>ERZ651768.3279-NODE-3279-length-10884-cov-3.899695_pt1 | contig 10884 bp, 9 predicted proteins | sample MGYA00514754_ERZ651768 | MGnify/ENA metagenome assembly ERZ651768 | reverse complement strand
GAAAAGGTGCGCGTCTCCTCTGGCAGTGGTTCCTGATGCTTCTGCACGTCCTGTGCTAAACCCCTGCTGACTTAAAGGACTTCTGTGCCGAAATTGAGTGCTAGGAAGGCAGGTCCCCACTTGAAAGCACTCATCAGCTGCGCTGCATGCTCCTCTTCACCGATAGTAGCCAGCGCGCCCGCCAGCGCCTCCGCCGTCGTTAGCTTTCCCACCTTGCCCGCGTTCACGGGATTGACTGGTACCAACGACGGCAGCCGGCGCGGCTCGAGGCCGCGTAGTCGCAGCCTGGCAAAGGTTTCCAGGGCGTGGTTCCAGGAGCAGTCCACCCCAACAATGCCCCCTACCTGTGCCAGCTCCAAGTCAGCTTCCGTCAGCTCCCGCTCGGCGAATGGATCCAGAGCGATACCTCGCGGCGGCAGTCGTGTTGGTGAGTCATAGCTGTACGCCAATCCCATACGAGCGAGCCGCTTAGCTGTGCACTTGCGCGGATCATCCTGCCCCAGCTCCAGCACCCGCAGTTCAATCGACATGTAACCCAAAATTGACAGGGGGCGCACCTAGTGTCAACACTCCCAGTGAAAGACAGTCGCCGTGCGGGGCGTAGTCTGCGATGTTTTCCGGTGTGAGGCCACCTGAAAGCTCGATAGCCACACCAAGCGGTCGCAACGCCTTAGCAGCTGCGAGCGCCTCCTCGACTGTGAAATTGTCGAGCAGGACGCGGTCGGCGCCCGCCTGTGCCGCCTCCAGTGCCTGTTCCAACCTGTCGGCCTCGACAACTAACTCCAGCTCCGGCTGCGCCGTGCGCGCGCTCTGCACCGCCCCTGTGACTGAATCACAGAGCCGCAAATGGTTATCCTTGACGAGGAAGGCATCGTCGAGCCGCATCCGGTGTGTGCCGCCGCCGCCGTCAACAACAGCCTGCTTTTCGAGCTCACGTAACCCAGGCGTAGTCTTACGCGTCGCCAAGATTTTCACGGTGGGATTAGCTCCTCGGGCGCGCTCAACGACTGCAGCGGTGAGAGTTGCAATTCCCGAGAGGTGCGCCAGCAGGTTCAGTGCCAGCCGTTCACGCGCCAAAATTTCACGAGCGCTGCCCTCTAGCTGCGCCACCTCGATATCGGTAGAGAGAACGTCACCATCGGTAAATCTCAATTCGCAGCGAATGTCACCCTGCATGAACAGCAGTGCCATAGCCCTAGCACCAGAGAGTGTGCCTGGACCACCGCGGATACTCGCCCGGCAGTCGCGCTCCTCAATGACCGCCAGCGAGGTCGCGTCGCCCGAACCGATATCCTCGGCCAGCCACTGCTCCAGCGCCTTCGCCAGCTCCATTGTGCGCGAGGCTACTGCTAGTTATGAAGGCCACAGCCCGTCAGCCCGCTTGGAGAGCGGTTGCGAAACCGTTCAACGAGTGGTCTAGCTGCGACGCCGCAGCAGGAGTGCTGCGCCGAGTGCACTCAGCGCTGCCAACAGCCCGAAGCCGGGCAGTCCACCATCATCTTCATCTTCGACAGTGATAGTGCCACCGCCCTCACCACCGGTCGATTTCTCGACCACGGTTGCGGTTAGGTCACCACTGGTCACAGCGCCGCCGCCACCAGTCGCCTGCACTTGGAAGGCTTCAGCCCCTGTTGCCTCATCACCGGCCGGAGTCAGGTCGACCCAGACTGTGATTTCACCGCCAGCGACGAGGACCTTGGGGTCAGCGTCCGCGAGGTCGGCGTACGAGGGGGCATTAGATAACGCCATAGTGGCGGTGTCGGCGCCGTTACCGGTGTTGGTCAGAACTAGGCCCACCTGACCGGTAGCACCTTGATCAACCGAGATTGAGTCGATAGTGGCGTCAGCGTCGTCAGTGCGATAGCTCCACGCCAGCCCGAACACCTGCGCAGTATCTACGCTCACATCAGTGCTCACTGCAGTGGTGCCATCACTGGATGTAACGGTAACTGTGAAATTGCCGCTGTTCGCGTGTGCAGGGCTACCGGCCGGCACAGTCGTGCCGAGCACGAACTGAGTCGAGCCGCCTGCCGCCAATGATCCGGTGTCGGCCGGGGTAGTGGGGCTGTAGGTCGTTGCCAATGTTTCAACACCGATAGTGTAGGTGTCAAAGCCGTTGCCAGTATTGGAGACTGTAAACGAGAAGTCAGCTGCGTTACCGGGTTCAGCGCTAATCGCGTCCGCCGCTACTGCCACCGTCATCCCGAAGCTCTGAGCAACGCTGGCGCTGAAATCGGCTGATGTGGACCACGAGCTGTCTGCAGTCGAGGTGGCTGTCAGAGTGAATCCACCACTCTCAGCCGCGGACTCCCCAGCAGGGATAGTCAAGGTCACTGTGCCGGAGTAATGCGCGTTCATGTTCAGGTAGTCGGTCGAGCCGTCAGCAGCGTCGGTGCTCCAAGTGCTCGGCAGGCCAGCGGTGTCCCAAGTCAGGGCGAAGCTATCGAGGACGTTACCGTCGTTCTTCACGGTGAAGGGCCAGCTAAGCGTGCCGCCATCTACCGTTGCGCTCTGACTGCCCTCGCCACCTATCGTGGCGCCGCTGTAAGCCTGGACGTCAGCGGGCAGTGACAGACTGCCAGGTGGCTGCATGTAGTAGTTGCCGTCATCTGACTCGGGATCAGTTGAGCTCGCCTGCAGCTCTATGGTGGCGGGGCCAGCCGCGACATCGTCATTCAACGTGACATAGACGGGAATCATGACAGACTCGCCTGAGTTCATGCCGTACAGGGTGATCGTGCTCACGAACTCATCGTTCTCATCGAACGAAACCGACCAGCCGGGGAGTACACCCACATATGCGAGGGTAATGTCGTCACTGATTGCAACACCATTGCCGTCCTCGTCTTCGGCTGTGTTCCACACCTCAACGTCGTACGTGTTCATATCACCGCGGGCGAAAGAAGGTGGAGTCTCAGTCTCGTAATCTGCCCTCCAGTTGGTGACACGGATACTGAACTGGACCATTTCCGATTCATCATCTGCGGTTATGGTCACATTTAATGTCCCCATGTCGCCAGGACTGGCGCCAGAGGGAACCGGGGCTGCGATATTCAAATAGATAACCGAGCCGGCGGCCAGCCCTTCCCACGCAATACTGCCTTCGCCGCTGTTGCCATCTTCATCCCAAAAGGAGACTGCAGCATCTTCCCATCCTTCCTCAACGAAGTCGGCTTCTGCCGACACGCTGGCATAGTCTGCACTCCCAGTGTTGCTTATGTCTATATCGAAGTAGGCGCTGGCATTAGCGGAGCCGAATGACTCTAGTCCGAAGTCCCCTCCGGGAGATACATCCAGTCCTTCTGCACGGGCCGGTATCGCGAGAGCAGCCGTCACGAACAACGCGACCACTGCAAGCGCACTTAGCATGCTCTTATTCATTTTTTCACCTGTTTGCGTCCTTTCCACGGGTCTCCGGAGGAGTCCGCGGTAGCTGCAACGATTGTGCCTCTGGTTTAAAAGGTTTCGTAAAAACAGCTATGCAGAGCATTATCTTGATTGGACAGTTCAGCGAAATCCTTTAATGGTGGGCAGGTACCGCCGCGTTCCCGTCCCTACATTAGGTGGTCAAATGGATAAGCACAGCCGGTTTGAGAAAGCCCGTATCATTGGCTCCCGCGCCCTCCAGATTTCGATGGGGGCTCCAGTATCGATTGACGTTCCCGAGGACACAATTGACCCAGTCCTTATCGCCCAGATGGAATACGACCAAGAAGTGATACCAATTACCGTCATCGATCGCGAGAAGAAGTGATTATCAAGGACATCTTTCTGCGGCGTGTCCTCGATTCGCGAGGAAATCCGACCGTTGAGGCTGACATTACAACTGGCTCTAGCTTCGGTCGCGCTGCGGCGCCCGCCGGAGCGTCGACTGGTACGCATGAAGCTCAAGCGTGGCCGGAGGGTGGCGTCGCTGCCGCCATCGAGCTGGCGCGACAGGATCTAGTACCGCAATTGCTGGGGCTGAGCGCTGAAGAGCAAGCGCAGGTCGATACACTGCTACATGAAGTGGACGGCACTGCCAACTTCAGCCGTATTGGCGGCAACATGGCGGTCGCAATTTCACTCGCGACCGCTCGGGCTGCCGCGGCGAGTCAGGGCATCCCACTCTACCGCTACGTCGCCGGAATGGGGCCATACGAACTGCCTGCACCGATGGGGAACGTTCTGGGAGGCGGAGCGCATGCCGTTGGCGGGACCGACATCCAGGAATTCCTGGTCACAAGCTTCGACGATGACGTTTCACGGGCAATCGAAGCCAACGCCGCGGTCCATCGCGCGGTTGGTGCAGCACTTCGCGAGCATTTTCCAGACACTGCGCTCGGCAAAGGCGACGAGGGGGCGTGGGTCGCACCACTGGAGAATGTTGCAGCTCTTGAACTGGTAGTTGAGGCGGCGCGCAGAGTCGCCGAGGAAACTGGCGTCGATATCCGGCCCGGAATGGATTTGGCAGCGAGTGAATTTTACCACAACGGGAAATATGTCTACAAGGACCGCAGTCTAACGCCAGAAGAGCAGGTCAATTTCGTCGCGTCACTCATCGAGGATTACGACCTGTACTCGGTTGAGGACCCACTCGACCAAGAGGACTTCGAGTCGTGGGCTGCGCTCACGGCAAAGACTAAGGCACTGGTCGTCGGCGACGACCTCTACGTCACCAATGTCGAAAGACTCCAGAAGGGACTCGAACTGGGTGCCACGAACGCGATTCTCATCAAACCCAACCAGATAGGGACACTGACGGACACATTGAACACCGTCGCGCTGGCGCGTGAAGCAGGGCTGGCAACCGTGATTTCACACCGCAGTGGTGAAACAAACGACGATGCCATTGCGCACCTAGGAGTCGCTTTTGGGTGCCACGCCATCAAGACAGGTACAGTGGGCGGCGAGCGAATTGCAAAACTTAATGAACTAGTCCGCATCGCCGGGGAACTTACATGACTCCCAGCAAGGCAGAAGCGCAGCCGCTGCTCATCGATGAGGAAACTTTTCTCACCTGCGGAGTGCATATTGGCACCAAACAGAAGAGTAAGGACATGCAGCCCTACATCACGACCGTTCGCGACGATGGACTGCGACTCCTGGACGTCAGCCAAACATCGCAGCAGATTCGCATCGCCGCGGAGTTCCTGAACAGCTTCGAGCCGGTGGAAATACTGGTAGTTTCAGCGCGGCAGTATGGCTGGAAGCCGGCGCGCCGCTTTGCAGTGGCAACGGGCGTGACCTGCATCCCGGGCCGCTTTACACCAGGACGGCTGACCAACCCGGAGATGAAAAACTTCATCGAACCCAGGGCAATACTGCTCACCGATCCTGCCGCTGACGTGCAACCTTTCCGCGAGGCCTTGAATATCGCGATTCCTGTGGTGGCGTTGTGCGATGCCAACAACCTCACCAATGGTGTTAACGTTGTAATCCCCGGCAATAACAAAGGGCGTAGTGCACTGGCTCTGATGTACTGGCTGCTCGCCCGCGAGATGCTACGGCTGCGCGGCGACCTGGGGATAGACGAGGACCTCGTAGAAAGCGTTGACGACTTCGAGGCGCCTCTGGTCTGATTTTTATACTAATCATCTGAAGATTGTGAATAGCGTTCGTGTTCGACCTGCTCTTTATGCTGGTAGTGCTCGGCGTCATGTCACGCACGCTTAAGGTGCGCGACTAGTTTATAGCGGGTAGGATTGCGCCACCGTGCTGTGGCAGCTGGACGCACTGCATTTCCTGATTGTCCTTGTCAGGCTACGTTTCAGGGCCCTGTGGCTCTCACAAGAGAATTTCCGCAGAGCAGTACAAAACGAAGCAGTGGGATTGGCGAAAAGATACAAACTGGAAATTTATGTGCACGGAGAGCCCCAGCCTGGATTCCTGGCTGCCAACCACACAAGCTACGCGGATGCCGTGGTTATCGAGGCCCTGAAAGGGGCAGGGTCGGTGTCCAAAATAGGGGTGAAAAAATACTTTCTGATAGGGCCAATTACAGAGAAAGTTGGCACACTCTGGGTCAGGAGAGATGATCGGAACTCGAGGGTCGAGGCTATGAAAAAGCTGAACGCCTGGAATCCAGTCAAGAACCCCATATGGATTTTTCCTGAGGGAACCACCACTCCCTTTGGCGAAATTGGAGAGTTCAAGATGGGGGTCTTCAAGGCGGCAGAGCATTCGGGACACCCGATTCAACCTGTAGTAATCTGCTACAACAATCCAATGATTGATTGGGGGAGGGACAACAAGGAATTATTCATCAGCATCGTTCATTTTTTCTCCGAGAAGGTAAGGACTTCGGTACGCTGTTTCTGGCTTGAACCCATTGTGGTCGGTCCAGGTGAGGCATACAAAGCGGCCGAGAAACTACACAGGAAGATGAGTGTCTACATCCGTCGTTTTGAGAGGGACGAATATGGGTCGTGATAGGTGGGAAAAGGAAACGCTCAGACCTTCCCTTTCCAGTAACCCTGAAAGGGATGCTGTGCAGACCCTGGGCCCAAAGAGACTGAATGTACCGGAGGATATTCCAGCAGGCGAAGCGGAGTGGCCTGGCGAGTTCCCCTACACACGTGGGATACACCCCACCGGATACCGTGGGCGATTCTGGACGATGCGGCAATATGCTGGCTTCGGCACCGCCACCGAGAGCAATGCGCGCTACCGCTACCTGCTCGAGCAAGGAACCAGCGGGCTGTCAGTAGCGTTCGACCTGCCGACCCAGATTGGCTACGATAGTGACCACCCTCTGGCGCAGGGCGAAGTGGGTAAGGTAGGCGTCGCGATTGACTCGCTACGCGACATGACGGCGCTGTTCGATGATGTGCCGCTCGACCGCGTCAGCACCAGCATGACCATCAACGCGCCAGCGGCGGTGCTGCTAGCGCTCTACGTTGCTGTGGCAAAGCAACAAGGAATCGCGCCAGCGAAACTGCGGGGAACCGTGCAGAATGATATCCTGAAGGAATACATCGCGCGTGGCACCTACATCTGGCCGCCGCGTGAGTCGCTGCGGCTGACGACTGACCTGATGGCGTGGTGCGCTACGGAAGTGCCACAGTGGAATACGATATCCATCTCAGGCTACCACATCCGCGAAGCCGGGAGCACCGCGGTGCAGGAACTGGCGTTCACGCTCGCCGATGGCATCGCCTACGTCGAGGCAGCCTTGGCGCGCGGGATGGAGGTGGATGACTTCGCGCCGCGGCTGGCATTCTTCTTCAACTGCCATAACGACCTGCTAACCGAGGTCGCCAAGTTCCGCGCTGCGCGCCGCATGTGGGCGCACATCATGCGCGACCGCTTCGGCGCCCGCGACGAACGGAGTCTGCGGCTGCGGTTCCACACGCAGACCGCCGGCTCGAGCCTGAGCGCGCAGCAGCCGTGGAACAACGTCACGCGCACCGCCGTACAGGCACTCGCCGCCGTTCTTGGAGGAACGCAGTCGCTGCACACCAACGCGCTCGACGAGGCACTCGGTTTGCCGTCGGAAAAGGCGGCACAGCTGGCGCTGCGGACGCAACAGATCATCGCGCACGAAACTGGCATCGCCAACCTGGTCGACCCGCTCGCTGGCTCATGGACTATCGAGGCACGCACCGACGAGCTGGTGGTCGAGGCAGAGGCGCTCATTGGCCGCATCGATGACATGGGTGGAATGCTGCCCGCAATCGAGCAGGGATGGGTGCAGGCGCAGATTGCCGAGGCGGCATTCGCCTATCAGCAGCAGGTCGAGCGCGGCGAGCGCACCATCGTTGGCGTCAACGCCCACACAGAGGACAGCACTCCTGAGGCAAAGCCGCTTGCTATCGACGCATCAGTCGCCAAAGCTCAAGCGAACGCCCTAGAGCAGCTGCGTGCCAGCCGTGGCGACGTCACCGTTCCGCTCGAGACGCTCGGTGCAGCAGCTAATGGCGACGAAAACCTACTGCCAAACATCCTAGTGTGCGTCGAGGCAGAGGCAACGCTGGGGGAAATCTGTGATACGCTCCGTGCGGCGTGGGGCGAATACCGACCCACGACGTAGTCGCCAGCTTTATCTGCCCCCTGCCGTCCGCCGCGAGCGTGGCGGGGTTAGGCTAGTTGTGGTAAAACTGGGGGACTGTGGATCCCTCGTCCCGGGTTCAACTCCCGGGCCCCGCCCCATTACAACTTGTACATCGCTATTACTTCATCGCTCCCCGTCGCTGTTTCGGGCGTCTTGTCGTCGCGCTGGCGCTTGTAGCGGGGGAAGCGCACGGCGTAGCCGCCACCACAGGTGTGGATGGGTGACTGCGAAATTTCGGCGCCGAGCAGCTCGAGAACTAGTTCAGGCTCGAACCACGCGTCAGGCTCGAGTTTCCACTCCAGTCCGGCGGGCGGCTCAGTGCGCTGCGTGGGGTCCAGACGCTGCTTCAGCATAGCCAAGTCCTCGTCGCTGAAGCCAGAGCCAAGCTTGCAGACCGTCTCGAAGCCGGTGGGTGTGCGCGTCGCCATCAGCAGCGCACCCCAAAAACCGCCGCGCCGACCGCGGCCGTGGAATCCGCCAACGACAACCGCATCGATTGTGTCAGCCAGATCGCTGCGGTAATCCGGCTTGTACTTTATCCACTGCCAGCCGCGCGCACCGGCACGGTAACTACCGTTGAGTGCCTTGGACATCAGCCCCTCGCAGCCACCTTCCAGTGCATCAAGCATGAACTGCTCCGCCTCTGCTGCATTGGTAGTTCGCAGCAATGTTGTGCAGGCGACACGATCCGACGGCGTGAACAATGTCTCGAGTCGTTCGCGCCGCTCAGTGAAAGGAGTGGCAAGCGTTTCCTGTCCATTGGCATAAAGCAGGTCAAACAACCGCACACCGACCGGGATTTCCTCCAGTTTTTCAGCTAGGCCATGCTTACGTCCGCGTCGTTTTGCGATAACTTGGAACGGCAGCAGGTTGCCTGCCTCGTCAATTGCAAGCGCTTCGCCTTCGACAATCACGCCAGTCGGTAGCACCTGCTCCAGCGCACCCACCACATCGGGGAATTGCGGCGTTAAATCTTCCAGGCTGCGCGAGAAGAGCCGCGTGCCGCCCTCCAGCAGGTGCGCTTGCACGCGCAGCCCGTCGTATTTCCACTCGAAGCCGGATTCGCCGTCGTGCTTCTCGAGCACCGCCTCCGCTGATGAGAGTCGCTCGCCGAGCATTGGCCGTAGCGGGATTCCCAATGTGGCTCGCACATCAGCTAGCGAGCTGAAATCAGCGGCGGTGCGCTGCGCCAGCCACCCGATATCAGGGTGGCGATTGTAGGCAGCTTCGACCAGGTTGCGCTCTTCCCGACTGCCGAAAGCCTCTGCCAATCCGTCGACCAGCAGCATCTGGCTGAAACCCAGCCGCAACTTGCCGACCGCAGTGCGGCAAAGGTAGCGCGCGTCCTGCGGAGTACCGTCATGCAGTAACTCGGCTAGCGCGCGGAACTTGCGTTCCTGCGAGCCACTCCCAGTTTCAAGGGAGAGTGCGTGCAGTCGTTCCCACACGCGGCTGACGGTCAATGGCGAGCCGAACAACGGCTGCTGCGACTTGGCCGCCAGTGCTTCTTCGGCGACAAGACCAATGTCGCCTGCTTTGGCATAGTTTGCCTGTAGATTATCCAGCGGAGCACCGCTGGCAAGTGCCAGCGTGCGGAGAACACTCTTGTCAGAGAGCCCGACCTCGCGCGAGTCATAAGCCGGGCCGAGTTTGCCCAGACAGAGATACGCTACCGCCACCAACTCTTCCGGTGGTGTGTCACGGAACAACCCTGCCAATAGCGTCGCAATTTCGAGTCGGCTGCGCGTCTGTTCCATCGCGCTGTATGCTTCGGTCAGCCGTTCGTAGTCCACACCAGGGGAGTGCCTGAGGGTATTAAGAATATGCTGCTATTGGGTAGGGCTTTATTTAAATAATAATCGTCTAAAAATTTTATTTTGCTATATTTGGCCTGCTAGGAGACAAAGCAGGACTTCAGAGAGCGTCCGGCGCGATTTCGCTCTCCACACCAGTCGCCAAGTCACGTACCTTCACGAACCCGCGCTCCCACTCTTCAGGCGCAAGCAGCAACAGCCGCTCCGCGCCGCAGCGGTTGGCGTGCTTCAGCACCCACTTGAGCCGTTTCTCCTCGAGCACTAAATCGACGCTCTGGCCTTGTGCACGCTGCCGGCTAGCGACCTCCATCGCCGCCGGTCGCAACTCGGGTTTCAGTGCGAAGACCACGTCCTGCACGCTGCCATCCAGCTCCGGAATCTGGCCGCAATCCTTGAGCAGTTCTAAGATGACCATGTCACCGAAGCCAAAACCAGTCGCCGGTAGGTCCTTCCCACCAAAAGACGAGAGAAGCCTATCGTAGCGGCCACCGCCACAGATAGCACGCAGCTGGCCGCTGCGAGCATGGGCTTCAAAGACCGGGCCAGTGTAATACGCCAGCCCGCGCACAATCGAGCCGTCGAACTCGAGCCATTCGGAGATGCCGTAACCTTCGGCTAGCGTCCGGAGCGCACGCAACTCCGCAACGGCGACACTGTCATCACCCAAGGCCTCTGCAAGGGCATCTAAATCGTGCAACCCGAGCGTATGCTGGATAGTTACAACCGCTTCGGTGCCTAGCCCTAGCTCCTCAAATTGCGCTGTAGCCTCTGCGAGCGGAAGCTTACCGAGCTTGTCAATTACGATACAGACTGCGGCGAACTGCTCGCCCGTGATACCGACTGAATCGAGCACTTCCTGTAGCACCTTGCGGCTGCTGAAACGCAATCCCACCTCAGCAGGCGTCAGTCCGACACGACCGAAGAATGTGCAGAGTACTGCTAGCAGCTCGACGTCGGCCTCAACACCCTCGCTGCCCCAGATATCAACGTTCCACTGGTAGTGCTCGCGTCCGCGCCCACGCTGCATCCGTTCGTAAC
>ERZ651768.3275-NODE-3275-length-10891-cov-9.841317_pt1 | contig 10891 bp, 8 predicted proteins | sample MGYA00514754_ERZ651768 | MGnify/ENA metagenome assembly ERZ651768 | reverse complement strand
TACATCCTTGTATACAATTTTTAGTTTAAGTGGAATTCCTCGACCCAGTAGTTCCTTGTTTAGCTTCTCTACCATTTCTGCAGCTTCGTTACAGGTCTCTACAACATTTGCCCCGGCCTTACGTATCACACCAAATCCATTGGACAACTCACCACTAATACGAACTAGAGAGTCTGTTCTCTTATAACTGTCCTCGACAATTGCAAAATCTTTTACTCTAATAGTGCGATCTCCATCTCGTTTAATGACGGTTTCCATGATTTCGCGAGCACTGGTGAACTCACCCAAGGCACGCACCGTGTAAGCCCTACCTTCTTCATCATGAAATCCTGCACGTGTATTTTGGTTTTCACCACTCAGTCGTTTGATAATTTCATCATAAGTAAGCCGCAATCGGGCAATACTGTAAGGATTAAATTCGACTCGCATTTCCCTTTCTTCTCCACCAAAATGCCAAACGTCAGCTATCCCAGTAACTCTTCTCAGGGCCGGAATAACAATATCCTTCCCAATTTCGTACATATAATTCTGATTCATTTTTGGCATCTGAGCATTTGGCTTATCAAAAACAATCCACATAATCGGGTTAGAGTTGTCAGTAGACACACTTTTAAGCGTAGGTTTATCCGAAAAAACTGGAAGATCCTTGACTTGCTGAAGCTTGTTATTAACATCAATCATCGCAATTTTCTTATCCGTACCCCACTCGAATTCAAGAGTGATCGTACTCAAACCATGCTGGCTACGGGAGGTCATTTTTTTTAGACCTTCAACTGAATCAAGCTGTTCTTCTAAGCGACGAGTGATATTTCTCTCTACCTCATTGGGAGACAAACCAATATACTCTGTACGAACCTCTATAAGAGGCTTATCAACCGTAGGTGTAAGTTGACGAGGAAGGGTATTGAAACAAATGACACCTACCACTGAAACAAGAGCCACCATAACGGTAACCGAGTGGTAATTTTGTATTGAGCGGTCTATTAGCTTCATTGGGTTTCTGGTTGATCAAGTTGCTCTTTTTTGTTTCCGTCAAGCGAAGTATCGGACGATGTTTGGGACACAGGTTCCAGATTAGTAGAAAATACTTTGGCACCAGGAAATACAGCTCCTGATCCCCTAAGAATCAATTCTGAATCAGGTGAAAGCTGATGTGTGAAATCATCGATCTCGATTAACCCGCCTTGTTCTTTAAAAGCCCTTACTGGAACAAGATGCGCCTTTTTTTCTTTAACTACGTAGACCACTGTTCCTTTTTCACCAATAACCAAAGCAACTGAAGGGACATGCATTACATTTTCACGGGTACCAAAGTTCATTATTCCTTCTAAAGTGAGCCCTGGAAACAAAGCACGATTAGGTCTAAGTAGCTCGACTTGAATTCGTATGTTGCCTGAGAAGATATCTGCGTCCGGAATTACTCTCAACTTACCCCTCTGCCTAAATTTCAAATCAAGTTCTTTAACCCAAAAATCAATGGTTTTGATTCTTTTCAGTTTGCTTCGATAAGACTGAGGCATTTCAAGAACAGCTTTTAAACCAGAGGATCCAATGATCTCGAAAACTGGCGAACCCACTTTTACAAAGGCACCCTCTTCAATTTTTTTATGAATAACCACCCCGTTAAATGGAGCCCGAACTGTTGTCTTAGAAAAATCAAGTTGTGCCATTTCAAGGCGTTTAAGAATGCCTTCGCCCTCAGCTTTGAGTTGCTCAATATCTTCTTGTCGGGACTGCCTTGCAGCCTCAAGTGCCGCTTTGCTTTCACGAAGTTTTTCCTTCGCTTGCCTAACTTTATCATCTGTCTCATCAAGAATAGATTGAGCGGTCACGCCATCGTTAACCAACTTTTGGAATCTATCTTGCTCCTTGACTGCTAAACTTAAAGCACTTTCGTTGACTTTGACTCGTGCTAATAGTTTTTCTTTTTCCTCTGGTCGCAAACCTTCGATGGCCTTTTTAAACTCTTCCTTGGCGGCAGATAATTCTGCATCGAGCTCTTCTACTTCAAGTCCATATTCTCTGGAATCTATTTGCATCAACAAACCGCCTGCTACCACTTCATCCCCTTCTTCTACATTAACCTTGTTAACCAGACCCTCTACTTCCGCATTAATTGTCACACGCTGTTCCGCTCGGATATTTCCAACCACGCGCACACGGTCTGTAACATCTTTTAAAACTATCTTGCCAATTTGAACAGGTAAGGAAAACTCACGTTCGTTTTTTTCGACTTCTTCTTTTTTTACGCAGCCTAAAGAAACAATAAGAATTATTTCTAGTACAATTACAGAAAAAAAGCCTATTCTGGTCGAACGAAAAAGTTTTGTTATAATGGTCATTTTAAAAAAATTTTCTCAGTTGTCGTAAAGCATGACAAGGAAATTAACAACTTATTATGAATTCCACCTCGAACAATGAATTTCATCCAGTAAAAGAGTTTGACTACCAACTTCTGGACACTGGTGACTTTAAAAAACTGGAGCAATTTGGACCTTACACATTTGTCCGCCCTGCTCCTCAAGTTATCTGGCCCCCGAAATTATCTAAAATAGATTGGGGAAAAGCTCACGGAGAATTCCGTCACCACAAGAAAAAACCGACAGGAGGTGGCAAATGGACCTTTCACAACCCCATTCCAAAAAATGGTTGGCCACTCCGGTTTCGAGACCTAATTTTTAATGTCCACACAACCTCGTATGGACATTTAGGACTATTTCCTGAACAAGCACAAAACTGGGACTGGATATCAAGCCAAATTAATGACCTTAACGGCAATAAACCCAATGTTCTTAACATGTTTGGCTATACTGGGGCAAGTACCTTGGTGGCAGTAGCGAGGGGAGCAAACGTCACACATCTGGACGCGTCCAAGACTTCTGTGACTTGGGCTCAGAAAAACTTAGAGTCATCAGGACTTGGTGATTGTCCAGTGCGGTGGATTGTCGATGACGCTGAAAAATTTCTCGAACGTGAACATCGCCGTAATCGAAAATATGATGCCATAATCATGGATCCACCATCCTTTGGACGAGGCCCAAAGGGAGAAACCTGGAATATAGAAACTAAGATGGCGGCTCTGCTTGCCTTGTGTAAAAAAGTCTTATCAGATCCTCCTAAATTTATTTTATTAACCACACATTCTCCCGGGTTATCATCATTGACACTAAAAAATATGCTAATAAAGTTTTTGGTCGCTCCTGATTCTGGAGTTTTTCAAACTGGAGATATGTCGATATACGACACAGGGTCAGGCCTTCATTTACCAAACGGATTTTATGCTCGTTTTTCATCTGACTATTGAAAAGGAACTTATGGCTCTTGAATTTTACAAGCTAATCAAACATCACGCTGAAAACTCTCCCCAACATCCTGCAATTATTGATGGTGAGACTATAGTCACATATGAACAATTGCTGGATCAAACCGAACGTTTCGCTGGCGGACTGAGCGATTGGGAGTTAAACAAAAAAAGCAAGCTTGGAGTACTTTGCCTAAATCAAAAGGAATACTTAGTAGCCTTAATGGGTGCATTTTTAAAAGGGCTTGCTGTAATACCCTACAATTTTCTCCTAAAACCCGAAGACTTAATCTACATAACAAAAGATGCGTGTGTCGACTCCATTATTTTTGATTCATCGTTCATCAAGCCTGAAACAATTCCATTTTTTCAAATATTTAAATACAAAATTGTGGTTGGCTCGGGTGATTATGCTGAACTCGGTGATAATACGTTAACTTACGAAAGTTTTGTTAAAAACGGGAGTCGTTCCAAGGCCTCACCTCGCCATGATAGGGCAGATTCAATTCCAGATACAATTTTATATACTTCAGGGACTACAGCAAAACCTAAAGGAGTAATGCTTTACGAATCCCAATTCTTCTCCAATAGTAAAAATACCCTGACTCACATCCCAATAACATCTAGTGACCGCGTTGTTGTTGCGTTACCCTTATTCCACTCCTTTGGCAATATTATGTCCCTGATGGTTTTCGTTGTGGGCGGTACTCTTATTCTCCTTAAGCAATTTGCCCCAAAGTCCATTCTTCAAAATATCGCAGAACATAAAGCCACTATCCTTCCTCTGGTACCAACAATATATAGTTTTCTTGTCGACTTATATTCTCGAGGCGGTTACGATGCCTCTTCGCTAAAACATTGTATTTCGGGTGGAGCTGCTCTACCTCGCACTTTACTCAAAAAAGTGGAAGAAACTCTCAAAGTTTCGGTAATCGAAGGGTATGGTCTCACAGAGACTTCGCCCGTTATTGCAGTAAACACTTTTAAAGACGGAAGTATTCCTGGATCGGTTGGCCCCATTGTTCCTGGCGTTGAGATAAAAATTGTTAACGATCTAGGAAAAGAACAACCACCTGAAGAAGTGGGCGAAATCCTAGTTCGCGGTAAGACAGTTACAAAAGGATATTGGAACCTCCCTGAAGAAACAACAGAAACAATCACTCCAGACGGTTGGCTTCAGACAGGAGACCTTGGACATCTTGACAAAGAAAACCGTCTCTTTATTTCCGCAGGAAGGAAGAAAGACCTGATTATACGTGCCGGGGAAAATGTGTCGCCCTTGGCAATTGAAAATGCGTTAATGGATCACCCTGCTGTCGCAGAGGCTGCAGCGGTGGGAGTGCCTGATGAGAGGGCAGGGGAACGAGTGAAAGTTTGCGTCGCACTAAAAACTGAAATAAAAGTAACTGAAAGTGAGTTAAAATCCTTTTGCCGAGAAAATCTTCCTGCATTCATGATTCCTGATTACATTCAATTCATGAAAGAACTACCGAAAAACGCCACTGGAAAAATATTAAAAACCGAACTCAAAAAAAAATGAAAAATAATATTTTGACCACCATAAAAAAAGATCAAAAAAAACTATCCCGACTTATATATCTTTCGCGCACCGGAAGCCAAGACTCTCAAACCGGTACCCCCTAAAGAAAGCCTTGCGCCAAGCAGAACGTAAAGTTTTTACTCCCCCAGCCCAAGATCCGCCACGGAAAACTTTCTCATTGGCCCCTCCATCAAAATCAGGAGCATTTTTGCGGGCTGGTCCTAATGGATTGTTCTTGGGACTAATTATATAATAATTTTTTTCGTTATCCATCCAATCGGAAACCCACTCTGAAACGTTCCCCGACATGTCATAAAGTCCAATTGGATTTGGTGGAAACTTTCCAATGGGAGCCGTATACTTATAACCATCAGATGCGTCTGCAACTCGAACATTCCCATCGCAATTGACATCACAAAAATTCCCTTTTGACGAATCAAAATTTTCCCCCCAATAATATTCGGTAGTTGTTCCGCCACGTGCAGCAAACTCCCATTCTGCCTCAGTGGGCAACCTTTTTCCTGTTTTTTTGCAGTATTTATTAGCTTCCTGCCAAGTAACACTTTCAACTGGTAAATCAGCTGATACAAACCGGGATGGGTTACTCTTCATAACTGCCTGGAAAGATTTTTGCGTAACCTCATATTTTTCGATTTTAAATGGGGATACGCAAACTTCATGAACAGGAGCCTCTAAAAGCTCCCCTTGATCACTACCCATTTTAAAACAACCCCCCTCTACTGATATCATCTCAATCTTTCCTGATACATCATCAGAAGTACCAATAAGTTTTGATTGTATTTTCGCATAAAGTTCCTGAACTCTTTCATGGTCTAAGCGTGGGACACCAACGTACTCGATTCTAACTTCACTTTTTGGGATCAGTTTCATTTTCCCAGACGCTAAAAAAAACAGACGATAATGAGGAGTTTTAGCTTTAGCTTTATTATCGAGGTAGTTCCTCATATTCGTCTTCCCAGACTGGGCAGCAACTACTGTCTCGTCAACTAATTCTGCCATATGATAAGGAGTACGTGTTTTAGGAGAAATCACCCCCTTTAAAGCATCTGACTGGCCTACCACAAAAACCTTCACTTTTTTTTGCATCATAACCTTACGCGAAAGAATTTTTTCAGCTAAGGGTTTTGCCTCAGTATATTTTTTGAGTTCAACCTTAACTTCAACTAGAGATTTTAAAATACGATAATTCTTCGGCTCTTTTGCCAACGCTTCTGTATAGGCTTTCTCTGCCAACGAGTAGTCACCCATTAAACGGTTCTGATCACCTTGGGCCAATAATTTCGGCACATCAGCCAAAACGTTACCCGAAAAAAAGATGACGATTAAAAAAATAACATGGACTGATATTAGAAGCTTAAAAGTATGCTGAACTACCGTCATGAGGCGGCTCCTTGATTGGTCATGTGTTGTATTAGATTTATGATAAGTCATATATTCGGATTAGACAAGAAAACATAAAGGCAGGCAGAAAAGAATTTAAGCTTATATGTTGAGATACTATCTATTTTTTTTTTCTTCCTCAGGCGAGGCTTTCGAAGGTTTGACTTTGCTAGGCTGGTTAATTTTTTGTTTTTTAAGCTTGTTCCAATCGGAACCTACATCTTTTTGAACCTTAAACTTATCACGTTTAGGGAAATAATCAATTTCATCCATTACATTCGACCCTGAAACTTTTCGTGTTAACGTTTTTTAAGAGGGCTTTGCAAAATTTTATGTAAATTTTCCGTCACCGAATTCCTTAAGCCCAATTGAAGAGCTTTTCCCAAATGGAATTTAGCTTGGTTTCGTTGATTCATCATAGCATATAACATTGCCAAGTTTGCATGCCCCGTCGCAAAATTTGGGTTCACTATTACCGCTAATACAAGCATATCGCGTGCTTTTTCAGGCTTCTTCTGCCTTAGAAAAACTTGTGCTAATGAATTATATGAGCTGGGATTATTTGGTAATTGACGAATAGCCGCACGTAACACAGGCTTGGCTTTATCGATTTTCCCCAAAACCGCAAGAGTCGCTCCATAGTTTGCCAGAAGAGACGGGTGGTCCGGATAAATCTCAAGTCCTTTTCTATAAGCTTGTTCGGCTTGTTTAAATTTTTTCTGACTTCCGAAAACAATCCCATTCTTAAAATACGGCGTCCACAAATCAGGCATTAGGTCCGAGGCCTTGTTAAATGAAACCTGTGCCGATTCAAAATTCCCCTTAGCCAGAAATGAATCCCCAGTAGAAAGAAGTTGTTTGTAGGTCGCTCGTTTTTCTATTTCCTGCGCAGATTTATCTGGGGCAGCAATTCCAACGACTCCAACCAACACCAAGTTGACTAAAACTCCCATTACAACCACATTCTTTGGCTGTAATATTTTTTTCAGGACGGATGCATTCTGCATAGAACTTCTAAATAAATACAAGACACCTATCACGCAAGCGAACTGTGCTAATGGAAGCATCAATAAATATATACCATCTACATAATCCCACTCCGCATGTTCAAAACCCATCAACCGAAAAAAATTGGTCGAGCGTAACAGGAGTAACGGATGGTTAAAAAAAACCTGAAACGACCCCGATATAGCCTCGATAGAAAAATGCGGGTGATTGTATGGAAGGACCACCTTATACTGAACGATCATTAAATATTGACTAATCACGCAAGCCACAATGAAAACCATGGTCGCATAACCCATCACTTTATTTCTAAAACATCTGTCCATTAGGTTGGCTAACCCGATGGTAAATAAGACTGCGGCGGCTATAAAATATCGATTGCCGTAGGCACCCGACTCCACAAAAGACAGCATAACGACTATCAAAGAAATTAGCGACGCTAAGGAGGCAACGCGTATACTTTTGGAAACTGGACCAGGGATCAAAAGTCCAATAAAGCCGGCAAACCATAAAGGAGTAGCTACTGCTAGCCCCCATTTTGCACTAAAGAAAAGGTCCTGTAGCTTACTGCCAAGCATCGTAGATGAAGTTGATGTTTCAATTGCTTGACTATGGAATGTTTCCACAAGATAAGGGGAAATAATGAACCCATTCAATTGATTCCACGCTACAAATTGGGGCAATAAAAAAACCAAAAACATGGCAATGAAATAAAGGGTATTCAGCAAAGTATCTGTTAACTTGGAAGAGTTTGCAGAGCCTCTTCCTGCAAACCACAAGAAAACGACATCGACGATATAAAGAACCCCGTAGTTTGCATTTATCAGGCGAACAAGGCATAGCAATCCTAGACAAGCCCCCATAACAGCATGATGAAGTTTTTTATTTGACCCCCGATAATGAAGCCACGCCATTACAAATAATGCAGCAAGAAAAAATTCAGTGGTATGTGCCATTCGCTGGCGAATAAAGGTGTAATACAATAAGGGGGACGCCATCCAAAGCGATACACTTGCGATTACTGCAATCCGTTCGCCAACAATTTTTTTAAGAACCCGGCACATGATCATGAGTCCGGCAAATAAATACGTTGCCGATGCAACCGCAGTAGCTACGAAATAAGGTGATGAATAACCATCGGCCTTAATCGGATACCCCAATGCGCTATATAGCAAGGCAAAGAAATGCCCCACTATAAAGAATGGGAGATATAGCACCGCTTGGCCTAACTGCCAATTACTGAAAACATAGCCGGTTGAATTGAAACGATTGACATGAGCATAATAACGCTCGTCTATAAAATCCAGATCACCGTCGAAAAATAATGACCGCAAATAAGAGTAATAAGCAGTATCATCGCCCCCATCGACTGTTTTTACTGAGTAGTACCCAGAATGTGTAAGTGGTGGAATCCAATCGTTGAAAAGCCCAAGTGGAGTCAATAGAAGAAATAAGAGATAAAAAATTCCTCCGATTAAAAACAACTTTTTTGGGGACACAACCGTTCTGGAATCTTGAGGCATTGAGTGCATATGATTATAGTATTAAAGAATTTTTTTAATACCAAAGGTACAGTTTACAACAACTATTTCGGAGGAAATTTTATCTAGTTTCGTTATTTAAAATAAAGTAGGTAGGCTTAGAATTGTAACTAACTGCTATTGTTTTTTAAACAATCAGTCCTCTGGCCACAAGTTCCTGATGTGCATCTTCTATTCGAGAAACTGCAGTCTGTTGATCACCCCATGCCACTAAATCTGTCAAGCCTTCCTTAAGGGATAATTCAGGTTCGAACCCCAAGGCACTAATTTTAGAAGTGTCAGCGTAGCAATGGCGAATATCTCCATTCCTAAACTTTCCAATTATATCTGGTGTTAGTGACTTCCCAAAAATTTCAATAAGAGCTTTAGCAACTTCAAGAATTGATCCCGGTTTTCCTCGCCCGATATTAAACACCTGGTAGTTTGATTCTGATGAATCTAGCAACATCAACTTAGCCCTTACCAAGTCTTTTACATGAATAAAGTCACGTTGCTGGTGCCCATCTTCATAAATAAGAGGGGCTTTCCCATTTTTAATCGCCGAAGAAAAAATAGCTGCCGCACCAGTGTACGGGTTATTTAAACTCTGCCTCGGACCATAACAATTAAAATAACGACAGGCCACAGTTGGTATTTTATACGCCTCACCGATCATGAGAGAGTAGACCTCCTGATCTTTTTTGCTCTGAGCATATACGGAAGTGCAATGCATTTCTTTATCTTCATCTGTCGGAATCGGGGTTGCGGGTTGTCCGCATGTCGGACAAAGCATTTCCCATTGTTCTGCCTGCATTTGCTCTACCGGTCTAGGTTTTGGGGAAATTTTACCGTGAGCACGACAAACATATCGGCCCTCACCGTAGTTGCTCATCGAACTTGCAACCAAAACTTTTTCTACATTGTTGCTGACATTAACTAAGATATCCCAGAGAACACCGGTCCCGCCAACATTGGTAGAAATATACTGATCTATGGAGTACATTGATTGCCCCACCCCAACTTCAGCGGCATCATGAATGATGATATCTATCCCCTCAATGGCTTTCCGTAAACTATCGCGTTCACGCATGTCACCCCGAACAAACTCTGCATCTTTATGAAGATAAAGAGGTTTTTCTGCTGATATGCCATGCACTTGCGAATTAAGATTATCAAACACACGAACCGTATCACCTCTTTCAATAAGGGCGTCGACCGTATGGGACCCTATAAACCCTGCTCCACCTGTCACTAAAATTTTTTTGTTCATAATTGAAGGATAAACTTATTTAAAATTTGAACTTTTTTTCACTAACTGCTCTGATTGAGAGTCCCAGACCATGCTGGATATCAACCTTGAAACCAACTAAAATTCAGCACTTAGACCCTTTACCTCTACGGCATTATCTAAATCTCACTTAAGCATTTTAAGTTGAAGTAAGAACTATCACCTAATTCAGTTTTCGGCCCTCCAATTTTTGACCATTTAAATCTAATGGTAGTCAAAGTGTATTACTCCCTAAAGCAAAGGAGACCATATTTACAAGGCTTTCTTGAATTCACTATCAAGATAAGTGATAATCACTTCGATACGGCTGTTATATTGAATTGGTTATCTTTCCGTATACTCACCAACTGAATCCCGTGGACTTATCCATAATCATAGTCAATTACCACCATAGCCACATATTGGACAACTGTCTTGAATCAGTTTACAGGACAATCGAAAAAATACAATTTGAGGTCATCCTAGTTGACAATAGCTCTAAAGACGATGGTCTGGAACCCATTTTAAAACGCTATACGAAAATTCGGTTTATTAATAATTCAAAAAATGTGGGGTTCGCGCGGGCTAATAATCAAGGTGCTAAAATAGCAAGTGGTGATTTCCTGCTTTTTCTTAACCCAGATACTACAATGATAGAAGACGCTGTAGAATCAATGCTGGATTACATTCGATCGGATTCTTCCATTGGAATCCTTGGTCCTAAGGTATTGAATCCAGACCAAACAACCCAGTTTTCTTGTAGAAAATTCCCGACAGTTTGGTCGGGTCTGTTCAATAGATATTCTTTGACGACGCGGCTTTTTCCGAACAATCGTTACTCAAGGGATTATTTGATG
>ERZ651768.3273-NODE-3273-length-10895-cov-4.426234_pt1 | contig 10895 bp, 5 predicted proteins | sample MGYA00514754_ERZ651768 | MGnify/ENA metagenome assembly ERZ651768 | reverse complement strand
ATTGAAGAGATGAAGAAAATATTTATTTTCTGTTTTTTCTCTTTATATGCCCATGAAAAAAATATTTCTTCATATCAAAGTATCAATTTCGATAAACACCATAACAAATTTCATTTAATTTCACATGTTTTGGTTCCAACCGGAATTGCTTATGCTCTGAAAATTGAAAAAGGGTGGGAAAGTACAGCGTTGACTTACCTGTCAACAAATCTGGTTGACCTGGATCATTTGGTCGCCAATCCGGTTTATGACCCCAACAGATGTAGTATTAATTATCATCCATTACATTCAGAACATGCAATTTTTGGATATAGTATTTTATCACTGCATCCCCAGACCAGAGATGTAGGTGCGGGATTATTAATCCACATGGGACTTGATTACATAGATTGTGAATTGATGAAGAAAAAAAGTTTAGGTCAGGAGAGTCCTATTAATAAATATACCTTTTCACACTTTCTATTCTGGTATGGAATGGGGAAATATTCCAATCTTAAACCAGATGAAATGTTTGCTATCTCTATGGTGTGGGAAGTCGCTGAACTCAAATTACCTTTTCAGTTTGCCAAAGAAGACTGGATGAATAAAACTGTTGATCTGATTTCAAACTATTTGGGGTTTATGTTGGGGAGGACGAAATAAACCCTTATTTTGCTCTTTACAATTCAGTATTATATTTTATATTATTAATAGGAGACTTGGCAAAATGAAAAAATATTACTTATTATCAATTCTTATAATTTCTACTATCAGCATCGCTCAAAACCCCATTGATGCTTTTCTATCTGGAAATAATACCTTTGTTTTAGCTGGAGATGTTTCCAATGAAATTTTTGAACCAAGAGACTTGGATTTTCATCCCACCCGTGAGAATGAACTTTGGGTGCTCAATAAAGGCGGAAACCCTTATTCAAGTAATACCCAGTATATCGAGAATGTATGTGTTCCCCAAAACAGCAATGTAACGTTCACAATTTATGACTCCTACGGAGATGGAATTTGCTGCAGTTATGGGATTGGTTCTTATGATGTGGATGTTTGTGGCTCAACCGTTGCTTCAGGAGGAAATTTTAATTATCAGGAATCTACGTCCTTTAATGTGGGGACCTGTAATGATGGATGTGCAGAAAATGAAGTTGAAGTAACCATCACCATTCTTACGGACAATTACGGAGGGGAAACATCCTGGGATGTTGTGGATGGTGATAATGGGAATGTATATGGAATGATGGCCGAGGCCGGTGGTAGTAATGTGCTCTTTTTCGATATAGGTCTGCCGGAGCAAACTTCTGAATACCGGAAAGATTCTTTCTCAGGTCACTTTATGCATACCGCCAGTGCTATGTCATTTGATAATCAAGGATTTTTTGCCAACACGATTGATTGTCAGGATGGAAATAATAATTCAAACGGTTATTTTGCGGGACCTACTCTGTGGGATGCGGATCTGGATATTTACGCTATGGTGAATCAAAATGGTCCCCTTTTGGGAAGCCATACTGATATGCTCCATCAGAGTCCCTATGGAGTAGGAATAGAATATGCCGGAGAAGGAAATAAGTACTGGGTTTTCGATGGCTTTCACTCAGCTATTGTTAAATATGATTTTCAGAACCCCCATCAATATGGCGGGGACGATCATTCTGACGGAAGAGTTTGGAGATATGGAGAAGTTACAGTTTCTAGAGAGCCCGGGGTCCCCAGCCACATGGTTCTGGATGAAACGACTGACTGGCTTTATATAGCCGATACTGGAAATTCAAGAATTATCAGGTTTAATGTGAACTCCGGTAATTTTGCTTACAACTTGTCCCCTTATGGTGAACAATTATCCCAATATTGGATGATGGAAAATGCCGAGTGGGAAGTCGTTATAAATACCGGATTGCAAAAACCGAGTGGAATTGATGTTTATGAAGACAGGCTAATCGTGGGCGATTTTGAAACGGGGGAAATTATTATTTATAATATTTCAGGAGATTCACCAGTGGAAGTAGGACGATTTGAAACAGGATATGAAGATAACCTCATGGGTCTTGCTGTCGGTCCCAATCAAAATATCTATTATGTAAATTATCAAAGAAACGAATTGATTCGGGTCGAACCTCAGGGTGTGATTGATCTGACAATACCATACTTGGAGGGTTGGAACCTAGTTGGGCTTCCTCTTGAAGTAGAAAATCCCGGTTATGAATTAATTTATCCCAATGCAATTGAAGAAACGCTTTACTCATTTAGTGATGGATATACTTTAGAAGATGAACTGGCTACGGGAGTCGGTTACTGGCTCAGGTTTCCTGAGGAAGGATACAGTGTAATTTCAGGTGTTCCGTTTAATGAAGTCTTAGTGTCTCTGAATGAAGGATGGAATTTAATGTCTGGAATTTCAACGACCACATCCATTGAAAATATTTATGATCCTTACGATATTCTTATACCGGGTACAATATATGAATGGAATCTCGGTTATGTACAGTCGGATGTTTTGGAACCGGGAAAAGCCTATTGGATCCGAACTAATGCCGATGGAATCATTACCATTCTTGATGGCGGAAATCAGAGGAAAATAACTGAGCATACATCACTTCTTGATAATCAAAATTCATTTCGGTTTAAAAATGTAAATGGGTACGAGAGTACCTTGCATTTTGGTGTATCTATTCCTCAAGATGAATTATTGAGTTTTAGTCTACCTCCAAAACCTCCTGCGGGGGCTTTTGATGTCCGGTTTGATGGAGACATGAGAGTTGTTGAAAATGGAGGGAAGATCATGATCCAGAATCAGGAATATCCCATAACACTTTCCTATAATATTAAAAATGATGAAGAAAATCCCGCTAATTGGATATTAGTAAATCCATCCTCAGGTGATGAATATATTCTTACCGAAACAGGGTTTATTGAATTTACCTCACCCGTAAATGAACTCATATTATCTAAAGAGAATATTTTACCGTCACAGTTTATGCTATCCCAGAATTATCCAAATCCTTTCAATCCTATCACCAACATTCATTTTTTCTTACCGGAAGAAAGCTATGTGACCTTAGCAGTTTACGACCTATCCGGGAGAATGATTATTAAATTGGTCAGTGAAAATATTGAGAGGGGCACCCACGATGTTATTTGGGATGCTAAGGATGAATCAGGAAATCCTGCGAGTGCTGGAGTTTATCTTTACCAAATTCAAACTGAATACTTTTCTCAAACGAGAAAAATGGTTTTATTAAAGTAAAAATTACACACTATTTTAGCGGGTGATCTGGTTATATTTTTTACTGGTATCCTCATGGATTTTTAGTCAGGAGAAAATTGCTTTTGTATCGGACAGAAGTGGTATTGATGAAATATATATCATGAATATTGATGGGAGTGAACAGATAAACCTTTCGAGTAATTTTCATGAAAATTGGTTTCCGGAATTTTCTCCTGCTGGCTCCCAAATTGTATTTGTTTCCCAACATCACCGAATAGGTGAAATTCAGATTATGAACACAGATGGCACTGGGAATTACCACTTGACTTTACAAAACGGAGGGGATTATTCTCCCAATTTTTCTCCTGATGGGACTCAAATTGTGTTTGAAGCAAACCGGGATGTTGGAGAAAGTGAAATTTATATTATGGATGCGAATGGTGAAAACCAGACCAATTTAACAAATGACTCTGCGATCGATCAGTTCCCTCAATTTTCCCCGAACGGGGAACAAATAATCTTTATTTCCAATCGAGATGGAAATTTTGAAATTTATCTCATGGATGCAAATGGCGAGAACCAGACCAATTTAACAAATGATCCAGGAGATGATCTGATGCATCAATTTTCTCCAAATGGTGATCAAATTGTCTTTGTTTCTAACCGTGATGGAAATGAGGAAATTTATATCATGGATATAAACGGTGAAAATCAGTTGAACCTTACGATAAATGATGGAAGTGATTTAGACCCAGCCTTTTCTTCAGATGGTTCTACGATTATTTTCATTTCAAATAGAGAGGAAAATTATGGTATTTACACGATGGAACCAGATGGTAGTAATCTAACCTATCTGTCCACCAATTCGGACGGAGATTACTCTCCTAATTATTCTCTGGATAGGACAAAAATTTTGTATCAGTCCCACATCAATGATAATTACGAATTATTCATGATGAATGCGGACGGGACGAATCAAATAAATTTGACGAATGACAATGGAAGTGACAAGGAACCTCGATTCCAACCTTATGTTGTGCTTGATTCAATTGAGATTGAGTACATGGAGGATTGGAATTTGATTAGTTTACCATTGGTTGTTGAAGATCAAGAATATGAAGTTCTGTTCCCTGAATCCATAGAGGGAACATTATTTTCCTTTGATGAAACTTATATACAGGAAACCGAAATTATATTTGGGAATGGTTATTGGCTCCGTTTCAATTCCTCTGGAAATGTATTGATCACCGGAGTTGTCATCGACGAATGGATTATAGAAATGAATCATGGGTGGAATCTGATTGGTAGTATTACGCATCCCATCGAGATTGAATACCTATTAGAAGAAAATGAATTGATTATTCCCGGAACAGTTTTTGAATTCAACGGGTCTTACGTGAATGCAGAATTTATTCTTCCCGGCAAGAGTTATTGGCTCCGAACCTTCGAGGAAGGGATTATTATACTTTCATCGCAAAATCAATAAATTAGCAGGGGGATATTCTTATATCTTCCCACCTCTTTGTAAGAAAGTGGTGTATATCTACAATTTAAGATCTTAGTAGGGAATTTTGTCAACTTTTTTCTCCCATGTATGGAAGGCTTGTTTTCCCTCCTTGGATAAAATCTGTATAGTGGGAATTCTCCTTTGATTTTTGTTTTTAGTTAGTTCTTCATATATAGTATTATCGTCAAAACCAATTTGCTGAGCATCCTCACGTGTGTTGGCATAATAGATTCTATCTAACTGTACCCAGTAGATAGCAGCAAGGCACATAGGACACGGTTCGCAACTGCAGTAAATCTCGGCGCCGGTCAGATGGAATACGTTCAAGTTCTGGCATGCTATTCTGATAGCGACAATTTCAGCATGGGCTGTTGGATCGTTCAAGGAAGTGACCTGATTGAAACCTTCGGCGATAATCTTTCTATCTTTTACGATAACAGTTCCAAAGGGGCCACCGTTGTTTTCATGCATATTTTCCTCGGAGAGTTGAATAGCTCTTTTCATGAAATTCTTTTTATTAACGGACAATTTTTCGCTCATTTCTATGAATTTAGGGGTGGCTTGAGCTAAGTTAAAAGAAAAAGGAAAACAAAAAAATATTAAGGAAACTGAATTGTAAACTCAAGCAGAAAATGCAACATTTAAATTATAAAGTAAAAAAAAAGAATAAAAATTTGACTTGATACTTAATTGTAATGTGGACCAGTGAGTTTTTTCAATAACAGTATTTTAAAGAATCAATGTTACTTTATTTCGTATTTTCCATGGGGATTGTGATAAAAAACACATGATCGTTTTTAGAATTTTATTAAGCTTTTATAATATGTCACACTTCTTTTTCGTAATTTAATAAGAGAATGTGAAAAATTTTAATTAGTATAGTAACTCAATATATAGTCACGTATTATCAAGAGGAAAGTAAATGAAATTCAGGGTTGTAATATTTTGTTTATTACTTAATCTAGTTTCTGCACAAAATTTAGTATATTGGGAACCGGAACAACCCATTCCCGGTGAATCAATAACTATATTCTATAACCACATTGAGGGCAGCTTACCGGATGACGCTGTTCAGGTTTATGTACATTTAGGCTATAACGGATGGCAGGACACACAGGATTATGCCATGTCTTATACTCCAGAGATAGGAAACGGCTGGTGGCAGTATGAATATGATATCCCTAATGATGCAGAAACAATTGATTTTGTATTTACAGACATGGAAGGAAATTGGGATAATAATGGGGGGTTGGGAATTGATTGGCACATCAGCCTTAATTATTATTGGACTCCTTACTATCCTGGTCCGGGTGAAATTATCACCATTGTATTGAATAATGTGGCCCAGGGGGGGGAAATAACATGGACTGTTGATGCAGGTAATGGGCATGCCCTTCCTCTTGAATCCTACTGGCCCGAAGGATCTTATATTGAAGAAGAATTGGTCTTTTCACCTTTATCAGAAAACGGTTCCGGTAGTTTGACAATTGATCTTGGACCATTTATTTCTGGAGAACAGGTTGTAAATTCAATAAAGTTTAAGATCCGTTGGGAAAATGGTGATTGGGATGTTGGTTCAAACGGTCAGATTATGAACTATGATATTTATATCGATTACAGTTATACTTCCGGTGACCCTTATGTATTCTTCGTAAATCCCACCCCAGATGAAAATGAGCAGGTATCCGGAACTATTAATCTTTCTGTGGTAGGGGACGCTGAAACAGTTGAATTTTGGGTGGATGGAGAATATCTTGGTATAGATGAAACATCACCATTTGAAGAGTCATGGATTCCTGAATCTTCAGAATTTGGTAATGCAACGATCGTTGCTATTGCCCATGGTTCCAATAGTGGTGTGTCCTATCTTTTCAGACATGTTTACATACTCTATGAAATTGTGGAAGAACCGGTGCCTACTGGAATTACCGATGGGGTAAATATCGCAGGAAATACTATAACAATCTCTCTATACGCCCCATTCAAAAATTTTATTGCTGTTAAAGGAAGCTGGAACCAGGAATATCCAAATGGAGAACTGATGAAAATTTCAGGGGATACATTATGGTGGTATCAAATAGAATTACCTGATGGAGAACATTCCTATCAGTATAATGTGGATGATGAGAAGTTGGTAGCTGATCCCTGGTCAAAAGATGTAACCTGGTTAGATCCGTCAGGGCAATGGGAAAGCGGAGACTATACCCACGCTAAAACAGTATTTTCAGTTGGGGCTCCGGAATTTGGATGGACAGATCAAAATTATAACCGACCAGAACAGAAAGATGTGATTATTTATGAAATGCATATTGGAGATTTTAATGGTGACCCGGTGAATACTGGCACCTTTCAGGATGTGACGGGCAAAATTCAAGAAGGGTATTTTAACGATCTAGGTATAAACACCATTGAACTCATGCCGGTGAATGAGTGCGAAGGGGACTGGTCATGGGGATATAATCCGTCCTTTTATATGGCTCCTGAATCCAGTTACGGCACTCCCGATGATTTGAAAGAACTGGTAAACACCGCCCATGAACACGGAATTTCCGTTCTTTTTGATGTGGTTTTCAACCACCTTTGGGGTTCTTCTCCGTTGTTTCAACTGTATCAGCCTTTGGACAATTGGGATTATGAGGACCATAATTATGATCATTGTCCCTATTTTCATAATGAAGAATCTCCATGGGGTTATAAACTCCAGCATTGGCATGAGGTAGATGGTAGGCAATATCGTGCCTGGAAGCATATATCTGATGTTTTGCTTTCCTATGTGTATGATTATCATGCTGATGGATTCAGATTTGATGTAACGGCAGGAATTGGATGGGGAGGGGATGAAAACGGATCATCATTTTATGCTGATTTATTGGATGATATAGATCCATCGCTCATTTTAGTTGCGGAGGAAGACAATCCTTATCAAATCAATAATTCGGATTTTGATTCCGGATGGGACTGGTCATACCATCATGCAATTTTCAATAATCTCATGGGATATTCATCAAACATGTGGGAGGTTCAAAACCATTTACAATGGTGGTCACAAAACTGGTCAGAACATACTCATCCCTGTAACTATACAGTGAGTCATGATGAGACCCGCATTATTTACGAAGCGATAACTTATGCTAATATGAATTTGGAAGAGGCATATAAAAAATCAAAATTAGGAGCCGCAGCACTGTTTACCGGGACGGGAACACCCATGATGTATCACGGCCAGGAGTTTGGACAGAACTCACCTGTAAGCCTGGATCCACAGCCACTGCAATGGGAAAACCTCGATAGTCCTTCAGGTGCAGACCTGTTTAATTATTTTAAGGGTCTTCTCTGGTTGCGAAATAACTGGGAGGTCATTCGGGGAGCAAATCTGGAAATCATTTATCTGGACAACTCTCAGAAAATTATAGGAATGAAGCGTCATGATGAAGGATTGGGACAGACGGTTTACTGCGTGATGAATTTCAATAGCAATGACCAAACTATTTCTGAATTACCCTTTCCCTATGCCGGAGTCTGGTATGAATTTATACAAGATACTCAGTTGGAAACAGATTCCGGGATATTCAGTAATTATTTTATTCCGGCATCATCTTCGAAAATTTATACAAACTATCGAAATTGGCCTTCTGGTGGAGATGAGAATGTGAATGTCAGTATACTTTCCGGGTGGAATATGATTTCTCTTCCTTTGGAGGTACAGGATTCGGAATATACTGCCGTTTATCCAGGTGCTGTTGAGGGGACGCTATACGGATTTGATGGAACTTATTATACAACTGATAATCTAAATTCCGGAAACGGGTATTGGCTCTTTTTTGATGAGGAGGGAACCCAAACGGTTTCCGGCGAGCCCATCACAAGTGTAACAGTGTCACTGATGGAAGGATGGAATCTCATTGGTAGTATATCCAGCACTATTCCGGTTTCTTCCATTTTCGATCCGGAGGGTATCATTGTTTCAGGCACATTTTATGGGTTTAACGGTACCTATGTAAATGTAGAGAATCTGGAACCGGGTGAAGGGTACTGGGTAAATGCATCCTCAGTCGGGGAAATAACAATGAATGCGGGTGCAGCGAACAGAATGATTGGATCGCACCATGAACCTGAAAAAACAGTCAACATACTTCGGGTGAAACCGATGGGGACGAACATTTCACCGCGGGTTTTATATTTTGGAACTGAGACCTCTGCAATAGATAGGCAGAGGTTCTGTTTACCGCCAACACCCCCTGCACCTCCAGTGGGAAAATCAGCTGGCTTATTTGATGTTAGGTTTTCCAATAATTCAAAATTATATGGTGATTCTGGTGAGTTGAATGTGTTGACCAATGCTGATTTTATTGAAATTGAATTTGAAGTGAAAAACAATGAAGTATGGAAGTTTATTGATGAAACTGGATACAGTTATTATATTAAAAACCAAGGCAGTATAGAATTACCGGGAGGTGTATCAAAATACAGATTGATGAAATTGGCAGGAAACTCACAACCTAAGGGTTATGTAATACATCCTGCTTTTCCAAATCCGTTCAATCCAGTAACAATAATATCTTATGAACTGCTGTTTGATGGTGACGTTTCCCTTGTTATTTATGACATGCTGGGAGAAAAAGTAAAAGAACTTGTTAGAGGCTACAATCCAGCAGGAGCTCATAACATTATATGGGATGCAACAGGAGAGTCATCCGGTATTTATTTTATTGGTTTGACAGCAGGAAATTTTGTTGGCACACAAAAACTCGTTTTATTGAAATAAGTAAATGAGCACTCACAAATACCTTCATGACAATCGAAATGATCAAATATTAATTTATGTAAACGGAGAAATTCTCCATAGGGAAAAAGCAAAAATATCCGTATTTGACAGCGGTTTTCTATTGGGCGATGGTGTGTGGGAAGGAATTCGATTTCACAATAGACATCTTGTATTTATTCAGGAACACCTTGACAGGCTCTTTCAAGGTGCATCTTCTTTGGACATTGATATTGGAATATCAAAAGACAATATAAAATCACTTATAATTTCAGTATTGAATGCAAATAGGATGGTCACGGATATTCACATTCGACTCATTGTGTCCAGAGGATTGAAAAAAACTCCGTACCAGCATCCCAATGCAAATCTGGGGGGGGCAACTATTGTGATTATTCCTGAGTATAAAAAAGCCGATAAAACTATCAATAAAAAAGGTATCAGTTTAGTTACAGTTTCAACTCGTAGAGGAACAGCAGACACACAGGATCCCCAATTGAACACTCTCAGTAAGTTGAACTGTATTTTTGCCTGTATAGAAGCGGATAAGAAAGGTGCTGATGAAGGACTCATGATGGATGTCAATGGGAATGTTTCTACATGTAATTCCACAAATTTCTTTATAATAAAGAATAAAGAAGTTTGGACCTCCACTGGCGAGTATTGTCTTCCCGGTGTAACGCGGGGTGCTATCATTCAACTGTGTAAAGAAAATAATATACCCATTTATGAAAAGGATTTTTTAGTTGCAGATGTACTAAATGCTGATGAAGCATTTGTTACGGGAACTTTTGCAGGGGTCATTCCTGCTGTTAGTTTAGATGGAAAAACGATTGGAAATGGAAAACGTGGTCCTATGACAGAGACTTTTTTTAATTTGTATAAAAACAAGATAGAAAAACTATATCCATCTTAATAAAATGGGAGAAACCAGAATTGCCATGTGGTCCGGACCGAGGAATATCTCTACAGCCCTCATGCGGTCATTTGGGAATCGCCCTGACACTTTTGTTACAGACGAGCCATTGTATGGACATTTCCTCAAAAAAACAGGAATCCAGCATCCTGGAAGAGAAGAAATCATTCAATCCCAAAATACAGATTGGAAAAAGATAACTGGAGAGCTTTGCAGTACTATTCCTACTAATAAATCAGTTTGGTATCAGAAGCACATGGTTCACCATATTACGGGTAATATGAACTTTGAGTGGACAAAATATTTAACCAATTGTTTTTTGATTCGTCACCCCCGGGATGTTATCACTTCATATAAAAAAAAATATACAATAACTTCAGCAGTACAGTTGGGCTACCCTCAGCAAAAAAGGTTATATGACTGGATGTGCCTGAAACGTATTAAGAAACCTCCTGTTATTGAAGCAAATGATATCGTTAAAGATCCAAAGCATGTTTTATGTTTTCTTTGCAGC
>ERZ651768.3272-NODE-3272-length-10896-cov-3.474258_pt1 | contig 10896 bp, 10 predicted proteins | sample MGYA00514754_ERZ651768 | MGnify/ENA metagenome assembly ERZ651768 | reverse complement strand
AAGCTAAAGTCTAAATGATTTTTCTTAGTCATAGGTCTGGGTAAATCATAGGATAAGGGATCTCCTGCCTTTGCCATCTTCTCTACTTCAGGACCTCCTGGATAGCTTAAATCAAGTAATTTGGCTACTTTATCAAAAGCTTCTCCTACGGCATCATCTCTGGTTTGGCCAAGCAACTCGTATTTACCTATACCCGAAGCTAGGATTAATAAACAATGACCACCAGAAATCAAAAGTGTTAGAAATGGAAAAATGGGGGCCGGGTCCTCTAAGAGATTTATTAGTAAATGGGCTTCCATGTGATTAATGCCTACGCATGGTTTGTTCCAGCCAAGACTTAGGGAACGGGCTAAGGCTGCCCCAGTAAGTAGCGGTCCTCTTAGTCCTGGACCTGAGGTATAAGCTATTCCATCTATTTTGTCAGGACTTAAGTTAGCTTCTTCTAAAGTCATAGAGATTAAGGGTAATAGTTTGGGGATATGGTCTCTAGAAGCCAGTTCAGGTACCACTCCTCCATATTGCGCATGTTTGGAAGCTTGAGAAAACAGCTGTTCTGCCAGAATGGTATTGTCATTACTGTCATAAATAGCCACCCCAGTTTCATCGCAGGAAGTTTCTATCCCTAATATCAGCATATATTCTCTTCTAAGAATGGTTATTCTCCCTTCAAATTAAAAAAAAGAAAGACTTTGCAAAATATAAAGCCTTATATAGAATTGCGCGACCTAATTGGGTTGAAAAAATGCCTTCTGTAAAAATTAAGAGTAATGAATCGTTTGACATTGGATTACGTAAGTTTAAGCGTGCCTGTGAAAAGGCTGGAGTGATACCAGAAGTCAGGAAAAGAGAATTCTATGAAAAACCCACTGCCGTTAGAAAAAGAAAAGCAGCCGCTGCAGTTAAAAGAGAAGCTAAAAATCAAAGAAAAAATCGCTTAGGACGTCCTCCCCGTTTTTAATTATTACCTTTCTGATGGTTGAAAACTCCATAAAACCTCTCATAAAAGAGGCTATAAAGGTCTCAATGAAGAGTGGGGAAAAAGAAAAAACCATCACTTTACGCATGGCGATTCATGACATACAAACAGCTGAGAAAGTTAAAAGAACTTCTTTAAATGATTCCGATACTGGTTTACTTATTCAAAGTATGATCAAACAGAGAAAGGAGTCGAAGTCCCAGTTTCAATCTGCAGGAAGAGATGAACTGGCTCAAAAAGAAGGAAGAGAAATTGAAATTCTCTCGGAATTTCTACCTTTGCAATTATCCGAAGAAAAAATAAACTTAGCAGTTCAAGAAGCTATTGAAAATTTGAAAGCTGAAACTCCTCAAGATATAGGCAAGGTTATGGGCTCATTAAAACCAAGTTTACAAGGAAAAGCTGATATGTCCTTAGTTAGTAAGATTGTGAAAGAGAGTTTGACTAAATAAATTTAATTGTTTAGATATCTGTCTTTTAGTTTCATTGATCTGTTTTTAACAGGTACTTTCTTCCCTGATAAATAGACCTCTTCCACAAAAGAGGTGACCTCTAAAGGATCTCCATCCCAAACAACTATATCCGCAACATATCCTGGCTGGATAGAACCCCTTTTATCTAAATTGAAGACATCTGCTATATTTTTCGAGAGACCTTTCAAGGCCTCTTCCCAAGGTAGGCCATAAGAAACTGCTATCCCCGCACCTTGTCTGCTTAAGTAAGCATTATGAGTTTCGTGGGAACCAATTAGTATTTTTACTCCAGCATCATTCAATAAATAAGCATTATCCAGTCTGGCTCCCAATTCATTGAAAGAATGTGGGATGTTGTCAATTGGTTGAAGTATTACTGGAATTTTTGCTTTAGATAGTTGTTCAGATACTCGCCAGCCTTCTGCAGCTCCTTGTATGACTAAATTTATATTTTTCCTTTTTGATAGGTCTATTAGCGCCAGTATGTCAGAAGCTCTATTTGCTTTTATCACTAAGGGAATCTGCCTGTTAAGGACTTTCTTCAATGCTATTAAGTCTCTTGCAGAGTAAGTTACATCTTCTGGTAAAGATGATTCGTATATCTCGTAATAATTATTTTTGTTATTTCTTCCGATAGCATTCTGAACCTCCCCTTTTGAAATGAAGGGAGGTAAACCAAAATCAGTTATGGCTGCTAAATCTAAAGAATCCTCTAAGAGAATAATTTTTGCTGCCTTAGAATCTTCTCCACCGACTATATTGGCCGTCAAAGCAATATTTGATGCTATAAGACTCCCCTCTAATAAGCCTGATAAGGAGAAAACTGAGGTGAGTCCTGAAAATAATCCTGAAGAACTTGGAGCAGTTAAACTTAAAGTTATTCCTCCGGTCAGGTTATAGGGAATTAAAGTAGAAGAGGGATTAAAAGCAGAATCAATACTTAGGCCTGCAGAATAAATTTCTGATCTGTCGTCTCTTGTTTCTTGAACAAGTTCTATTTCTACTATCCCTAATTGAGAATGAGGGGAAATAAGACCGGGAGAAATAACTTTACCGGTAAGGTCTTTTACTTCTGCCGTATAGGAATTTAAGTTCTTTCCTACTCTAACTATTAGTCCATTTCTAATTAAAAGATCAGCTGCTTCTAGAGTGCCTTTATCTGTCGCAGTATGTATCTTTGCATTCTTTAGAAGTAATTCTTCTGAAAAAGAATAAAAAGAAATAAAGAAACCAATAAAGCTTATAAGTATTTTTTTATTCATTTTCATAACCTATTTTCCTCAGAATTGATAATGCCTAGCTCAAAATCGGTGGCTTTTGGAGTTGTGACGTCATCTTTATCATAAAGCAACAGGCCGTCTACAAATACCTTCTCAGCTTTTGCGTAAACGCTAAAAGGGTCTCTATTCCATATCACAATATCAGCCATTTTTCCTTGTTCAATGGAACCCACTTTATCTGCTATACCAAGAGCTCTCGCTGGATTAAAAGTGATCCATTTGATGGCCCTTGATCTAGGTATATCAAATCCTGCTCTATTGCCTGCTGCCATTGCCTTAGCTGCTTCTTGGTTAAGACGTTGTATTCCAACTGAAGAGTCCGAATGGATTATTGCACAGCCTTTGCCTCCATTGGCTTGGTCAACTATCGCAGCGTTTTCCCAAACCATATCAAACGCTTCGTGTTTGAAACCCCACCAATCAGCCCACATGGCTGCACAAACCCCATTGTCAGCTAAAATGTCAGCCACTTTATAAGCCTCTATTGCATGGTGAAAAGTGGTTACCTTATAACCAAACTCCTTGGCTATATCCAACATAACAGCCATTTCTTCACCTCGATAACAATGGTTTTGTATTAAGATTTCTCCATCCAATACTCCAACTAGTGTTTCTAATTCTAAATCCCTGCTAGGTGCGTACTCTAATTCTTTAGCCTCATCAGACTTTGATTCATATTCTTCTAATTTATTTTGATAACCTTGGGCTTTTATCCAAGCTTTTCGGTATCCTGCTACATTACCCATTCGAGTGGATGGCTCGCTGTTTCTTCCACCATAAACCCTCTTAGGATTTTCTCCACAAGCCATTTTTAAAGTATACGGTGCTCCCGGAAACTTCATTCCTTGCACAGTTCTAGACCAGGTGTTCTTAAGAGTTACTCCTCTTCCACCAATCAAGTTTGCAGATCCTGGTAATACATGAAATGTTGTTATACCACCCTTTAAAGCTAGTGGCATTTGAGGATCTTGTGTCCAAACAGAATGCTCCGCCCAAACGTGGGCAGTAACTGGACTAGTAGCCTCGTTGCCATCAGAGCTTGATCGAAGACTTGGAGCAGGATAGACCCCCATATGGGAATGTATATCAATTATTCCTGGAGTTACCCACTTTCCACTAGCATTGATAACTGTTGCTCCTGTAGGTTTACTTAAATTTTCTCCAATGGCTTTTATCTTATTAGAAGATATTAAGATACTCCCTTTGAGAATTTCTTTTCCTGTACCAGTAAGAATTCGGGCATCTTCTATAAAAATGTCTCCACTATCACTTGGTTCATATGTTGATTGGAATGGTTTTGATTCTTCAGAACTTAATGTAAAAAAACAAGAAATCCCTAAAAAAATAAATAATAATAATTGCCTCATTTCTCACCTCCAATTCTTTTTAATACCTTCAATTCCTTTTCATACAATGACATTACAGCTTGATCCACTTCTAAATTAAGGGTGGCCCCTTTTTCTATAGTAAGAAGATTGGTTGATTCTATTGTCTCCGGGATTAGAAAAACAGAAAATTTATCTTCTGTTACTTTTCCTACAGTCAAACTTACTCCGTTTAAAGCAACGTAACCCTTTGGAATAATATACTCTCCCCAATCTTTAGGTTTATTAACTACAATCTCCATCTCTCCCCCTTCTTTATTCAAAGTTGCTTGGCATGCGCAGCAAACATGACCAGACAACAGGTGCCCCCCAATTTCATCTCCAAATTTTAACGATCTCTCAATATTTACAATCGACATGTTATCAAGATCACTAAGATTACTAGTTTTCAAGGTTTCTTGTATCACATCAAAAATTATTTTTTCTTCATAGTGTTCTGTGACAGTTAAACATACGCCATTTACTGAAACACTTGCACCTTTCTTTAAGTCTTTATTAAAGCTTTCTGGTACCTTAATTTCTAGCTTCAATCCTTCTTTTATGGCCCTAGAAGTTAGTACCTTGCCTTGAGCTTGAACGATGCCTGTGAACATCTTTATTTTTTTAAAGAAGACTTTAACTGATCAGCTATGTCTCTATTTTTATCTGAACTTTCTAAGTAAGAAATTAAATTTTCTAAATTGGAAATAGAATAGATAGGTATCTTTAGTAGTTCTTCTAAACTAATGCTGACCTGCTGATCATCTTCTATCTCTTGACGGTCTAAGGCTACTATTACAGCTGAAACAACCCCTTCTGCTTCTTTTATCAGATCAATTGAACTTTTGAGAGCAGTTCCCGCTGTAAGTACATCATCAATAATCAAAACTTTTTTATCCTTTACCGAACCGACTAATACACCACCCTCACCATGATCTTTTTTTTCTTTACGATCGAAACAGACAGAAATCGGTTTAGATAGTTGTTGGCTAAGTTTTGTTGCTACTGCAGCTGCCAGGGGAATGCCTTTATAAGCCGGTCCAAAGATAACTTCGAACTCAATCTCTGATTGAATAATTTTCTGACTAAATAAATCCGCTAAATTTGAAATATATCCAGATTCAAGAAAAGCAGAAATATTAAAAAAATAGAGGCTTTCTTTACCGGACTTCAGAGTAAAATTACCAAACAAAAGCGCCTTAACTTTAATTGCTAATTCCAAAAAATCTGCTTGTGTATTAACCATTAGCTTTAATAAAGACCATCTTAAATTTATTTATCTTAGGTAAGTATTGTAATTGTTTCTATCCTAGAATAACCTCATTTTAAGAAAAGATGGCAAAACTTACAGTAATCGCAGCCCCTTCAGGTGCAGGTAAAACTTCACTTATAGAAGCTTTATTAAAAGATTCTGGAGATGTGGAGTTTAATCTGAGTATTTCTTACACCACCAGAGAAAAGAGAATTAATGAAAAAGATGGTGAGTCTTATTTTTTTATAGACAATTGGGAATTTGAAAGAATGCTTAAAAACAAAGAGTTTTTAGAACATGCAGAAGTTTTTGGAAATTTTTACGGTACCAGTAAATCCTGGGTTGATGAACAATTAAAAAAAGGGAGGAACATTCTTTTAGAGCTTGATTGGCAGGGAGCTTTTCAGGTGAAATCAGCTTACCCAAGTGCAGTAACAATCTTTATCATCCCCCCTTCCTATGATGAGTTAGAGGCAAGATTGAATGAAAGAGGCCTTGATAAGAGTGGCGTTATTGAAAAACGATTGGCTGAAGCTAAAAAGGAAATAAAACAGGGACAAAGCTTTGATTTTCTTGTTGTCAATGATGAGTTTGAGAAGGCCTTGAGCGATCTAAAATCTCTAGCCATACAAAATAAAGAGTTACCTAAAGAGAGGAAAGCTATTGTAGAAAGTCACCTCCAAGCTTTATTGGAAGAATAGATAAATATCCTGTAAAATGCCCGATTCATTTTCCTGAATTCACTATATTATGGCCAGAGTAACCGTAGAAGATTGTCTTGATAAAGTACCAACTAGGTACGATCTAATCACATTGGCTGCAAGAAGGGCTAGGCAATTAGCTACTGGCGGTAGAAGAGCTACTCTCGAATGGGAGAACGATAAGGCCACAGTGATGGCTTTGAGAGAGATAGAGGCCGGTACTGTCACCGCAGATAATATAAACGATCTTACGGTAGATATAGCAGATCTTGAAGATGAGTTTTCTGAAGAACTTGCTGCAGAAGACCTTCCTCAAGAATAATATTAGCTTCAATTATTAATTCTTTAGGTCACAATAGACAGAAAGATTTAAAATTTCTATGGAATCTATAGCCGCATTATCAGAAAAACTGTCTGATTACTTGGAGCCTAAGCAGATAGAGCAAATCAATAAAGCCTATGAATTTGCTAACGAAGCTCATTCCGGTCAATTCAGAACTAGCGGTGACCCTTATGTCAGTCATCCAATTGCAGTAGCAAACATCTTAAGTTCATTTCATATGGACGAGGATAGTCTTTCTGCAGCCATGCTTCATGATGTTATAGAAGACTGTGGAGTCCCTAAGAAAGTTATAGAGCAAGAATTTAATAAAAACGTTGCTAATTTGGTAGATGGAGTAAGCAAGTTAGATCAATTAAACACTACTTCTAGAACTGAGGTTAACGCCGAAAATTTTCAAAAAATGATTCTGGCAATGGCGAAAGACATCAGAGTCATAGTTGTTAAGCTAGCTGATAGATTGCATAACATGAGAACCATAGAATACCTAGACATGGACAAGCAAAAACGCATTGCAAAAGAAACACTAGAAATCTACGCTCCTTTGGCGCACAGAATAGGCATGAATAATGTTTACCGAGAACTTGAAGATTTATCTTTCAAAGTTATTTATCCGACGAGATATAAACGTCTGAGAGCTGCTTTAAAGAAAAATAGAGGTGGTCAGAAAAGATTACTAAAGAAAATTAAAAGAACTCTAGAAAAAAAATTGTTGGACCAAGGAATACCTGCTTACGTTGAAGGAAGAGAGAAACATATTCATGGCGTCTACAGGAAAATGAAGGAGAACAGAAGGTCGTTTGAGGAAATTATGGATGTATGTGCTTTCAAGGTAATCGTGGACAATCCAGAAAATTGTTATAAAACCTTGGGGGTTGTTCACAGCATCTTTAAACCCATTGAAGGTAGATTTAAAGATTATATTTCAATACCTAAATCCAATGGGTACCAGTCAATACATACTGGGGTGGTAGGACTTGACGGCCAACCTACTGAGATTCAAATTAAAACTGAAGAAATGAATGAAATGGCTGAAAATGGAATTGCTTCCCACTGGCTTTACAAAATGGGAAAAGAAACCGAAACTAATCCACAAAAAAAAGCTAGAAGATGGGTAGCTAGTCTTCTTGAAATGAGAAATGACTTTGAGTCTTCTGAAGATTTTATTGAGTCGGTTAAAACAGATATTTTTCCTGATGAAATTTATGTCTTTACTCCTGAGGGAGAAATAATTCAGTTAGCAGCTGGTTCTACAGCTATTGACTTTGCTTATGCCGTTCATACTGACATAGGAAATCACTGTAGAGCATGTAGAATTAACAGAAAACTTGCACCTCTTAGTGTTCCTTTAGAAAGTGGCCAGACTGTTGAAATATTAAGAGATAAATTCCCGCAAACATCACCTGCTTGGCTTAATTTTGCAGTGACTTCTAGGGCTAGAAATAACATTAGACACTATTTGAGCAACCTTAGAATTTCAGAAGCAAAAAAATTAGGGAAAAAACTTTTAGACCAATCTCTTGGCTCCTTAAACGTCAAATTGAGACATCTAGAAAAAGAAGAATTAAGGTCGGCATTAGATGCTTTGGGTGTCAGAAGTCTTAATAAATTACTGGAAGAAATAGGTTTAGGAAAGAGAGTGGGAAATGTTGTTGCGAGACAAATGATTAACTTTCTTGATAAGGAAACAAAAGATGAGAGTACTTCAACTCTTGCACTTGAAATTACGGGAACCGAGGGATTGGTAGTAAATTATGCTACTTGTTGCAAACCCATTCCTGGAGATTCTGTTATTGGCCATTTCACTACAAGTGGATTAGTTGTACATCAAGAAAGATGTAAAAATATACTTTCGGTAAGAGAAGATCCAACTCAGTGTTTCCCTGTTGATTGGCACGAAGAGTTGGAAAGAGACTTTTCTACGGATATAAAAATCCTTGCCTCTGATGAGCCGGGACTACTTGCTACTATGGCTTCAACCATTACTAATTCAGCAACGAATATTGAATCTATTCAAACCCAAGAGCTAGATTTGGGACATATAGAGTTTGTTCTCACCTTACAAGTTAAGGGAAGAGATCAACTTGCCTCAGTTATCAGAAGACTAAAAGCACTAAAAAATATCTTATCTATCAATAGAATTCACGACCAAGAAATGAGAGAAGCTAGAACTTTGCACTAATAACTATGAAAAGGAAAATTGAAACTAATAAAGCTCCTCAGGCACTAGGAACTTACTCTCAAGCAATAACTTCTGGTAGTACTACTTACATGTCTGGACAAATCCCTCTGGATCCTGAAACCATGGAACTCGTTAAAGGAGATAAAAACCAAATAAGACAGGTTTTTAAAAATATCTTATCTGTGTGTGAAGCTTCAGGCGCTTCAATTGAAGACATTGTAAAATTAAATGTATATCTTTCAGATCTATCGGTTTTCGCTCAAGTAAATGAAATCATGAAGGAATTTTTTGCTGAACCATATCCTGCAAGAGCAGCCGTTCAAGTAGCTAAATTGCCTCTAGATTCTTTAATTGAAATTGAAGGAATAATAGTTCAAGACTAGCCTTCAAATTTACTTATGCCCGAAGGCAATCAAAGATTACATCCTGTTGAAAACATTAAAGGTGTTGGTCCCAAAATAGCAGAGACTTTATCAATCCTTGGTATCCAACAAGTTGAGGATGCTGTTTTCCATCTTCCATATAAATATGAGGATAGGACACAACTCACTCTCATAGGTGATGCTCCATATGAAGTACCCCTTCTTATTGAGGGAGAAATAGTTAAATCTACTGTTGTATTTAGAGGCCGAAGAATGTTAATAACTGAAATATTTGACGGTACTGGTAGATTGACTATGAGAATGTTTCATTTCGCAATGGCTCAACACAAAAATCTACAAGAAGGCTATAAAATTAGGTGTTTCGGGACTATTAGACATGGTCCAAAAGGCAAAGAAATGATCCATCCTCAATATCAGGTTTTTCCCAAAGATGAAGAAATAGAGATAGCAAATAGCTTAACTCCAATCTACCCTTCTACTTCTAACCTTCAACAAGGCCGTTTAAGGAAAATAATTCAAGAAGCGCTTATTTACTGCCAAAAAAATATGCTCTTAACAGAAAGTTGGACCAAGGATGAAAAAAACGACTTTGAGGATTTATTAAGCGCTTTAGCATTTATTCACAACCCTCCAAAAGAGACTGATTTGGAAACTCTCAGTTCAGGTCAGCATCCCGCCCAAAGAAAATTAATTAAAGAAGAGTTGGTGGCCCATATCTTGTGCTCGGGAATGCTGAAAAGAGAAACAGAATCAAGAAAAGCTCCATTAATGAAGTCCCCTTCCAGTGAAGAAGATAAATTCATGAATTCTCTTGGATTCAACCTTACCGGTGCCCAAGAAAGAGTCTGGAAAGAGATTAAATCAGACTTTAACAAAGAAATTCCCATGCGTAGGTTGTTACAGGGGGATGTGGGCTCAGGAAAAACCGTTGTTGCCGCTCTTGCAGCATTGCAAGCAAGTCAAAATGGTTTACAAACTGCCTTGATGTGCCCTACCGAGATTCTAGCAGAACAACACTATGTAAATATATCCAACTGGTTCTCCAAATTAGGAATTAAAGTTGATCTATTATTGGGAGCAACCAAAGCAAAAGAGAGAAAAAGAATATTGGAAGACCTAGAAAAAGGTACTACAAAAATTATGATTGGAACGCATACACTTTTTCAAAAGAGTGTAATTTTTCAAGCAATAGGGTTAATGATCATCGATGAACAACACAGATTTGGAGTGCATCAAAGATTTTCTTTACTGGAAAAGGGAGGAAGCAAAGAACGAAGTCCCCACCAACTCATAATGACTGCAACTCCAATTCCAAGAACCCTCTCCATGACAGTATATGGTGCCTTAGATACTTCAGTCATCGATGAACTCCCCCCTGGTAGACGCCCTGTGGAAACAAGTTCAAGACCGAACTCCATGAGAGAAAAGGTTATTAACCGAATAGAAAAAGTTTGTCTTGAAGGGCAAAGAGCCTATTGGGTATGTACACTTATTGAAGATTCGGATGAACTGGAAGCACAGGCAGCTGAGGAGCTGTATAAAGAAATTAGTAAAAAGATTCCTAAAATCAAAACAGGCCTAGTTCATGGCCGTCTTAAGAAAGAAGAAAAAGATAAAGTTATTAATGAATTCAGAGAGGGAAAGATTCAACTTTTAGTTTGCACCACAGTTATAGAAGTAGGAGTAGATGTTCCTGAAGCAACCCTGATGATTATTGAAAATCCAGAAAGATTAGGGTTAGCTCAACTCCATCAACTTAGGGGAAGGGTGGGACGTAAAGCAGACAGTTATTCACATTGTCTTCTTCTCTACAAGGAACCCCTAACTGTTTTGGCTGAAGAAAGAATCAAAACCATGGAAGAAACAAATGATGGTTTTATCATAGCAGAGAAGGATCTTGAACTTAGAGGTGGTGGAGATATTCATGGGTTAAGACAGTCTGGTC
>ERZ651768.3270-NODE-3270-length-10897-cov-17.456285_pt1 | contig 10897 bp, 9 predicted proteins | sample MGYA00514754_ERZ651768 | MGnify/ENA metagenome assembly ERZ651768 | reverse complement strand
ATCATTGTGACGTCATAATTATAGGTTCTGGGCCAGCAGGTTTATCCGCAGCAAAAGTTGCAGTAAAATCAGGAAAAAAAGTTCTTTTAGTTGACGAAAGACCTCATTTTGGTGGAGATCTTTCATTTGCTGAAGAAGAACTTACTAAAATAAATGACCTTAAACCTTTGGCATGGATAAAAAAAACTTGCTCTGAATTACAAAATAATAAGAATATTAAGATTCTAAATAGAACAAGTGTAGCCGCTTATCATAATTATAATTATTTAATTATGATGCAAAATTTATCTGATCATTTATCTGAAAAAGAAAAAAAAGGAAAAATAAGACAACGTTTATGGAAAGTTAGAGCAAAAAAGGTAATTTTAGCTACCGGATCTATCGAAAGACCAATGGTTTTCGATTGTAACGATAGACCGGGTATAATGTTGTCGTCGGCTGTAAGAAAATACATTAATTATTACGGCGTAAAATGTGGAAATAATGTTGTTATTTTCACAAATAACGATGATGCATATGAAACGGCAATAAGTTTGCATAATAGAGGTGTTAAAATACAAGCAATTGTCGACATCAGAGAACAGTCAAACGGAACTTTACCTAAAAAATGCAATGAACTAGGAATAAAAATATTATGGAAAAATACTATTGTTTATACAGAAGGTTACAAAAAAATTAATAAAGTTCATGTAATGAAACTGTCAAACGACAATAGCAGTATAGTTGCAAATAAATTAAAAATTAATTGTGATCTACTATGTGTCTCGGGTGGTTATACACCTGCTGTTCATCTATTTACTCAATCTGGTGGCAAACTGATCTATAATGAAGAAAAATATTATTTTCAGCCAAAATCAACATCACTTAATCAAATTTCTGTAGGTTCCTGTAACGGAGTATTTAATCTAAAAAAAATTATTGAAGAGACTCAAACAAAAACAAATGAATTTTTAAATTTAAACCATAATGACCAATTAAATATTACTGAATCCAAGAGTGGTGATTTTGAAAACATATGGTTGTTGCCATCAGATAAAGTCTCTGGAAAAACCAAACCATTTGTAGACTATCAAAATGACACAACAGCAAATGATATTAAGCTTGCTTTAAGAGAGGGTTATAAGTCTATAGAACATGTTAAACGTTATACGACAACAGGAATGGCTACTGACCAAGGTAAAATTGGAAACATGCACGCATTAGGAATTGTGTCCGAAATTACTAATACTAAAATGGGTGAATTAGGAACTACAACTTTTCGTCCACCATACACCCCATTAACTTTTGGAGCTATTGTTGGAAGAAACGTAAAACAATTTTTTGATATTGTAAGAAAAACGCCTATTCACATATGGCATGAAAAACATGGAGCAAAATTTGAAGATGTTGGTCAATGGAAAAGAGCTTGGTATTACCCAAATAAGAATGAAAGCATGTATGAAGCTGTCCAAAGGGAGTCGAAGGCTGCAAGAAACGATGCAGGAATTTTAGATGCTTCAACATTAGGTAAGATTGATATTCAGGGTACCGATGCTTCTGAATTCTTAAATCGTGTTTACACCAATGCTTGGAGCAAATTAGCAATTGGGAAATGTAGATATGGTTTAATGCTTAATGATGACGGCATGGTTTACGATGATGGTGTTACTACGAGATTAGGTGAGAACCATTATATAATGACAACAACTACAGGAGGAGCAGCTTCAGTAATGAGTAAATTAGAAGATTTTTTACAAACAGAATGGCCCGAACTCAATGTATATTTAACTTCCGTTACTGATCATTTTGCTACTGTAAGTGTCTGTGGTCCACACAGCAAAAAAATATTAGAAAAAGTTGTCAAAAACGTAGATTTTTCTGATCAAAATTTTCCTCATATGAGTTTTAAAGAAGGTATAGTTGATAACATAAAGTGTCGCGTAATGAGAATAAGTTTCACAGGTGAATTAAGTTACGAGATAAACATTCAGTCTAACTATGGACAAGCTACATGGAAAAAATGTATGGATGCAGGTAAAGAATTCAAAATAACTCCTTATGGTACCGAAGCTATGCACTTATTACGTGCTGAAAAAGGTTTTATTATTGCAGGTCAAGAAACTGACGGCACAATCACTCCAGTTGATTTGCAAATGGATTGGATCATAAGCAAGAAAAAATATGATTTTATAGGAAAAAGATCCTTGTATCGATCTGATACAATGAGAGAAAATAGAAAACAGCTTGTTGGACTTCTTACGGATGATCCTAAAGAAATTCTAGAGGAAGGAGCTCAAATTGTTGAAGAGGTAAAAAATAAACCTCCGATGGATATGTTAGGCCACGTCACTTCTAGCTACTACAGTCCAAATTTAAATAAATCAATCGCTCTGGCTGTTATAAAAAATGGAAAGAAATTGAAAGGAAAGAAACTTTTTGTGCCTATGCCGGATAAAACTATTAAGGTTACAGTTTCAGATACAGTTTTTTTAGATAAAGAGGGAAATAGATTAAATGCTTGATTTTTTTACACCGGTTAGCGAAAGTCAATCCTACAATAATTTTTCTATGAAAGAAAAAACTCCCGTAGCCAAAATTAATTTACGGGGTAGTTTAGAAAATAAAGAATTTGCAAGCAAAATAGGAAAAATTCTGGGAATGATATTGCCCAAGGAGACTTGTGGTACTTCTAGTAAAGAAAAAATTACTTCATTATGGCTTGGTCCTAATGAATGGCTCTTAGTTTCTAATGACGAAATACCAAAAGAAACCAATACCTATGAACTTGAACAAGTGCTATTTGATAATATTAGTAGAGCTAACCTAGGTGCAATAACAAATGTTACTGATCACTTCACAATTTTTAAATTGTCGGGATCGAATATTTTTGAAGTCCTTTCTAAAGGGTGCCCTTTTGATTTTAGCTCAGAAAATTTTGGAGATAATAAAGTCGTCCAAACAATATTAAATCATGTCGATGTTACCATTCATCGAAAAAGTGAAAATGATGTTGATTTATATGTAAGGAGATCGTTTGCCGGTTATTTATGGGATTGGTTAAAAGACTCGGCTAAATTAGTTTAAATTTCTTTTTATATAAGAGCTTACAAAAATAAACAAGCAAATCACATAAAGCCAATTAAAAAAGCAATAGCTCCAAAAAAAGGTTTGAAAACTACCGTCGATCATTATTGCGACTATTATCGTAGGTATAGGTAGAATAACATTTCTTATTATATTTAAATACATTGAATAGGATGATTTTTTTATCGCCATAAAGAAGCCATTGCTTATAAAAAAAATTGGATATGCTGGAAAAATTAAAGCTGATATTTTTAGGTACGTTGTTCCAAAACTAATTACACTTGGATTATCTGAGAAAATACTAACAATTTTATCTGCAGATATAAAAATTATTAATCCTGAAACTATCATGAGTGTAAAACCGTAAATCACAGCCTTAAAATAAGATTCTTTTACTCTTAAAAAATTTTTAGCTCCAAAATTTTGCCCAATGATCGATATGATGGCGGTATTCAGTCCTAAAACTGGTAATAAAAGTATTTGTTCAAATCTTGCGGCCGATCCGTATCCAGCCGTCGCATATTCACCGAAAACTCCGATATAAGTTAGTATTATGAAATTACCTACAGAGATTAATAGTAAAGCAGCCGAAATTGGTGCTGATTGATAAAACAGATTTCTTAATAAATAAACTTTTGGATAAAAATATTTTGTAGATATGTCTTTAATCCTGCTTGATTTAATTACTTTATTAAAAATAATAAGCAATCCAATAAACTGAGCGACGATCGTTGCCAACCCGATTCCAGCAATTCCCATAGCTGGAATAAAGCCATATCCAAAAATAAATAATGGATTTAAACCTATATTCAGAAAAAAACTTAAAATAAGTACATTTCTGTAAGTTTTGGTATCGCCATCAGCGTGAAGTAAAGAGTTTAAAGCAACTAAGATAATAAAAATAAATGATCCAGCAAATATTACATTTGTATATTTAAGACTTAATACAATTACTTCATCTGCCGAGCCCATTAGAGCAAACAAACTCGGAGAAAAGAGCAGACCAATTATAGTAATTAATATTGAAACTAAGACAGCATAAATAATAGTATGAGCAAAATACCCTAGAATATTTTCTTTGTTATTCTCACCAATGCTATTTGCAACTAAAGAGGTGCCACCTACGGTAACCCCAACACAAGCTGCTATTATAATAAAATAAATTGGGAAAGATTTAGCAAGAGCTGACAATGCTTCAGGAGAAATTTTTCCAGCAAAAAAAGTGTCAACAATATTAAACATTGTTTGAAAAAAAGTACCCACACTAGCAGGTATTGCTATTTTCTTAATTAAACTAGGAATAGGATCTTTGGTTAAACTTAAAGTTGGATTCATGAAAAAAGAATTAATATTCTTTTTGATAGATATGAGCTTTATTAAATTTTCTTGCTATTAAAATTTGTTTCTGTCTCATTGAAAATCTATCTTTTTGTGATTTAGTTAACTTATTGTAACAGTAAGGACAAGAAATACCTTCTTTATATTTACTTGATTTTTTTTCTTGTACTGAGACCGGCATTCGGCATCCTCTACACATTGAATAAGATCCCACTGATAACTTATGTTTGACTGAAACTCTATTATCAAAAACGAAGCACTCCCCTTTCCATAAGGATTTTTTGATATTTATTTTATTTAAATAGTTAAAAATACCTCCTTTAAGTTGGAATACATTTTTAAATCCTCTTTGCTTTAAGAAATTAGAAGCTTTTTCACAACGTATTCCTCCAGTACAGAACATGGCCACCTTATTATTCTTTTTAAGTTTATTAAAATATTTTGGGAATTCTCTGAAACTATTGATTTTTGGATTTACCGCACCCTTGAATGTTCCAACTCTATGCTCAAAAGGTTTTCTTACATCTATCAATGTAACATTTTTCTTGCTGATTAATTTGTTCCATTGATTTGGGTCGACATAACAACTTTTCTTTTTTGCGCTCACTTTTAATTTTAATCCTATTGGAACAACTTCTTTTTTTATTTTAACTTTTGCTCTATAAAAAGGCAAAAACTTGCAAGTTGAGGAGTTATTACTATCAAAAGTATCAATAGAAAATCTATCTTTAATAAATCTTATACAACTATTAACTTTAGATCTCCTACCAGCAATAGTTCCATTAATGCCTTCGGGCGACAAAATAACTGTACCTTTAACAGATTGTGATAAAAGATATGTTTTTACTTTTTCTTTATGTAGGCTGCAGTTAACTATTGGTTTAATTTTATAAAAACCTTGAATATTAAACATTATACCTTTCTACAAATTGTTAAACCGTCTCCTAATGGCAATATAACTTTTTCAACTCTATTATCATTTTTAATATACTTGTTAAACTCTCTCATTATATTGGTTTGTTTATCTGTAGCGGTCTTTTTGTACACATCGCCATGCCATAAAACATTATCAAAAATTATAAGAGCTTTTGCATTAATCAAATTTAAAGATAGATCATAGTAATTCTTATAATTACCTTTGTCTGCGTCTATAAAGACTAAGTCAAATTTTTTTCCTTCTTGTAAAAATTTTTTTAATGTATCTAGCGCTGGTGAAATAACTGTTTCTATCTTATTTTCTAATTTTCCCTTTTTAAAAAAATTTTTTGCAACATGGACTATTTTTTCATCATGATCTAGAGTTATTATCTTGCCCCCATTTGGCAATGCCAAAGCCATTGTTAAAGTGCTAAATCCAGTAAAAGTTCCTATTTCTAAACAGCTTTTAACATTATTGATCTTAATAATTAGCTGAAGAAAATGACCTTGGATTTCAGAAATTTGCATTCTTTGAATATCTCCAAGAGTTTTGTTGTGTGTTAAAATATCTTTTTGAACAGGATGTAAAGGATGAGTATGATTGTAAATGTAATCTAACAAATCTTGAGTAACTTCAATATTTTTAAGCATTATTATTTTAACTTAGTTTTGAGAATTTCATTGACAAGTTGAGGATTAGCTTTTCCTTTAGAAACTTTCATAACCTCGCCAACAAAATAACCAAAAAGTTTTACTTTTCCGGATTTGTATTGAGTTAATTTATCTTGATTTTTCGAAAGCACTTCAGAAATTATTTTTTCTAATTCCTTGGGATCGCTTTGTTGTGTTAAACCTTCTTTTTCTACTATTTGTTGGGGATCTTTGTTATTCTCTTGCATTTTTTCAAAAACATCTTTTGCTATTTTTCCGGAGATTTTTCCTGAAGTTATCATCTTAATTAAGGCTGATAAATTTTTTGCACTAATTGGAGATTGAGAAATAGAAATGTTTTTTTTATTTAATACAGCAAATAAATCGCCTGTAATCCAATTAGTTGCTAATTTTTTATCACACCCCTTAATTACTTCTTCGTAATAATCTGAAACTTCCTTTTCTGATACTAGTATGTTTGCCTCGTATGCAGATAAATTATGTTCTTTTATAAATCTTTCTTTTTTTTCATCTGGTAGTTCAGGTAATTCCTTTTTTAATTTATCGACTAAACTTTGTTTTAAATTAAGTGGTAATAAATCTGGATCAGGAAAATATCTGTAATCGTGAGCGTCCTCTTTAGACCTCATGGATCTAGTTGTATTTTTTTTGGTATCATATAATCTTGTTTCTTGATCAATTAGTTTATTATTTTCTATAAGCTCAACTTGTCTTTTTGCTTCATATTCAATTGCCATTTGCATAAACCTTATTGAATTTACATTTTTAATCTCACATCTTGTACCAAATTTCTTTTCTCCCACTTTTCTAACTGAAACATTTACATCAGCTCTTAAGGATCCTTCTTGCATATTTCCGTCACAAGTTCCAAGATATCTCATTATAGATCTTAATTTTTTTATATAAGCATTTACTTCATCGGGGGACCTTAAATCTGGTTTACTTACAATTTCCATTAACGCTACACCCGATCTATTGAGATCTACAAAAGTACTATCTGGATCCATATCGTGTATGCTTTTACCAGCATCTTGTTCAAGATGAAGTCTTTCGATACCAACTTTTTTTGTCCCGTATGGCATATCAAGTAAAATTTCTCCTTCACCAACAATAGGATTCTTATATTGTGAAATTTGATATCCCTGTGGTAAATCAGCATAAAAATAGTTTTTTCTATCAAAAACAGAATTTAGATTAATTTTGGCTTTTAAACCTAATCCTGTTTTAACACTTTGTTCTATACAAAATTGATTTATGACTGGAAGCATTCCTGGAAAAGCTGAATCTACTAAACTAACTTGTGTATTAGGTTCAGCACCAAATTTTGTTGGAGATGATGAAAAAAGTTTTGATTTAGATGAAACTTGTGCATGAACCTCCAAACCTATAATGACTTCCCACTTTGCTTTTTCTCCTTTTATATAATAATCAAATTTTTTTTCAGTCATTAGTTCCACCAAGTTTTTATTTTTCTTTTAAAATTAGCTCTTTTTTCTATAGCCAACGAAAGATTTAAAATTGTCTGTTCGTCAAAAGGCTTTCCAATGAGTTGAAGTCCTAGAGGTAAATTATTTTTATCGTGACCCGCAGGAACAGAAATAGCTGGTAATCCAGCTAAATTAACTGGTACTGTAAAAACATCATTTAAATACATTGAGACTGGATCGTCTTTTTTGTCACCTATTTTAAAAGCCGCACTTGGCGTAGACGGAGTTAATATTGCATCTACATCGTTAAAAACTTTATCAAAATCGTTTTTAATTAATTGTCTAACTTTTTGAGCTTTTAAATAATAAGCATCATAATAACCAGATGACAGGACGTAAGTTCCGATTAAAATTCTTCTTTTTACTTCATCTCCAAAACCTTCTGATCTGGTGTTTTCATACATTTCAAATAAGTTGTTTCCTTTAGATCTATGCCCGTATTTTACACCATCATATCTAGCGAGATTTGATGAAGCTTCAGCTGGAGCAACGATATAATAAGCTGGAAGAGCGTACTTGGTATGAGGTAAAGAAATATTTTTTATAATGGCTCCAGCGTCTTTTAAAAAGTCTATCCCTTTCTTCCAGAGTTTATCAATTTCAGCTGGCATATTATCTACCCTATATTCTTTTGGTATTCCAATTTTTAAACCTTTTGCTTTATCAGTTAATTTCGAACTGTAATTTTCCACCTTGATATCAACTGATGTAGAATCTTTTGCATCATATCCGGCCATTGCCTGTAATAACAAAGCGGAGTCCTCTACATTCTTTGTCATTGGTCCTGCTTGATCTAAAGAAGACGCGAAAGCAACTATTCCCCATCTCGAACATCTTCCATAAGTAGGTTTTAATCCTACGGTTCCAGTAAAAGACGCTGGTTGTCGAATAGATCCACCAGTATCAGTTCCAATAGTTCCAGGCGTAAGATCAGCAGCCAATGCTGATGCCGAACCTCCAGAAGATCCTCCAGGAACCAATTTATCACCAAAAGGATTTATAACATTTCCAAAAAAACTTGTTTCGTTAGAAGATCCCATCGCAAACTCATCGCAGTTTAACTTTCCTAATAAAAAAGCACCTTCAGACCATAAATTATTAGTAACGGTAGATTCATACGTGGGAATAAAATTGTGTAAAATCTTGCTACCTGCAGTAGTTTTGATATTTTTTGTACAGAATAAATCTTTTACTGCAATAGGAATACCAGGTAATAAACCTTTGTAATCTTTTTTTTTGTCAAAGTTCTTTGCAGATTTAATAGCATCATCAAAACATTCGGTAATGTAAGCATTTAATTTCTTAGATTTTTTAGAATTATTTATAAATGACTTGGTTACTTCCTCGGAGGTAAAATCTTTCTTCTTTATTCCTGAAGCTAATTCGGTAAGTGAAAACTCTGATATATTAGCCATATTACTCAAGCACTTTTGGTACCACGAAAAATTCCTCATTTTTTTCTGGTGAATTTTTTAAAATTTGATCTCTTATTTTTCCATCTTTTACATCATCATCTCTAGATTTAAGAGAAGCGTTTATTATTGATGTAAGTGGAGTAATTTTATCAGTATTTAATTCATTAAGTTTTTCAATAAACTTCATGATTGATGAAAGATCCTTGGAAAGACTACTAATTTTATTTTCGTCTAAGGAAATCCTAGCTAATTTTGATATGTGTTTTACTGTATCTTTATCTATTGACATTTGTGATTATTGGCAAATAAGTAAGCAAAATAGCATTTAAGATGAAAACATACAATATAGTCAGTATTGATGAATTTAAAACAATTATTGAAAACAATTCTAGATTGTTAGGAATTGATCCTGGAAATAAGAATATAGGATTCGCAATATGTGATGAAAACAAGAAAGTTGCTACTCCCCTTAAAATCTTGCAAAAAAGTAAATTTGCAGTTTTGATAAAACAAATAAATCAAATTATTAAAGAAAATAATATAAAGGGAATCATTATTGGAAATCCTATAAATATGGATGGTACATCAGGTAAATCATCTCAATCTGCAAGTGACTTTGCAAAAAACTTGTCAAAAAATATTACGATTCCTATCGCTATGTGGGATGAGCGTCTTTCAAGCGAAGGAAGCTTTAAAATTACCAAAGAATTAGGCACAAATGTCTCTAATAGAGTCAATAAGTTGGATAAAAATGCTGCAGCATTTATACTCCAAGGTGCAATAGATTATTTATCAAATTAATCAAAATGCTTGCATAGTTACCCGCAAAGGGTTATAGAGTTGATTTTAATGGCTGTAATTAAAAAACTTAAAGCTGTTAAAATTGAACAAAATCACCTCTTAGGTATTCAAGACATTTCTTTTTCTCAAGTTTCCGAAATACTACAACAAGCAAAAACATTTATTACTTTAAACAAAAGCGATTCAAAAAAAATAGATATTCTAAGAGGTAAAACACAAATTAATCTATTTTTTGAACCCTCAACAAGAACTCAAAGTTCTTTTGAACTTGCGGGAAAAAGACTTGGGGCAGATGTAATGTCTATGAATATTGTGAACTCAGCAATAAAAAAAGGTGAAACCTTAATAGATACTGCCATGACTCTGAATGCTATGCATCCAGATATTATTGTAATAAGGCATCAAGATTCAGGGGCTCCAAATTTATTGTCACAAAAAGTAAATTGTGCTGTTATAAACGCAGGCGACGGTAGACGTGAACATCCTACGCAAGCATTGTTAGATGCCCTTACTATAATTAATAGAAGAGGTAAAGTTGAAGGTTTAAAAATAGCAATCTGTGGAGATATTCTACATTCAAGAGTTGCTAGATCAAATATTTATTTAATGAATATGCTTGGGGCTGAAGTTAATGTCGTTGCTCCTAAAACTTTACTACCACATTCAATAGAACGCCTTGGGGTAAAAGCTTTTACGGATATGAAAAAAGGTTTAGAAAATTGCGATATTGTTATGATGCTAAGATTACAAAACGAAAGAATGCATGGATCTTTTTTACCATCAGCAAGAGAGTATTATGAATATTTTGGTTTAACACCAGACAAATTAAAGAAGGCAAAGAAAGATGCTTTGATAATGCATCCTGGTCCAATGAACAGAGGCGTTGAGATAGACACAAATTTAGCTGATGACATTAATAGAAGTGTAATAAGAGAACAGGTTGAACTTGGTGTTGCTGTAAGAATGGCTTGTTTAAAAATTTTTTGTAAAAGAAATTAATGAAAGAAAAATATTTAATTAATGCAAGAATAATTGATCCCAAAAATGATTTGGATGAAATAGGAGGATTAATTATTGACTCAAAAGGCTTGATAAAAGCTGTAGGAAAGAAAGTTACCAATGGAAATATACCGTCAATGGCAGATAAAATTGACCTTGAAAGACAAGTGTTAATACCAGGTATTGTCGATATGCGAGTTTTCG
>ERZ651768.3269-NODE-3269-length-10904-cov-3.266186_pt1 | contig 10904 bp, 9 predicted proteins | sample MGYA00514754_ERZ651768 | MGnify/ENA metagenome assembly ERZ651768 | reverse complement strand
GTTCCGAACGCGCCACAGAAATTCGAGCGCGGCCCCAAAATCCGTGACTTCGGCCGCCGTCAGCAGACCCAGGTGCATCCAGTCCTCGATATCCCGCATCGACGGCTGTACGCAGCGCGTCACCCAATACGCCACATGGTAATCGCGAAGCCCGCCCACACCCTCCTTGACATTTGGCTGGAGCAGGAAAAGCGATTCACCGAATCGCGCATGCCGCTGCGTCACATTCTCCATTTGCTTGCCGACGTACAACTCCACATCCGGCGAGAATGCCTCGCGAATCGCATCGGAAAAGTCGTGAAAGAAGACACCGTCGCCGCAGAGGAACCGCGCGGTCAGGACGCCGGTCCGCACCGTCAGATCCTCTTTCCCAAGGCTTACCGTTTCCCCGATGGTTCGCGTGGCGCAGCCAACTGTCAGCCCCGCATCCCAGAGCCAGAGCTGCAAGCGCTCGGCGATGCTGCTCACATAGGGGGTCATCTCATCTCGGTAGAGCACCAGCAGATCGAGGTCGGAATGGATCGACATCTCGCGTCGCGCGAACCCGCCCACCGCAACGATCGTCAGGCCCGTCTCGACCTCGACGCCCTGCGCGGTCAAGCCCTCTTCGGCGAGGCGAAAGAGCCGCCGCACCAACACCTTGCAGAAAACGGAGGAAGAACAGTGTTTCCTGATTGGTGGCAAAGAGGACAAAGGTGACCGGCCACTTTTATTATAATTTCTAATTTCAATTTTCTAATTTATTTTCTATGTTTATCTGTGTCCATCTGTGGTTAAATTAAAGTTCATTATCATGTACAGAATTTGAAAATCCTCATTGTTGAACCCTTCTTTTCCGGCTCACATAAAGCCTGGGCAGAGGGGTATGCCCAGAGCAGCCAACACGAAGTAGAAATCATCAGTCTGCCGGGGCGCTTCTGGAAATGGCGTATGCACGGCGGTGCTGTTACCCTTGCTAAACGGTATCATAAACTAAACTTTAATCCCCATCTCATACTTGCAACGGATATGCTGAATCTGCCGGTGTTTCAATCATTGGTGAAACCGGAATGTCCTGTTGCCATTTATTTTCATGAAAACCAGTTTACCTACCCATGGTCACCTAATGATGACGATGTAGAACTTCAGCGCGATAAACATTACGGGTTCATCAATTACAGCTCCGCACTTTCTGCTGATCATGTGTTTTTTAATTCAAAGTTTCACCTGGATTCATTTTTCACCGGATTAGAAGATTTCCTGTGGCAATTCCCCGACTATCGGGAAATTCAAAATATTGACAAAATTCGGGCAAAGAGTTCTGTCTTACATTTGGGAATGGATTTAAAGAAATTTGATAATTATAAGGTTGAAAAAAGTGAGGATGAACTCCCCCTTATATTATGGAACCATCGCTGGGAACATGATAAAAATCCTGAAACATTTTTTGGCGCATTAATTCAATTATCACAAAGGGGATCTAAATTTAATCTGGCTGTATTGGGGGAAGAGTTCAAGAAAGAATTGCCATGTTTTACTAAAGCCCGGGGAACTCTTAAATCGCATATCGCCCAATTTGGGTACGTAGATTCATTTGAAGATTACGCCAGATGGTTATGGAAAGCAGACATCCTTCCAGTGACCTCCAACCAGGATTTTTTTGGCGGCAGTATTATGGAAGCTGTTTACTGCAATACCATTCCCCTGCTCCCCAAACAACTGACCTATCCTGAATTATTTCAGATGAATGAAAATCCCCAATTATTTTATGAAGATGAGGATGATCTCATTAATAAACTGGGTTCATTTATCGAAAATATTGATAAAATCCAGAATCAGAATTTAAATGGAATTGCTAAAAACTATGATTGGTCAAATATGGTTGAGAAGTATGATGAGGAGTTTGTTAAGTTCCTGAGTTAGTGAGTTCCTTAGTTCCTGAGTTTTTTTACTTCAAAGAGAATGAAATCTAATTTGTGTTAATCTGTGGTTATTTTTTTTACCATGAGCCAATGTTGAATTTCATCAAATAACAAATACGACTTCTCTATAATTTCATATCCATTTTTCCAATAAAACTTCAGCGCATTTTCCCGGGCTTGGAGGATGATATTTCTGATTCCCTTATTCAGGGCAATATCTTCCAGAGTTTTTACAATTATATTACCATAACCCTTCAATTGATAATTATCTGACACCGCCATATATCTAATTTGTGCTTCCTCACTTGTATTAAATTGAAGTCTGCCAACAGCAACTGCTTTTCCGTTTGATTCATCAATAATCATGCGATGGATTGATGACTTGTCATCGTCATCTTTTTCACTTCCTTTTGGCTGGAGCCATGGTTTACGTAATACTTCATATCGGAGGTTATAATATTGTTCAAACTCAGCAGAAGAATTTGGTTCAATAATTTTCACTTAAATTGTTTTTGAGATTAAAAGCTAATCAGCCCTTTTAACCGGATTAGGGCCTACCTTGGCGGTGCATTCTTCCCACAAATAACACCAATGACATAAAATGGATTCTTTTGGAAGAAAATTAATTTCGTTACCCAAACAATTATTAATCTTGTCAGCCGATTTAATTAATTTTTTCCTTAATTTTTCTAATTCATCCCGGGTATGAAGAACCGTAACTTCTGATCCAATCCTTAGGAAGTGCCAAGTGAGGGAGATTTCTTCCACCTGATCAAAATTTTGTTCAACTGCAATCTGATACAACGCCAACTGAATGTCATTCATGGCCTGACGCTCTGTTTTTGGACGTTTACTGGTTTTATAATCGTGGACAATCCATTTTCCCGGCTCGGGTTGATCCAACCGGTCTATAATTCCCCTGAAGTTATGCTCACCAATTGTAAATTTTAAATCCACTTCTGTGTCTTCAACCCTCTGGTCAAATGTTGGACCATAGCGGCTGTAATAATTTGAGAGACATCGCTTTCCAATGGAATAATAGAAATCGGAATTTTTACGCGTATCAGCAATATGGATTTCCTTATGCCAATGTTCTACCCACAGATTATCAAATGTTTGGCACAATCCATCAAAGGTGATATAAGGCTTCACCCGGTTTTCTTCACTATATAACCACTCCAATACCTCATGAACCCTTTTGCCCATAAATGCTTCAATACTTTCGCTGCTCTTTCTCACTCCATCTAAATAAATAATTTTATATTGCTGGGGACAATTTTTGAAAGAACTCAATTGAGAATAGGAAAAGGTTTTGGAGGAGGTACCTTTCGACATCATCTGTTTAATTTTATCCAACATTGGAAGGTCTAAAATCTTTCCTGATGAAGGGTATAATCACCAGACATAGTACGATCAATAAATAAAAATTCTTTGCCATTTGAATACACCCACTTCTGATAATTATATCCCCTATTATCCTGATAGGATTCATCCACCATTTGGGGTTCACCATAAATAATATAAATTCGTCCTCGATCTGACCGCCAGCCATGCATGAGGATTGAAAAATTTTTATTTGAAAACTTCACCCGTTCATTCAATTCACTTAATAATTCGTTCTCATCCGTTTCAGGTGTTGGGTCTTTTTCTTTCCAATATGTATTTATTGCTTCCCATTTTTCTGAATCATCTTTTCCTTTTAATTGTTTATATTCTGAGTATGGAAGAACATAGCGCATAACTCCCACTACTTCATCAATTTCATCAGTCCAATAATTTTTTGTTTTAAATCCGTAGTGAAAAGAAGTCGTTTGTTTTTCTTCAAGATATCGTAATTGAATTTTATAAATACCCCTTTTATGTTGGGTGATGGGAATGGGAAGATAGTATATATTTTGAATCCCAACGTCTTTAATTATTACTTTTCCAGAGTCAATAGTAGTTTCATTATGAATAACAAAATATTCAATATCTTTATTCCATTCGACTGGGGTTATTTCTTCAATTACTGATCCATCCAATGAATCATTTTGGGGGAAATTCACTTGCGTGCGAAGCCAGATGGTATCCTGTTTCTGGATCAAGAAATTTATTTGTTTCATCTGCCCTTCACCCTCTTTCATGAACAGCAAAGATGGACTAATATAGTTCACTCTCTCCAACGTGATTTTTTTATTAATTTTCCAATTCTTACGACTGTCCTCATCCTGAATATTGAGAAAAAGTTTGTATGCACCGGGAAGTAATGCAATATTTCTCTCCGATTTTAAATAATTATCGGGGTCTCGGGTATTTTCATAATAGGGTTCTGAAATATTTTCTCGCCAAGATTCACGATGGATCTGAGTATTTTTTTCAGCATCTGATATTACCAAAGTAAATATTATTTCACTCGAAAAATGGTCACTCTGTTTTTTAAATACAAAACGGTTTAGGGGAAGGGCAATATGGACATATAAGTTTAGACTGTCATTAGTTTTATTCCAATGTTGGGTATTAACATTAATTTTAGATTCATTTTTTATTTTAGATGATCTATTTTTCTTTGAAATTCCAGCACAGGATAGAATCATCAGTGCCATAATAATATAGGTTAAATTTGTTTTAATGATACTTACTCCAATTATAAAATGCCACACCTTTATTGGTTAAAAACCATACCCAGCTTTCGTCGCAATTTACGCCATATATTTTATTTCCAGGGATACCATCTTCAATTCCATAGTCCCAAGATCGTGCGGTAATGGTATCCGTCAATGTGATCTGATTTCCACTTGAACTCCAAAGAAATGACCCGCACATATCAAAATTCTGTATATTGGGTGAAATATATTCTTCATCATCATATCCATAAATAGTCCAGAGCATACCATCCGTTCCCATAATTTTGCCATCTTCCAATCTAATTTTCCTCAAATCTCTTTTTGAGAGGGTTTTAATTTCTGTGCCCTCCCAACCCAATTTAAGCAGTCCTGCATCGGATGCCAAATAAAGATATTGAGAATCTGCTTCCATATCATAAATGTTAAATTGGGTTAATTTATCAAATTTATTGTCTCTATCAGGAATGACATTATGATTTATTATAGAAACTTCATTAATTCCATTTGAGGTTGCTAAATAAATGGATCCGTCATGTTCAATCATATCCCATACTGCAGAATCATTTAATCCATTGGTTGCAGTTATAATATTCCAATCCCGATTATACAGGTCAAGATAGAGAAGTCCAGACATAGTACCAAAATACATGGTACTACCGATGCGCAAAATAGAATTAACATCCGTATTTTCAATAACTATAGATTCATTGTGGTAGTAATATGTCCATTGGTTTGTGGGTTCATTCCACTGGCTAATAAATGGAGTGTGATTCGTTTGGTAAAGACTATTAAAAGATAAAAACTGCCCTGTACGTTTAAATCTGCTATCTGTAAACCACCAATTTTCTTCTGAATCAAAATATGCCTCTGTGACATTCTCGGAAAGTAAGCCAATAGTAATCATTTTTAATCTTGAAGAATGAACCCATCCTTTTAAAATAAAACCCGAATCTGTACCAAACCACTGGTTTCCTTCGTCATCTTCCATGTGCATGGTTACTCTTATTGTACGACCATCTTTATGGGTTATCTTATGCAATCCAACTGTCCAATCACCTTCAATGGAATACTTTGATATTTCTAACTCATACCCGGCATTACCTTGGCTAGAATGCCCCCAATCTATAAAATCAACTTCATTCTGAGCATCCTCCCAATCAGCAGGAAGCCCAGAGAATGGATCAAAGGGGATGAATTCTGCTCCCGAACGAATCCAAAAATATTCTGGAGATGACCCAATATCACCAATTTCATATATACTGAAAATACCAGAATTTATGAGGGACATATCCCGCCAATTTGTACTCACAGAAGATTTAAAACTTATACCCTGTCCGTGCACCATCCAGAAATAATCACGATAGGAATCAAAATAAAAATGGGTAATTTTCGGAAATTCTAATTGTACAGAAAATGTATAATCATATTGGAAATCTTCCCGAGCCTTATCGTAACGATATACTCCATTTTCAGTTGCAAAATAGAGGTTGAAATTATCTTCTGCAATAGCAGTAATAGCTCCCGGCTTGGTTATGATATACCAATCCTCAGGGACATATCTAAAATTTTGTGCTTCCAATAAGCCGAAAACATTTATGAAAATAAAAATATACCGCATTTAATCATTCGTAGAAATTAGCAGACTATTTCCAGTCATTTCTTGAGGCTGTTCAATTTTTAAATAATCTAAAATTGTTGGTGCAATATCGGCAAGTTTTCCCCTTTCTGCCAAACTGTAATTTCCATTCACTCCCACCAAAATTAAAGGAACCGGCAAAGTTGTATGGGCTGTGTGTGCCATTCCGCTCTGGGGGTCATGCATGAGTTCCAGGTTGCCATGATCCGCGGTGAGAAATATAGCTGCATTCTTCTCTTTTGTGGCATGTTGGATTTTCTCCAAACAGGCATCAATGGTTTCGATGGCGGAGATAGCTGCGGTAATATTTCCAGTATGCCCTACCATATCAGGATTAGCAAAATTCATAATGATGGCTTCATACTGATCACCTTCAATTGCGAAGAGTACTTCATCAGTTACTTCATGGGCGCTCATTTCCGGCTGGAGGTCATAGGTAGCAACTTTAGGCGAAGGTATGAGTTTTCGAGTTTCACCTGGAAATGGCTGTTCACTTCCTCCATTAAAAAAATAGGTTACATGAGCATATTTTTCCGTTTCTGCAATTCGAAATTGACGATAATTATTTTGGGCTAATATTTCAGGAAAAATATTATTTATCTTTTCAGGTTCAAATAAAACCGGAAAAGGGAAATTCTCCTTATACTTAGTGATGGATGTAAATAAAATATCCAATGGTTTTGTTTTAAAATGGGAATATTTTGAATGATTAATGGCTGTAACAATCTGGCGCATTCTATCTGCCCTGAAATTCATTGACAGTAGCGCATCTCCATTTTGAATGGGGCAATCCTCACCAATAACAGTTGGTTTTATGAATTCGTCCGTAATGTCATTATCATAAGAAGCCTGAATGGCTGTAGCTGCATCAGGAAATTTTTCTCCTTCGGAATGGATGAGCATCTGATATGCAGTTTCAACTCTCTCCCAGCGATTGTCTCTATCCATGGCATAATATCTACCGCAAACGGTTGTTACCCTGTATTGATCATCGGAAGTAATGAAAGTTTCTAATGTATTTATGAAATTAATGCCACTCACAGGCGAAGTATCACGACCATCCATAAAGGCATGTATGGCAATTTTTTCCACTCCACTTTCTCGTGCTGTTGATAGGATATATTCAAAATGGTCTAAATGACTATGGACTCCCCCATCACTTATTAAGCCCATTATATGAAGGGTGCTAGTATTATTTTGCACATGATTAAATACATTCTGAAGTTGAGTATTATTTTTTAGTTCATTGGATTTGATGGAATCGTTTATTCGGACTAAATCTTGCTTAACAATTCTTCCAGCACCCATATTCATGTGACCAACCTCCGAATTTCCCATTATTCCATCTGGCAAGCCCACAAATTTTCCTGAGGTTTCAATTTTTGAGAGAGGGCAGTCATTCATCATTCTATCTAAAGTAGGAGTATTTGCCTGGGCGATGGCATTTCCCTCTTTTTCTTGGCGAAGTCCAAAGCCATCCAATATAATTAACATGAATTTCAGCATGAATTAATTCCCCTGATTAAAATGCCCAAAATCTTGGAATCCAATATACTGCGGTAATCCAAAATACTAATGTAAGGGGAATACCCATTTGGAAGAAATCTTTCAATCGGTATTGCCCTGGAGCGAAAACCATCATATTGGTTTGATATCCCATTGGAGTCATGAAACTACAGGAGGCTCCGAAACAGATTGCCACCAAAAGTGGGCGTGGATCCACATTAAGAATGGTAGCCAACATTATACCGATGGGTGTAAGCATCACTGCCACAGCTGCATTTGAGATGAATGCTGACATAATAAATGTAACCCCATAAAGTACTGCTAAAATAATAACCGGGTCCAACCCTTCTCCCCCTCCAATGAGTGTACCAATCCCAATAATGAGATTTCCGGTTACCTCATCGAGATTTGTTTTTTGAATGGCAATTCCCATGGGGACTAAGGAAGCAATGAGAAAAATAACTGACCAGCTAATAGACTCATAGGCATCCTGTATTGAAAGTGTCCGCATAACCAACAATAAAATGGCCCCCAAAATGGCGGCTTTCACAATTGGTATTACACCGAAGGTAGCCAGTAACATTACAGCAGGGATTACTAAAATAGAAAACCACCAATAGCGCTCATACCTGAGATGAATATCCAATTCTTCCAAAACAATGAGGTTATTACTTGTTCGAAGTATTTCTAACCTTTCCTTCGGAACCATTATTAAAAGGGTGTCAGAAAATTTCAGGCGGATATGGGCAATTTTATCCCGAAGTAATTCACGTTGTCTCTTTACAGCTAAAACAAAGGATCCATAGCGATTCCTAAAATCAAATTCTTGGAGCGTTTTACCAACTAATGCAGATTGCTGGGAAACGAGCCCTTCCACAATTACATGGTTTTTCCCGGTTAATTCTGCCACGTTCATTTTCACATCTGTTAGAAGCAGAACTTTCATATCATCTCTGAATTTCAACATATATTTCACATTTATATGGACCAGAAAAATATCACCTTCGCGGATAATAATATTTTGCAAATTAAAGCGGATATTTTTTGAATCACGAATAATTTTGTACACTTGAAGATTATATTTTTGGGAGATATCCAAGTTTTTATAGGCATTCCCAATTAGGGGTGAATCTTCCCCCACTTTGAATTCTGTTAAAAAACTACCCATGTGATACTTTCTGGTAAGAGAGGAAATAATGGACCGTGAGGGCATAAACCATTTGGAAATAATCATGTTGTAGAGGGTGCCCAAAACAAGGAAAATTAATCCTAATTTTGTAAATTCAAACATTGAAAATGGAGCCATATTCATTCCTTCCATAATGGAACTTACAACCAGGTTTGTGGATGTGCCTATGAGGGTAAGGGTACCGCCAAATATTGCCGCGTATGATAAAGGGAGTAAAACTTTGGTGGGACTGATACGAAATCGTTGACAGAGGTCAATTCCCAGTGGAATAAATATAGCAACAGCTGCGGTATTATTAATAATTCCTGAAATGATTGACACGGTAAGTAGAAAAATGAATATAGTAAGCCATTTTCGATTGCCCCCTTTTTTTGCAAGAAAATCGGCAAATACCTCCAAAAATCCTGTTTTTACCAAGGCACGACTCATGATAAAAATAGCTCCTATTGTTATCACTGCAGGATTACTGAATCCACTGATTGCCTCCTGCCAACTTAGGACATCAAATAGAAGTAAAACACCAATTGCACCCATTGCAGTTACCTCAATAGGTAGTATTTCCATAACAAAAAAGACAACCATTACCAGTAATACCGAAATAAGTATTATACCATCAATTGTAATAATTTATTCTCCCAAATTGGCTTTACAAACGAGGTGGAAAAGTAAGACTATTTGAGTTTTGCTAAGGTCTTTTTTATTTGATTAATGTTATCTGAAGAAATGCAGGCGATATCATTTTCATGGCATAAATGGGCAAAAATTCCATTACCAGTTTTTAATGATTTTGTGAATGAGCCGTCATATATTTTACCAATTCCACAGGATGGACTTTTTGATTTCAATACAGCAATTTTTACTTCAGCCCCTAATCCCAATTGTAAAGATTTTTCCGCACCTTGAATAAATTCTGATGTAACATTTTTTCCCTTATTAGTTATTATCTTCCCTTTACCATTTAGGATGGTTTCAGCATTTTCCTGCATTTCTGCAGAGGGTCGAGGTGTGCCCAATCCACCTAATTCTTCAGGACAAACAGGAATCCATTCCACATCTATTTCTTCTAACTCAGTTAATTGGGAATGTCCACCATTATAGCGGCAGTTTTTCCCCAAAAGGCAGGCAGAAATCAAAATCTTTTTCTTCATACCGAAATTTAAGCCTAAGTTTGAAAATAGAAATAGTCTTTAGTTAATAGATTATAGTAATCAGTTCTAAGTTATTGAGAGAAAAGAAAAGGAATGAAAAAGGTTTTATTTTTATGCACTGGCAACTCCTGCCGTTCTCAAATGGCAGAGGGATTTGCACAAAAAGAAGGATGGGAGGCGTTCAGCGCAGGTACAAAACCAGAAGGTGAAGTAAATCCATTATCTATAAAAATAATGGCAGAATTGGGAATTGATATTTCACATCATAAATCAGAATCTGTGAATGAATATTTAAAGGAGGATTTCACACTGATTGCAACGGTTTGTGACAACGCACGGGAATCCTGCCCTTTATTCACGGGGAATTTTATCCACACGATTCATTATGGATTTAATGACCCTGCAAAAGCAATTGGAAATCATCATAAAATCATTACGGTTTATCGGCAAGTACGGGATGAAATAGGGGCATGGGTGGAAAAATTAAATAAGGACTATATGTAAATTAAGGAATAAAACTGTAAACAAAAACTCCCGGGAGCCCTATTCCCGGGAGTTTTCATTTGCTAAAGGGATTGTGTCAAATTAAGTAACGCATCCCTTTACGGAGGAGGAAGGTAGTTTTTTTAACTCACTGATTCGGAAACCATTTCTGGTTCATCTTCTACAGTTAAGTCTGAATTTCCACAAACAGTGGCCACAATTGCTGTGCAAACCTGATAGGGGTCCATATTAGCAGATGGACGACGATCTTCTAAATAGCCTTTTCCCGCTTTATCGGTAGCCATAGGAATACGGATAGAAGCGCCCCGGTCACTGACAGCATACCTGAACTCATGGATGCTGCAGGTTTCATGGAGACCTGTGAGCCTCTCTTCATTATGGGCACCATAAACTCCCATATGACGCTTATGGGCTTTC
>ERZ651768.3268-NODE-3268-length-10906-cov-8.942285_pt1 | contig 10906 bp, 11 predicted proteins | sample MGYA00514754_ERZ651768 | MGnify/ENA metagenome assembly ERZ651768 | reverse complement strand
GACTTGATTATTTGCAACCCGCCTTATGTGAGCGATCAATCAATGGCCTGTCTCCCCCCGGAACATTGTTTTGAGCCGAGATTGGCCCTGGCCGGTGGGTGTGATGGTTTGGACTTCGTGCATCGCGTACTGACTGAAGCCCGTCGGAATCTTAAAAAGACCGGCCGACTTTTTGTGGAAGCGGGTAGTGCGGCGGCTGTCGAAAAGATCTGGCCTAGCGTACCGTTTACTTGGCTGGCGGCTTTGACGGGCGAATCCGCGGTGTTGACGCTTACTGCTGCAGAGTTAGACCGCTATGGGGAGCATTTTACGCGACCTGAGCGGTGACAAGACTCGCTTAGATCTCGATCATCTCGAAATCATCCTTGCTCGCACCGCAGTCCGGACAGCTCCAGTTTTCGTCAACATCCTGCCAGCGTGTGCCTGGCGCAATCCCCTCCTCTGGCCATCCCTCTTGTTCGTCGTAAATCAATCCACACACGACACACATCCAGGTCTTGTATTTCACGTCTTTTTCCATTGCTATCAATCGGACTGTTGGAAATCGCGCCGCACTCTATCGCAACAAAGATTAAGAAAATCTTTTTGGCGATGCCGTGGTCGTTCTGTTAATAGGCCGCCTTTGAAAAAGGGATGATCCTTGAGTAATGGAGAATATAATCCGACCCATCGCTGAATGCTGAATCACATGAGAAGAACGAGCTTGCAGAGGCCGATAACACGGCGCAACTCTAGCTATCACTGACTTGAAACGCGAGTACGTTTCGCCTGATGTGAAGTCGTAACTAACCTTGAGGATCGCTTTCGCGCCACACATCTCGGCGCCGGCAAATGGCCGGGCGCCATCAAAACTAAGGGGAACCGGCGGTCTTTTCAGACCATCGGCCAAGTCTGGATCAGTCCGTTGGCACGACGTCTTCTGCCGCCGGGCCTTTATCCCTGGTTACCAACCCGAATTCAACTTGCTGACCTTCCGCAAGTGTCTTAAACCCCTCACCTCGAATTTCACGGTAATGGACGAACACATCGTCCCCGTTTTCCTGTGCGATAAAGCCATAGCCTTTTCGCTCGTTGAACCACTTTACTGTTCCGTTATGCCGCTCGGACATGACACCTCCAAAGTTTACTGAACACTCATAGCTACTGTTTGTTGCACCACAGCAACTCATCGCATTGTACCGTTGTTTCTATCCAAATTGAAAGCGATTTAGCCTCTCGAGTTGTTGTTTTCACACCACACTCTAAATGGGATGCTTTGCTGGCGGTTAAACCAGTCCTCGATGAGTCGGAACGAAATTGAAATCGGTGTCGGGGGCAGAAACTCGCCACATACCAACCGGTCAGCGAGTTCTTGCCGACTTAACCACTTGGCCTCTTCGAGCTCCCGGTCGTTCAGATGAATCTGGAAGCGGCCGGCGCGGGCGGTGTATCCAAGCATCAGCGAACCGGGAAAGGGCCACGGTTGTGAGGAGTGGTAACAGCTCTCAATGACTTCAACACCGGTTTCTTCGGCCACCTCTCGAACCACCGCTTGTTCCACGCTTTCTCCCGGCTCGACAAATCCCGCGATTGTCGAGTAGCGATGAGTCGGCCATTCGGCTTTGCGCCCGAAAAGCGCTCGATCTCCATGTTCGACCAATACGATAATTGCCGGATCGGTGCGCGGATAATGTTCACGGGCACACGCTGGGTCAGTGCACTGCAGGACATGACCCCCCTGCCGGATAACAGTTGGAGCGCCACAGGCGCCACAGTGCTGGTGATTGCGTTGCCACGTCAGTATCGCGAGGGCGTAGCCGAGTAGCGCTGCATCGTTGTCATTTAAGAGCGCTGCTGACTGGCGCAAGTCCGCAAATTTTTCGACCTCTTTATCAGCAGCTCTTACCCCCACGGCAAAGTAATGTAAATCGTTCTTACACCCGAGGTACACGGGCGGAGTAGTACAACTAAATCGAGAAGCGAGTTCGGCTTTTTCTATTGCCGTCGCTGTCAGTTGCCCTGTTTTATTCGCAACCAGAACTTTGGTGCCATAAACCGGGAGAAATCTCGCATGATCGCTTTTGGCCAAAGCGTCTAATTGATCGACGTCACCAATGGTGCGTGCCATCCGATCGATGGTGGCGCTGGAAAAAAGATTGAGTTGACTTTGGCCAAGATGGTTCATCGCAATGTCTCAGGGCAGGCTGGGCCCGCCTCAGGACCCATGCTGTTGGAAGCCTTAGCATACTATGTCGTTACTAGAACTACTGCCTCGTTTCAGCAAACGTTACAATTCTCGGTCCAACGGAAGTTGCGGGTCTCGTGTATGCCGACCCGGTCCGCTTTTCCAACCTTTGTCGGGACCTGTCGCCCATGTTGAAAGAAATTCGCTCCTTGTTGTCGATTGCGATTTCTTCGCTCGAAGAAGAGGGGAAGCTGTCGCGTAAGAACGCTCCCGATTTTGGGGTAGATCACACTCGACAAAAAGGACATGGAGATATAGCCAGCAACGTGGCGCTGGTACTTGCGAAGCATGTGGGCACGAGCCCGCGTGGTCTTGCTGAGCAGGTCATTCAGCGACTCCCGTCATCGTCACTGATAGAACGTACGGAAATTGCTGGTCCCGGGTTTATCAACTTTTTCCTCGCTTCCGAGGCGTGGGTACGCTTAATACAGGAGATTCGAGGCACCGGCGACAAATACGGAAGTAGCGATATCGGCACTGGTGAAAGGGTATTGGTTGAATTTGTCTCATCCAACCCGACCGGGCCGCTCCATGTCGGTCATGGTCGTGGCGCTGCCTATGGTGATGCGCTGGTTCGAGTTCTCCGCGCCGCGGGTTACGACACCGAGAGCGAGTATTACATTAATGATGCCGGACGTCAGATGGAAATCTTGGCGTTGAGTATCTGGTTGCGTTACCTAGAGTTGTGTGGCGAGACCATGCATTTTCCGGAGGGCGCTTATAGGGGCGACTACATCTTCGATATTGCGGCAACTTTGCACCGGGAAGACGGTGCGGAACATCACCACGGTGTAGCAGAAGTCATGGACTCGCTGCCGACCGAGATCGATGCCGGCATCGATCTGTTAATTGACCGAATGAAAGAATGTGTTCAAGAAAACGAGTTTTCCCGAATTCAGGACCTGGGAAGTACTGCCTTGGTTGCGGATATTCAAGAAGATCTAGCTCAATTCGGCGTTGAGTTCGACACCTGGTTCTCGGAGAAGAGCCTGGTAGTGTCGGCGATCTTGGATCGAATGGTTGCAAAATTGAGGGATAACGGGCATCTATATGAAAAGGATGGCGCGTGGTGGTTCCGCAGCAGCGATTTCGGCGACGAAAAAGACCGCGTCGTCGTTCGATCAAACGGAAATCACACCTATTTCGCCACAGATATCGCCTACCACATGGACAAATTGGATCGAGGGTTCGATCAGTTGATAAACATCTGGGGCGCGGATCATCATGGCTATATTGGTCGGATGAAGGCGGCTATAGCTGCACTTAATCGAGACCCAGATCACTTGAACGTGCTGGTTGTCCAGTTCGCGGCGTTGTCCCGGGGCGGTGAAAGAATTGCAATGTCGACCCGCAGCGGAGAATTTGTCACCTTGCGCGAATTACGCGAGGAAGTGGGGACAGATGCTGCACGATTTTTCTATGTTCTGCGAAAGCCGGAGCAACATATGGACTTTGATCTTGATCTTGCAAAGTCGCAGTCGAACGACAATCCCGTCTACTACGTGCAATACGCTCACGCGCGCATCTGCAGCGTATTCCGGCAGCTTATGGAAAGAGGTATCGATATCGATTTACGGAAGGCAGATCCAGGCCTGTTGATCGAGGACCAAGAGCTTGACTTACTTAGATCGCTGTCACGTTATCCCGAGGTGGTAGCTCAAGCAGCGCGTAATTTCGAGCCCCACCAGGTAGCTTATTTCACCCGCGAACTGGCTAACGATTTTCATGCGTATTACAACGCACACCCATTCATTGCCACGGAAGAGCATTGGCGGTTGGCCCGGCTGGCACTGATCGATGCGACTCGTCAAGTGCTTGCGAACGCGCTCCGCCTGCTGGGAGTAAGCGCGCCCCAGAGCATGTGACTGCGATGCCGGGAATGTCGCAGAATCGAATTCAGGCCCGGCGACCGGGAACAACCTCTCCATGGTCTGCTTCAGGATGGCTGATGTTGTTGATCGGAATTGTGCTTGGCGCGCTGGCAAGTGGGTTCTATACCGGAATGCGAAGTGGAGACCCTGACCGTCTTGGCAGCGGATTGAAGCAATTACTTGAAGTGCCCCGCGTTGATGTCGAGACTCCGATGCTAACGCTGCCGGCGGATCGGGCGCCGGCGCGAACCGCGTTCGACTTCTTTACCGTGTTACCGGACGAGCGGGTGATCCCAGAAACGGCCGGGAGCGTGGAGACTGAAACGGCAACCGATGAAACTCTTAATAAAGAGAATGTCGTCAAACCCAAGAATTCCAGCGGCTACTATATGCTGCAAGTCGCCTCTTACACCGAGGAGGTAAAAGCGGATCAATTGAAAGTAAAACTTGCGAAAACTGGGTTTCCCTCGAGCATCCAGCACATCAGCGTCCAAGGTCAAAGTGATTTCTACCGAGTTCGCATCGGCCCGTTCTTCAGCATGTCTGAACTGGAACAAGTAAATCGCCAGTTGACTCGTAAGGGGATTGAAGCGCTCCCTCTCAAGGTATCCCGACCGTAGCGCTGGAACTTGGTTTTGGTTGACGAAAGAAATGGTGGTCGAATACTGGTAGACGCGCTTTGCTCGCATGGCACTAGCCACGTATTTTGCGTCCCGGGGGAAAGTTATTTGCCCGTTTTGGATGCGTTGCTCGATACACGGTCGATCCGCACTGTCGTCTGTCGGCAGGAAGGAGGTGCAGCGATGATGGCGGATGCCTATGGCAAACTGACTCGCCGCCCGGGAATTTGTCTGGTAACCCGTGGACCGGGAGCAACCAATGCGGCGGCAGGGGTGCACATCGCGGCCCAGGATTCGACGCCGCTGATTCTCCTCATTGGCCAGGTGGCACGTGATGCCACTGGGCGTGAGGCTTTCCAGGAAGTCGATTTCAAGTCGATGTTTGGTTCGTTGGCAAAGCGGGTAGAGCAGATTGAAGACCCGAGTCGAATTCCGGAGATCATGAGCCGCGCTTTCCATACGGCGACCAACGGACGCGCAGGGCCTGTCGTCGTCGCACTCCCCGAGGATATGCTCACAGAATGTGCCCGGGTGGGGGATACAGCGCCTTACCAACAGGTTGAACCGAGTCCAGGCGCCTTGGAACTGGAAGAACTTGAACGTCTGTTACAGGCTGCCCAACGGCCGCTCGTGATTATTGGGGGGCATGGTTGGTGTCTAGACGCCCGCGAAGCATTTCACCGGTTTGCTTCCCTCTGGGACTTGCCGGTCGCAGCCGCGTTTCGCTATCAGGACAGTTTTGATAACAGTGGGGAACAGTACGTCGGAGACATTGGAATCGGGATCAACCCAAAACTGAAAACTGCGGTCCACGATGCGGATTTGGTGCTCGCCATCTGCGTGCGGCTTGGTGAAGTCACGACGTCTGGTTACACGATCATCGATCTTCCCACACCAAGCCAGCAGTTGGTGCACGTGTATCCGGGAATGGAAGAGCTGGGCCGTGTCTATCGGGCAGACCTCGCTATCAATGCTGGGCCGAATCGGTTTACCGATGCGGTTCAAAAGATCGAAGCACCATCTGCGCTGCCCTGGTCAAAATGGCGCCGGCAGTTGCGTGACGACTATCTGGCATGGTCGGAACCACGACCCCAACCCGGCACCGTCCAGCTTGGTGAGATCATACGCTCCTTGCGTGCAGAACTGCCGAGAGATGCAGTTGTCACCAATGGTGCCGGCAACTACACCGCGTGGCTGCATCGACACTATCGCTACTGTGCGCCTGGCAGCCAACTCGCACCTACCTCCGGCTCTATGGGCTATGGGCTACCGGCAGCGATTGCCGCCAAGTTGCTGCAGCCCCAGCGCACTGCAATCGCATTTTCCGGCGATGGCTGTTTCCTGATGACTGGTCAAGAGTTAGCTACGGCCGTTCAGTACGAACTTTCTCTCGTCGTTATTTTGATCAACAACGGTATGTACGGGACGATCCGTATGCATCAGGAGAAACGTTACCCGGGACGGATCAGTGGCACTGACCTTGTAAATCCTGATTTCTGCAAACTTGCAGTGGCTTTCGGTGCCTATGCTGAACGTGTGAAGGAGACCAAAGAATTTATTCCGGCCTTGCGAAGAGCTGTAGCCAATAATGGACCAACTTTGATTGAATTAATGGTCGATCCAAATGCCATCAGCCCGAACCAGACGCTTGCCGAGATTCGAGCGGCAGCAACAATAAACGCCGCCACCACGTAGAGTTACCGATGGAGATCCGTTTGGCGATATTAACAATACCGGGATGCCGACAGCGTGATTCTATGATGGACCAAATCAACTTTTTCCCCCACTACAAAGGATCTTCACACCATGGCTGATTCGTTTCTGCTCGAGTTGAACGAACAAGTAAATCTTTTCGTGGAAGAACGGGACTGGGACGTGTTTCAAACACCTAAAAATCTTTCAATGGCATTAATCGTTGAAGCTGCGGAACTTGTTGAGCATTTTCAATGGATGCGGCCAGAGGAAAGTGATTCGTTAACCAATGATAAAAAGAAAAAGGTCGCTGAGGAACTGGCTGACATTCTTATCTATACTGTGCGTTTGGCCGATCGACTCGGCCTAGATCTTGAGCAGTCCGCAAAAGACAAGTTAACGAAAAACCTTCAAAAATACCCGGTCGAAAAAGCACGCGGGAATGCAACCAAGTACACAGAGTTTTGATTGTCCGTGAATGCGATTCTAGACCTTGATCTCTATCCAATCGATCGGTTGGATAGCATCGCAGGGCAGCTCCGGCGATTCCTGCGATCGGCTCGAACTCCTTAGTCTTTGATTGCGTCTGCGTACGTCTCACGAAGGGCGTTCTTTTGCACTTTGCCCATGGCGTTTTTGGGTAGAGCGTCTAACCGAATGATCCGGCGGGGTACTTTAAAGCCAGCCAAGTTACGCTTGAGTGCAGTAATAGCAGTTTGCTCGCCGGGCGCGGTATTTTCTTCTCCCGCAATCAATGCGACCAGCGCTTCGCCAAAATCGGGATGCGGGACACCAATGACCGCCGATTCTTTCACCCCAGGTAGTTGATTGAGACAATCTTCCACTTCCTTTGGATAGACATTGAATCCACCGGTAATCACCAGATCCCGGTCACGACCGACGATCGAAATGCGACCATCGTCGTTCATTGTGGCGAGGTCTCCCGAAATGAAAAAACCGTCGGCACGAAATTCAGTCACGCTCATTTCCGGTTTTCCCCAGTAGCCTGGAAAAAGATTAGGGCCCTTGACCTCCAATACACCGGTTTTTCCGTGAGGCAAAGGTTTTCCATCGCCATCGGAGACGCGTACTTCAATCTCAGGCAAGGGGAAACCGACGGTACCGGGCAGTCGATCGCCGTCCAGTGGATTTGAGGCGATCATTCCGGCCTCGCTCATCCCATAACGTTCCAGGATTTTGTGCCCGGTTTGTTTGTGAAAAGCTTTCCACGTTTGGGGCAGCAGCGGCGCTGATCCGGAAATGAAGAGCCGAATGTTTTCGCAGGCCGACCGGTCAAATGCCTCATGTTCGAGCAATCGACTGTAGAAGGTGGGCACGCCCATCATGACTGTGGCTTGAGAGAGATGATTGGTTACTAGGGCCGCGTCGAATTTAGGTAGGTAAAGCATGGATGACCCGTTCAACATAGCGCAGTGCACGGCTACAAAGAGCCCATGGACATGAAACACTGGCAATGGATGAAGCAGCACATCTCCGGGACGAAAGCCCCAGATTCGATGCAGGGCCAATCCATTGCTCGCGAGGTTGCCGTGGGTCAACATGGCCCCTTTGGGTTGGCCCGTAGTGCCAGAGGTGTAGAGAATCGCTGCAATATCGTCGTTATTAGCAGGTTCGATTATGTCGAGCGGATGGGTGACCGCCGCGAGCTCAGGGAGTGAGCCGCCATTGCACGTATCTAAGGTCGCTGTCTGAGCGCCAGCATCTTGGGCTGCTTGATGTTGTTCAGGGTCGAGATCAGGCCGCAGGATCACGACTTTGGGTTTGGCATCATTTAGAAAGTAACGGAACTCCCGCGCGGTGTACGCGGTGTTCACCGGCACAAGAATCGCGCCAAGACGGAGCACCGCGAGGTACAAGAGTATTGCTTCTGGAGATTTGTCGATCAGCATCACCAGTCGCTCACCGCGAGCAAGCCCAAGTCGCTGGAGGGCACCAGCCAGCCGGGCTGTCAGCTCATCTACAGCAGAATACGGGAGAGATCTTCCCTCTGGTGTGATGATAAATGGCGTTTCCGATTCTTTTGGGAAGCGGGTGCGTAGCAGCGAAAAAAGGTTGTGATTCAAATCTGCGCAATCTGCCGAGAACTTCGACTGATTGTACTTGGCCGATTAACGCTTGGGTAAATGGCCAAAATGTTTACGACGGCGTCGACGGACTGCGCCGGGAGATTGGGTCGCGGCAAGTGGGTGCGTGAAGGGGCCCCGTTTCTATAGCACCCGGTTTCGGTCAGCCGGGGATGGAGGCGAGACCCTCGACAATGATGGCGTTATCTATCCGCCGGAAAACATCTGGTGAAATCTTGAGCTTAATAGAACGGCTGCCGCCGCCGAGTATGATGAACTTCGGTTCCATCACTCGATGATCCACCCATATCGGCAGCGATTCCGGTAAACCAAAGACCGTGACACCGCCGATTTCCATGCCCGTCATTTTCTTGGTCTCCTCCGCGGAGGCGAACGAAGCTCGCCGTACGCCCAGTCTCTTACGCACACAATGGTTAATATCTAGCCGGCTCGTGGCCAACAGGACACATGCTACAAACTGCCGGGGCTCCGATTTGCCAACTGCAACGATAACGTTGGCAGATTCTTCGAGAGAGTAGCCGTAGTGCTCGCAAAACACCTGAGTGTCAGAGAGTTCGGGGTCGCACTCGATGATCTCGGGTATCACGTCCAGATCCTTTAGGGCGGCAAAGACGCTACTGGATGGACTGATGTTTGGACGAAGGGTTTTGGTCATTTGTGCAGCGCAGCGCAAATAAAACAATTTGACATGCTGACTTGGACAAGCGTATACGCTATCGTCATGTTTTGCCAGCAGATCAATAATAATGATGGAGATTCCAATGTCGGATTTCAGTCAATTAAAGTGTGAGGCTTGTCGGGCTGGAGCGCCGCCAGCGAGCGCCAATGAACTAGATGATTTTCTGCAAACGCATAGCAGTTGGGAGAAAATCGACGTTAATGGAGAGCCACGTATCACTCGGGTCTACACGTTCGGTAATTTCGTCGATGCGCTCGCATTTACCAACCGAGTGGGTCAAATTGCTGAGGAAGAGGATCACCATCCAGCATTGCTCACAGAGTGGGGTAAGGTCACTGTGAGTTGGTGGACCCATAAGATCCGAGGCTTGCATCGCAACGATCTTATTATGGGCGCTAAAACGGACGAGTTGTACGAATAGCGCCATAACGCACTCATCAGGTCGGCCAAGCTTCCAGTTATTTAGGGCAATCATCAAAGACCCATCACCGTGGACCGTACCGAACGTTTCTACACCATTGATCGCTTGCTAAAGGCTCGTCGCCAAGTTTCCTTGCGCCAGTTGATGGATGAACTTGAAGTGTCGCGAGCAACAGTCCGGAGAGACCTTGAATATATGCGAGACCGGATGGCGGCGCCGATCGTATGGGACCGAGCCCAAAGAGGTTATCGATACGATATCGAGGAAGATCCGGATGGACGTTATTCCCTGCCTGGACTTTGGTTTAACGCCTCTGAAGTCTATGCCTTGTTAACCATGGACCATCTACTGAGTAGTTTGCAGCCGGGGTTGTTAGAGCCCCACATCGAGCCGCTGCGAATCCGGGTGCGGCGATTGCTCGACAGCGGCGACCACCCAGCACAAGAAGTCGAACGGCGGATCCGTGTTTTGCATATGGCTTCAAGGCAGGTGAACACGCGAATATTTGCGTCCATTGCCCATGCTCTGTTGCGCCGGCGCAGGTTGCAAATTTGTCATCTTAACCGACGCGCGGACAGACGCACTGAACGGGTTGTTTCACCACAGCGACTCGCGCACTATCGTGACAACTGGTACCTGGACAGTTGGTGTCATATGAGAAATGCATTACGCAGTTTTGCAGTTGATGCGATCGAGCGCGCTGATCTACTAGAAGACGAAACCGCAGATGAAGTAAGTGAGTCGCGACTCGAGAAAGTGCTCGGTACCGGATACGGTATCTTTGCCGGGGAACGTACCCGTAAGGCTGTACTTCGATTCACGCCAGAGGCGGCTCGATGGGTGTCGCGCGAGAAATGGCACTCTAGCCAACGAGGCGAGTACGAACCCGACGGAAGCTATCGCTTAACTGTGCCCTACGCCGATGAAACTGAACTCACCATGGATATCTTGCGGCACGGACGGGACGTGGAAGTGATTTCCCCCGAGCGTCTTAGGAAAAGTGTGCACGAACGTCTTCGGGAGGCGACCGCACGTTACGAGCAGTAACATTTTCTAGGTAATGGTGCACATTGAGTGGCTGCGGATGAAATGCGCCCCACCAGAATCAATACTGTGCTCTAAACAATTGCTGACTGCGCCGAAGGATCTGCCAGAGGATCGATTGCAGGGTCATGCGGCGAGCCTGTAGGTGGCAGATCATTACCCGTTTTGAGATACCCGAAATAACTGTTTATTCACTGTTCTTTCTTTTTCTACATGTTGTACTTATGTCACGGTAACCAACTGGAAGATC
>ERZ651768.3266-NODE-3266-length-10911-cov-93.425974_pt1 | contig 10911 bp, 9 predicted proteins | sample MGYA00514754_ERZ651768 | MGnify/ENA metagenome assembly ERZ651768 | reverse complement strand
CGGATTACACTGCTGAATTATCAGACATGGCCATTTGTTCAAAAAGGTTTTGCCTCACTATTCACCTGGGAGCAATACAAACAAAACATGGAACTTGAACTAAAGATTTTCCGTCTGAAAACAGAAAAGCAAAAAATGATGAAAAATGAAATTGAAACAAATCAGGTTTTTTTGACATACACCCAAAAATTTACTGCAAACTAATGCCTATATGTTCGTCCGCATTTTCACCACTGTAAATCAATTCCCCAAAACAATTCTGTTGGTAGTTCTGGCCCTGAGTGCCTTCTTTTTTGTTCAGGCAAGGGACGGCTTGTTTGATTCTCAAACAGGAAGATTGCGCATCAACAGCACAGTTGAACCATTTATTGAGCGGGATTCAGGAGCCTACCAGGAGTTCCTCGATGCCAGAAAAGCATTTGGAAGTGAAGAAGTAGTGGTGATTGCCATGCACAATACTGAAAGAAAGCCGATTGGGCTCGAATTTCTGCTGAAACTGGGCCACTTGAAATCAGAAATTGAAACTACCGTTCCCGACATTACAAAAGTCTTGAGTATGCTGGATATTCCACAAGCTTCAGGCGAATGTGCAGGAAAATCGTATTTTCATCAAATGGGTATTGGCTCTGTTTGTTTTTCTGTTTTGGAAAAATATGAACAAGACATTTCCTGCCTTAATAGTACGGCCTCATCTTCAACGCCGGATTCAGAGGGTAATCTCGAGGAAAGTCTTCTGGAAGAAGGATTAGAGGAAAGTCTGGAAGAAGGATTAGAGGAGAGCCAGGAAAGCAACTTGGAGGAAAGCCTGGAAGAAGGATTAGAGGAAAGTCAGGAAGATGTTACAGGTGATTCAGTTGGGATACAGTCTGAAGCAGAAACCCCTGAGGAAACTGCTCCGGACTGCTCTCTTTTTAATTCTGGTAAAAGTCCTGAACAACTACGAAATGATGCTGAAGATGCGGTCAGTAAAATTGTCAGCAGCCTAAAAGGTCATCCACTCTTTGAAGGAGATGTTCTTTCCCATAATTTGAGCACATCGGCACTAATACTTACTTTCAGTACCGGATCAAAGCCTGAATCCGACAACACTCAAACAATTCTGAAAGGGTTGCTGTCAAAGTACCAGAAAGATTCTGAAATAGCTGAAACTCTTAGAATCGCTTATGCGGGACAACCAAGGCAAATTAACAAGGCCAGCCACTTGATTCGTCAGGATATGGCACTTATTCTTCCATTAAGTCTGATGCTGATTGTTCTGGTACTTTTAATTGCATTTCGGAGTATCAGAGCTGTTATTGTGCCGATGTCAGTTGTCATTTTCGGGATTCTATGGACAGCCGGAATCATCGGTTTGATAGGAGATGAACTAAATTTGGTCACCATGGCCTGTGCTCCGATAATAGTTTGTGTCGGCAGTGCTTATGTGATCAAGTTTCTCAATCAATTTCAGATAGAATCTCTTCAGATCCATGAAGCAAAGAAATCCGGAGAATCACAACCAACAATTTCGGAAGTTGTGTTTGCAACTGTTTCTTCCGTATCCATACCTGTTACCGTGACTGCCATCACCACAGTCGCAGGTTTTATTGCACTTGTAGTCAGTCCAATTCCAGCTGTTCAGCAACTGGGTCTGTATACAAGTGTAGGTATAGTTTTCATTAATTTGTTTACTCTCACATTAGCACCAGCTTTGCTACATTACATCCGCCTGCCTGATTTGGCACCTACTGAAAATAACAGCGGACTGCTCGATCGTTTTTTACAGATAATTGTAGAATGGCTTCGGATTCATTCAAAGCGTGTGATTTGGATTTGGATGATAGTTGCCTCCATTGTGGCTCTTGGTATGCTGCAACTGAGTATCAACAGTTCTTCAAAGTCTTTTCCGGAAGAAAGTCAACTGGTTAAGGACTTACAGTTGATAGAAGATGAATTGTCCGGAACGGATACGCTGCGTTTATTATTCAAGGCAGGAAATGAAAGTGAAAATCAACAAGATTTTTCATACAATCCTTTAAAAACCGCAAAAACGATTTTTGGACTTAAAGAACTTCAGGATTGGCTTTTTCAGGTAAAAGACGTTACTGAAATTAGCAAAATTGAAGGACTTAGAATCGATAAAATGCATTCTCCTGTTGATGTCCTAGAACATTACAGGATGGGTCTGGAAAAATTATCTGACAAAGAAGTAGTTCAGTTTTTTGATAAAACCGCTGAAAATGGTCCAAAATTCTTAAGTGATGCAGAAGATGTGATGCAAGTCACTTTGAGAATGCGCAGTAGTGGTTCCACTGCTTTTCTGTCACTGAGGGATTTGCTGATACAAAAGGTCCCGCAACTGCTACCTCATTTAAAGTTCAGCTATACAGGCGGAAGTGTGCTCTCCAGTGAATCTGCAAACAATATTGCACAGGGGCAAATAAACAGCGTGTTTCTGGCTCTGATTATAGTGTTTGTCATTCTGTCGATGCTCTTCCTTTCCTGGAAGATGGGTGTTATCGCCTTGTTTCCGAATGTGATAACAATTTTGATTTTTTTCGGTTCACTTGGTTGGCTGAATATTCCAATTGGAGTGACTATTTCAGTTATTGCCGCAATTGCACTGGGAATTGGTGTTGACGACACTATCCATTTTCTTAGTCACTACAACGAAAATGCCAATAAACTACGTAACAAACGGAAGGCATCACTGAAAACATTGCCGATTGTAGCACGTCCGATGCTCTTTTCTACTATTGCTCTTTCTTCAGGATTCATTCTGTTTGCACAATCGGAAATGGAATCTCAAGTTTTGTTTGGTACTTTCACGGCACTCACATTACTTGTTTGTCTTGCAATAGATATGACTTATCTACCTTCAGTTGTGATGGAAACAGGATTGATAACAGTTTGGGATTATGTTGGGCTCAAATTTGATGAACAATTTATAGAGGGAATTGACCTGTTTCAGAACATGACTGTCAGGGAAGCTAAAATTGCAAGCTTGATGGCCTACACTGAAGATTTGGAACAAGGAACTTTGCTATTCGCTCAGGGTGATATTGGTGACGAAATGTATGTGGTTTTGAGTGGTTCAATATCTATCTTCCTGGATAAAAATGGAAAGCGTACTGACCTCGTTCGTTTAGAAAAGGGGAATACTTTTGGTGAAATGGGATTGTTCAGGAAGGCAGAAAGAAGTGCAAGTGCAGAAGCCGCAGAAAAAACAAGACTACTGGTAGTTAATCGTGACTGCCTGGAACCTCTTAAAAAGCGTAATCCAAAAATTGCAGCCAAACTGTTTTTGAACCTGGCTAATCGTCTTCAATCGTCCTTGAAGGAGACAGATGAGCGGTTGCTTACACAAAAAGATTTTGACCTTACAAGCCTTGAGGCCAAGTTAAACGCAAATGAGAATTTAGAACAGACAGAGATATCGATTGAACCAGCAGAATTCTGGGAGAAACTTGGTAAAAAATGGCGTAGAATAATAATGTCTTATTGTGAATCGCACTCTATTATGAGTGGCAAAAAAATAACAAAAATTAAAGCCAAAAAAGGTGACTATATTTTTATTACTTCAGGAGAAGTGGAGATTGAATCAACAGTTTCAGCAAAAAGCGAAACATTTTCTGTGGGCTATTGCTGGACTCGAAAAGATTTTGATTTAATTGGAGAATTTTCACTATGTACAGGAAATGCCGACTCTGCTGCACGGGCAATTGCAAGAAAAGATTCAACTCTTCTGCAGTTTACTGAGACCGAGCTTTTATCTCTTGCTCAACATGAACCTCGAATTGCCGTTCAATTCCTTGAAGACTTAGTCTGCATCCTTTCAGACCAGCTTGCAATTGCAGATAAACGTTTACAGGATCACTAAACAACTATTGCAGCCAATTCTATTGCACCCATTAAAGCTGCTGAGATTTAGTTTTCTGTCATGCAGCATCACTTGAAAAACTGAAAAGCTGTTGATATGTTAAGTTTGATACATTTAGAGTCGTTGTAAAGGAGTATGCCGGCTGAAAGAGATATGAAAATTCTTGTTGTTGATGATTTTGCAGCAACGCGAAAAATTTTAATTAATACTCTTGCACAGCTGGGTTACAACAACACGGATGAGGCAGATGACGGTTACTCGGCCCTGGTTAAACTTAAATCAGCTATTTTTGATTTTGTAGTCCTGGAATGGAATATGTCAAAAATGAGTGGAATGGAGTTGCTGGAGCAAATACGCGCTGTTCCAAACCTCAAACAAATTCCTGTGTTAATGGTCACCGAAGATGTATTACAGGAAAACATTGTTGCGGCAGTAAAAGCCGGTTTGAATGCTTATGTAATCAAACCTGTTGAAGTAAACAATTTTGCAAAAAAAATTGAAAAAATATTTGAGTAAGAGTCGATTATTTTACTTGTTTCTCAAATCCCCATGCAGAATCACGAAGGGTTTGGAGAGGTTAGTTAGTAGAGAATGCTGAACTCACTGAAGTCTTCGATAGATCCAGGAGTCTTTTCTATACCTCTAACGAATGCAGCCGGAGGTCCCTTATAGCACCATTTCACAAAATTTTCTACTGCAGTAGTCTCTCCTTGCGCTGTCACAAAAACCGACCCGTCAAGTTGGTTCCTGACGTAGCCTCTGATTGCCAGAGATTCAGCTTTGAGCTTCACGGAATAACGGTATCCGACACCTTGCACTTTCCCAGTAATGACCAAACTGATGCGCTTTTGAACGGACATTATTTACACTGCGTCCTAATTATTTTTGCCTTTTTTCAAAAAGATTTTTTGCATTATACTGCAGCAGGTTAGCACTATTTCTAATTGGTTGTTCCCACAGGCGGGTTACTCGGTCGGCAAGCAGGTTAATGTCTTCAAGAATGTCAGAATTGGGGGCCGCGACATTCAACGTCTTACGTTCCTTAAAGGTTTTTGAAACTGCAGGATCGGTAAAAAGACAACCAAAAAAATCACTTCTAAGCATTAAAATTTGATTGAAAGTATTTTCCAATGATCCAAGTAAATCCAATTCGTTTGGCAAATTACATTTGTTGAATATAATCCTAGGTCTGTAACGAATCCAACTCTGTTCGGCTTTTTGTGCTACATTCCTGTCAATTGTAGAAATTTCATCCAACAGACCCCGTACGGTCAGGACTTCATCCATCACAGTGCGGTTGTAAGAGTCCCTCAACTTTTCGTCAAGGAAAGTGTTTTTTGGCATAGAACGCTCAATTACTCTAAAAGCAAAAAGTTTGAGGAAAGTAAGCATGTTTACTGTTGAAGTATGCTCTGCAGTAGTGATAATCATCCCCAATGGTGTCATTCCAAAAAAATCCAAGGTATTGTAAGCACTTCCGCTTCCAAGGTCCAATATAAGATATTCACATTCCAATTGTCTCAGATTGTTAATGAGTCGCATTTTTTGTGAGTGATGCATGTTTGCCAGAAACGGACTTCTAACATCACCAGCAAGAAACTTGAGATTCTCATTTTCTGTTTCTACGAGCAAATCTTCCAGTTTGCTGTATCGTGCGCGTAAAAAATCTCCGATGCCAGGATTAGTATTGTGTATTCCCAGACAGGTATGAAGATTTGATCCTCCGAAATCAAGGTCTGCAACAATAACCTGTTTGCCAAGTTTCGCCAATGCAATTGCCAAGTTAGCTGCTATAAAGCTTTTACCAACTCCACCTTTTCCACTTGCAATTGGTATAATAGTTCTATTCATAGCTGATCCAAGTTTAGTTATTAAAAGTATAAATCAAATACATCAGGCCCAATGGAGACAGCATAACCAAGAAAAAACATAAAAGCAAATATAAAGAATTATCTGCAATATTAAGCTACTGTCAATTAATCCAGAGTAAGCTCAAAAAACACTACTTCCGGATGTGGATTGTTGTAATACTGATCTGTCTCAACAAACCCAAGAGACTTATAGAGTCCAACTGCGGACTGCATGCTGTTTAAGGTGTCCAACTGCATTCTGGTATATTTTTTATCAATACCGAGTTGCACAATTTTTTCAGCCAGCAATCGCCCTAAACCAGTACCACGGTATAATGGTTTAACGTAAAGACGTTTCATCTCGCATACATCATCACTTAAAGGCCGCAAACCTGCGCAACCTACACAATCCAACTCATCCCATGCAAGGAGGATACAGCCTTCAGGTGCAGCGTATTTTCCGGGAAGATGTTCCAGTTCGTCCTCAAAGCCTTGAAAAGACAGACTGAATCCCAATGATTCAGCATAATCTATGAACAGCTTTCTAGCATTGTCAAAATCAGCTGGACTATGAGCAAAGTCGATCCGAACAGACATTTTATAAATTATCCATGAAGACTAGTTCAAAATGAGTTGTCATTTCAGTACATGCAGCAATACAGGATTTGTAAGAATCTGAAAAATTTGTCCTCAGCCTGCATCAAACACTGTCATGAGTTCCCAAATTTAAAATGAATTAAAATAATAGTCAAAATTTTTGTTTGTCTGAACTCAATATAGTCTATTTTACGTAATCCAAATATGATTCTTAAACCCACCAAATAAAAAAACGAACACAATCAACAAATAGGGATGCCATCCCAAGTAATGGAAAATTCGGTTGCGGTGAGTAAAGAGTACTGAAGGCTGACACAGTTATCAGCAAAAGAATATTTAAAGAACTGTTATTAATGAAAAAATAAAGCTAACTGTGTGTTGAATATTATTAAATGACTTTTCATTTTGCATGTTTTTAAGTAGCATTGAAGGTCAATAAAAAAATTACAGCAACATTTGTCATCAAGGAAAAACTTTATGAGTAAAAAAGCAAAGCCAAAACCAGAAGTCCATGAATATCAGGCTGAGATGCAGAAGCTTCTCGAAATTCTGGTACATTCATTATACACGGAACGAGAAATCTTTCTCCGTGAACTTGTCTCAAATGCCTCTGACGCACTGAGCAAGGTTCAATTGACTACATTGACAGAAGAAAAAGTTCTGGACAAAGACACAGAACTCCAGATCACAATTTCCTTGGATGAAGAGCAGCGAAAGATTGTTATAGAAGACTCCGGTTGTGGAATGACAAAGGAAGAATTGGTTGAAAATTTGGGAACAATTGCAAATTCCGGAACGCTAAAATATTTAGAGCAGTTACAAACTGAGAACAAATCTGCAGAAAATCTGATTGGACAGTTTGGAGTTGGTTTCTATTCAGTTTTCATGGTAGCAGATCGTGTGGAATTAACCACCCGTTCCTGGCAAGAAGATGCTAAAGCCTGGCAATGGTCTTCCGAAGGAGGAGGTCAATATGAAATTATTCCTGTTGATTTTAAGCAGCGTGGCACGCGTGTTACTGTGTTTCTAAAGGAAGATGCCAAGGAATTTTGCAGTGAGTGGCGTCTTGAATCAATTATAAAAAAATACTCTAACTATCTTCCTTTTCCGGTAAAAGTTAAGGATAAAACGATCAACCAGGTAAAAGCGATTTGGACGCAGTCAAAATCTGAAGTGAAAGATGATGAATATAAAGAGTTTTACAAGCAGATTTCTCATGGTCAGCAGGATCCGTTTCATCATTTGCATTTTAATATTGACGCCCCAATTCAGTATTATGCCCTGTTGTATTTCCCTGAATCAGTAGGAAATGAAGTGCTTTATGCACGAGAGAGCAAAGATATTGCGCTTTATGCGCAGAAAGTTTTGATTCAGACCGGCAACACAGACCTCCTTCCATCATATTTACGTTTTGTGAATGGGGTTGTGGATTCAGAGGATTTGCCGCTGAATGTGTCCCGAGAAAACGTACAAAAAAATGCGCTGATTGAAAAAATTAAAAATAGTTTAACTTTGCGTGTGTTGAAAGAGTTGCAGACACTGGCAGAACAAAATGTTGAAAAGTACGGAAAATTCTGGCAAACATACGGAACTTTGCTCAAAGAAGGAGTTTCTTCTGACTTTAAGAACAAAGACAGATTGAAGGACCTGTTGCGCTTTAACTCTTCCATATCAGAAGATTCTTCAACGGACGTGACTCTTAAAGATTATGTCAGCAGGATGCGTGAAGGACAAAAAGACATTTTCTATGTTACCGGAGGTTCGCGTGAGGCAATATTACACAATCCCAATCTGGAATATTTTCGCAGACAGGGCTTGGAAGTTTTGTTTCTAACAGATCAAATTGATGATTTTATGGTTGTTGATCTAAGGGATTATGATGGGAAAACTTTAAAAAATATATCCCAGGGAGATATAGAAGGAATTAATGACAGTGACATGTCTGCAGCAGAATCTTCACTTTCCAAGGAAGAAAAAAGTGATATTCTTGCATTTTTCAAAAAACAGCTTAAGGACCGTGTCAGTGAGGTCTCTGACTCAAAACGCCTGGTGGACAGCCCCTGTTCTCTGGTGACTCCAAAGGATGGAATGACTGCACAAATGGAAAAGATGATGAAAATGATGGACCAGAAATTTCAGGGGGAAAAGCGTAACCTGGAAGTCAATATGGGACACCCGATAATTCAAAATCTTTCTGAGATTCTACAGAAAAATAAAAAACACCCTTTTCTCGAAGAAACTGTGGAGCAACTCTACGAAAATTCATTGTTGGTTGAAGGTTTACTCGAAAATCCAGTGCAGATTTTGTCCCGTTATCAGAAGTTTATGGAGTCGGCAAGTGCGTATGAATTGGAGAAACTCAACAGAGTAGAGTGAGAAAGGATTTTTGGGGAGATCCGATAAACTGTTGGAAGAAAAATGGTGGTGGGCAGTCGTTTGGACTGTGAGAATTATTTTAGTTGCACAATGTATTATTTGAGATTTCTTCCTCTATTTTCATTATGTTTTCTTCATACTCATGTAGAGCTGTTTCAATCTGTTCGGAATACTGGCGCAGTTCATTAAGCTTGTTTATATTTTGTTCGATAGCATCATTGTGCAGTTGAATTTCTGATGGATGCAGTTCACCTTTTTCCAGTAACTCTTCACAATCATCTGTAAGGTTTTCCAAATCTTCTTTGATAGATATCAGAAAAAAAGAATCAGTATCATGGTAGGAGAAGATCAAGTCTGAATTATGTGGCATATCTTCCTGCTGTTTACAATGATCTTTCATGTATTCTGAAATTTTTTTCAGTAAAATATTGTAACGTCCAACCAGGTCTTCACAGTCATTTTGGTATATTTGAAGATCACTGGGCAGTTTAGAGGGGAATGAATCAAAAAACACTCTGTAATAATGTCGCAGGATGTGATTGAGAGTGTTTATCAAGGTCATCGGTCTTTTGGCAAGTAATTAAATTTTAACCTGTAATATAACTTGAATAGAGCGATTTGTCAATTAGAGAAGTAGTATAATGCTTAAATAAATTTTCAGTTTATAAGGAAAAAATGGCAATTTCAATGACAGGATTTGGTGCAGCAGATGCCCAGTGGGAAACATGGATTTGCCAGGTGGAAATACGCTCTGTTAATCAGCGCTTTCTGGATATTCGCTGTCGGCTGCCTTTCGGTTTTCAAACTATGGAACCTGAAATTAAAAAACAGATCAAAGCTGTTAGTTCACGCGGAAAAATTGACTGTTCAATCAAATTGGAAAAAGGTGCCTCAGAAGAGAAACTGAAACTTAATCTGGAACGTGCACAACATTACAATGAGTTATTGACAGAATTTGAAGCTTTGTCTGGAAGAAAAGTTGGTGTTGACGCACGAGACTTATCCAGTTTAAATATAATTGAAGAAAACAAATCCGGGGAACCGCCGGAAAAGTGTGAAAAAGTGATCCGGGAATGTCTTTCAAGGGCATTGGAAGGACTGCAGGAAATGAAGGAACGTGAGGGACAGGCCATGCAAAGTGACATTCAGCAACGACTTTCCTCGTGTGGAAACATCGTAAATTCAATTGAAAAACTCTCGCAAGCAGAACCGGAGCGATTCAGGGATCGCTTACAGGAACGTTTTTCTCAACTGACAGAGGGTATTGAAATAAATCCTGAGCGTCTGGAACAGGAAATTGCTCTGCTTGCGGATCGTCTTGATATTAGCGAAGAAGTTGTACGTTTCCGGACTCATCTGGAACACATGGATGATATATTGTCTCAACATGAAGTTGGAAAAAAAGCAGAGTTTCTGATGCAGGAACTAAATCGTGAAGTCAACACGATGGCTTCCAAAAGCAATCATGCGAAAATTAGTCAAGCTTCGGTTCAAATCAAGAGTGAGTTGGAAAAAGTCAGGGAACAACTGCAAAACATCGAATAGTTTATACATGAAAATTACATTGGCAGGAAGTCCTGGTTCAGGAAAATCAACACTGCGTCGCATGCTGGCGGAGCATTATGGTTTAAAAACTAAAGGGACCGGTGATTTTATGCGTGAATTGTCCAGGAAACATGGCTACAGCGACATCACGCAATTTCTCGTTGAGTATGTGTCAGAGCATCCTGAAGTGGATCATCAGGTTGATGAGGAGCAGAGGCTCTATGGAGAGCAAAATGAGGATTTTGTTTTGGATGCGCATTTGGGATTTTACTTTGTTCCGGACTCGATCCGAATTTGTCTAATTTGTGACCTGGAAGAAGCGGCAAGGCGGATACTGGAGGACACTGAACGTACTACTGAAGAAGCTAAAACTATCAGAGAAAGTATTGATACCAGCCAAAAACGCAGGGATACAATGCGAAGAAATTTTTTAAGTCTTTATAAAGTTGATATTGATGACAGATCAAACTTTGATTTGTTGCTGGATACGTCCAGTCTTTCGTCGGCAGAAGTTTTTGAGAGGGTTTCAACTTTTATTGATGAACAGACTTCCAATATATAATTCGTTTTTCGAAAGCATGACATAATTTATGGTTTGTCTCTGATCATTTTTATTGTGATACTTCACAGAACTCCCCTTACGCACCAGTAGCTCAACTGGATAGAGCAACTGACTTCTAATCA
>ERZ651768.3265-NODE-3265-length-10914-cov-3.827628_pt1 | contig 10914 bp, 3 predicted proteins | sample MGYA00514754_ERZ651768 | MGnify/ENA metagenome assembly ERZ651768 | reverse complement strand
ATTAGCCCAGATTTTCTGAGGACCATTAATTACCATGTGTCCCACTATAATATGGTCGTCACTGGTATCAAATACACCATTGTCATTTTCATCTACGACTATCATTTCTAATTGCTCAAAATTACCATTACTATCAGGGAAAGAAGAATTAACTACATAGAAATTGAAATCAGGCTGTCGAATCATTTTTGGTACAGTACCACCATCAATATCTTTAATATTTAAATTGGAATTGATTTGGCCCTGGTAAATAGTATCATTGCTTGTGAAAATGATATCATATTGCCAGGGAAAATACTTTGCAGTAACAGAACTTGGCGTAATCGAAATTGGGGCATTCCCAACAAGCCACCCTGATCTGCCGGGGTCAAACTCAGCAAAACCGATGTCTCTATCCACATCAATATTTATTTGCAATCCTTTAAAAACATCAGAAACAACTTGATTTGGATTGAAGTGCTGATAGATTGCTTCTCCATATTTCGATTCAATAATATTACCCATATTAAAATAATTACTATTCTCTTCGTACACTAGAGTTCTATCATTCGTGATATCATAAACTTGAAAACCCGTGTTAGTATAAAGAATATCATGTGGATGTTGCCACATTGGAAAAAACGCTGATACATCAAATGTATCAACAAGAAATTTTACTACATAGTTATGATCGTAATCCAAATCATTTGCGGAAACTGCTTCCGGGTATATTGATCCGGTTCCCCAAGTATCTACGGTATCCGCTAGTAACACTGTGGGCGGTAAATATCCTGCTGCTTTTTGATAAGGGGTCACAACTTGTACATTTTGACCAACATACCGGATATTTTCTTCCTCATCCAGATCAATAACAACATTATTTTCTGCCGGAGCAATCTCCAATTCCAGGCCTTCGATCCCACGGTCATAAGCAACCAATCCATAATAGTACGTACGTCCATTTTGCACGTCTTCATCAATAAAATAATGTTTAATTCCAGTGTCATTCCCAAGATAATATAGCTCTCCGTTCATAGGAGCAATATCAGAAAATCCATTAATACCATTATCCAAATCGCATTGAAAAATTGGTTTTTTACCGATTGGATTTCCGAAACCATCGAATAATTTCTCAGCGTCTGAAAAACGTTTGTCAGTCGATTTGAATAGTTTATATCCTTCAAAGTCATTTTCACCTTTTAATAATGGTTCGCGAGTCATTTTATCAGCGACATTATCCCATGTTAAAATTACCCTGCTATCTTCGGCAACTGCATTTAATATTGGAAGTTTAGGTGGCTGAGCAAATCTATAGTCACTTTCATAAATAAATTGCGTCACGCGTTTTTTCTCAAATAATGCTGGAGCTGAATGATCAGAAGAACTTAAACCGGCTAATTCATCGAAAGAATAAAGATTGGCAATCGAAATCCTCTCAGTACGACCTTGATAAAGTGGAAAAGGTGAAGATGCAAAAATCACTATCCAGTTTGCCTCAACCCCTGTAAAATCTTCTAATTCTCCAGAATCCATCATTTCAAAAAAGAACTGATCACCACGGAAATTATACTCTTCCGTATCCCGTGGCGGATTTGGAAACATATGGAATGAAGTCAAGCCCAGCATATCCGATTCTGATACATCTGTTAAGCCAAAATTTGGTTCGGCTCCAATCCCTGTTGCAAAATCAGGTTTGTGATTACATTCAGTGCCATCTGCATCTGGTCCATAATAATTTAATTCCCCGGGCCCAACTCCGTCTAAGCCAACATCATCACCAGGTTCTTCTCCATTATCATAAATTCCATTTCCATTCAAATCGTTCCCATCTTGCCAGTCCTGGTCTTCATCAGCATCCCAATGATCGTGTAATTCATCTTCATTTAAACCATAATAATCCAAAAACTTAGAAATGTCCTCAATACCATCATAGGGACCAATAATTTGTGTAGCCTCATTATCCCGTTTTTCATCGATCAGACCATCTTCGTCATTGTCAATGCCGTCCCAAGAAATCCCTGGACTTTCTAAAAAGGCTAGTCCGCTTATACCTGTTCTGACGCCACCTCTGCCTGTTTCATCCATGTCCCATAAATAGGCCATTTCCAAATCGGATCTCCAGAATCCAATATCATCACCAACACCATCGTCACCAATTCCTGTGTTTAAATAATAGCCAAAAGATGTTTTAAGAATATTATAATCTGATATATTAGAAATACTATACTCAAAAAATATAACATCGCGGGCCTGTGAGTTATTCCATTGAAATCCTCTTTGCTCGATTCGTATTCCCAATCCTCCCCAAGGTCTCCCGAATTGAGTTGATACAGTTGGAATGATATCACCAATATAATTCCCGGGACGTGGATAATACCTAATTGGGCCTTTATTCCCATCAAGATATTCTTGGTCTTGCGCGTCATTTGCGACAAAGTAAGCTTCAAGATCTGCATATTTTACTCCACGACCAAATCGTCCGTTCCATTCACCTGGCCATTTTTTATCATATCCTTGTGATGGCCAACCACCTGACGGCCAGGAATCAGAAAGATTGCTCAACGCCGGATATTCACTTAATTCATGGAAATATCCGAATACAGGCTGTAAAGTATAGTCCACCGTTCCTTCAAGGTTGGTATCATGCCGAGGATTATAATAGCTGGACGATTGCAAAAAATGAAGGGTATTAGGATTAGAATGATTCTGCAAATCAATTTCACTATCAATTGGGATACTATCACCGTCTAAAAATACTTGGGCTCCAATCATAACTGAAATAGCATCGACCATCTTTCGACCATTAATGTTATTGGGCCATTTGGAAAATTGATCAAAACAACCACTATACCAGTTAGAAAGTCTGGTATTATTTATATAGTATAAATAGGTATTATTCCCATTCATATAGCCTCCCCTGGTTGCTGCCACATCGCCAGCAGGATCTTCGGGACCCTCATATGGAATCCCTTGTGCTGATATTTGATACCACCCCAAGTAAAGAAATAGAATTATTGATGCTGAGGATAGATAATGCTGATGTTTTACTAATATCATTGTGTATAATTCTCTAATAAATGAATTCAAGTCCAATTTTTACCATCCTCGGACTCTGATAGAATGTTGGGTTTAAAATTGCTGTGTTGTAATCCAAAAAGTCATTTTGAAGGGTGTGTTTTTCAGCTTCTTGCACTATTGTAGAACTTGCGCTCCCTGTTCTAGAATACACATTCTTAGCGTTAAGTCGGTCAAATAAATTATATACCCTAAAAACCATGCGTAGTTTTAACTGCTTTTTATTTAAAAGATTTATGTAACCATTTATATCTACTTTATATGTACTGGGTTTGACCGAATTGTTAGGATATAAATTCACCATTGATAGGGTGCTAATTGATATTGGTTCCCAGGTATAAGGAGTACCTGAATCATAATAGCCCAACATTGTTATACCGTATTTAGTCATGTTATAACCAACAGACATATTAAGTGTATGTCGCTGATCCCAACTCATGGGTATCAATCTTTTTATTGGGTCTTGTTGTTGACCTTCACGATCAAAGGTTGATGTCGGACTATCAGCGTTACCTTTTGTATACTGTAAGGTATAATTAATTCCTATTTGAAAAGGATCATTTAAATATTCAAATTTGAGCTCCAATCCTCTTGCGTTACCATAGTCTTTATTGCTGTAAAGTCCATAATGTATCTGATTGTACGTCGTTATTACCTTTGCTGATAACAAATCATAAATATCCCTATAGAATATTGCTATCTCCGCAGTCATTCTTCGAGTTAATTCCTGCCATAATCCCACTTCATATTGTACCGTTTTTTGCGCTTTTATATTCGGATTACCCATTTTAGTACCATAGTCTGTTTGACTAACCAGATATGAATGGTTTTCATATATCGCATAATAGGGCGGCATTTGAAAAAAATGTCCATAAGAAAATCGTAATAATGCTGCTTTTCCTAATTGATACGAAATACCAAATCGTGGACTGATTTGGTATTGGGGTTCTGTTTTCGGGTAGGTCGACATTCTTTCTTCATTTAGTACAATATTTCCATCAGAATCAGTTATCACATTACCATTCTCATCTAACTGAGGAAAATATAATTGATTAGCGGGGTTTCTCAACTGGGATGGATAGATTGTGTTCGGATTGAAATAGTCATAACGCAATCCCAAATTGATCACCATCAGGTCAAATTCCATTTTATCCTGTAAGTAACCGGAAAACTCGATTGGCGCAACTTTGTATATATCAGAGAATAGAGACGAATCTGGTCTTATTATAGGTTCATAAAATGGATAGATTGTCTTTTGCAAAAGGGAGTCATATACTGAATTATTTTCTTCTGATGTACCGGCCCATTTGTTTTGTATCTGAGATTGCCTGTTATCGACAGCATGCCTTGAATACACAAGACCTGATTTTATACTATGGTTTTTATGAATCTGCCAAGTAAGATTATAATTGATACTAGAGTTTTTAGTCCATCTTTCCGTATGGCTTTTGCTATTTCCCCCAGTAGAAAAGCCGGCTGCACTTCTTGAGTAATTGGGACTAACGTACTCAGAATTATTGAGATCTGCATTTACATAATGTCCATAGTATCTGTCAGTATATGAAATCTTAATATCCTGAAAAGCTTTCTTAGAAATTGTATGATTTAACTGAAAGGCCGATAATCGTGAGACTAAGAAATCTCCCGGACGACCCTCAGGATTGTATTTATAGTAATGACTATAATCATAGCCTGACTTATTCTCTGAAGTATGGGTGAGGGCTAATTTTAAGGTAGGTATTGGTCTAAATGTTAACTTACCGAATAAACTGTAATTCTGTTCAGCATTCATTAAAACTTTTTTTCCATCACCTGTATGCTCGGAATACCATTTTGTTGAATCCACACTGGTGTAATCACTAAAATTATCAACTTCGAAACGCCTAATACCAAAGTAAGGGCCATCTTTATCTTCATACCGTCCATTGATAATGAAACTTAACTTGTTGGCTATTATGGGACCACGCAGAGAAATATTATATTCATCTCTAAATCCGAAATCTTGCAGCAGATTATTATTTACATAAAGATCGGTATGTGATGTTAAATAAAAATCATTATTTACTTTTAGTGATCCATGCCATCCGTTCATACCGTCTTTAGTTACAATATTAACGATACCACTCATCGCTTTTCCATACTCAGCATTAAAAGTACCAGTTATCACTTCTAATTCCTCTACAACTTGTGTTTCGACGTTTACCGCTTGTCCTTTTCGCTTATAAACTTCATCAATCGCAATACCATCGATTAAATAAGATACCTCATTTGATCTTCCACCACGAAAATGTCCTTTTACTACGCCTGCCTGTAATTCAATTATATCACCGATATCTTCAACGGGTAAAATTTCTATATCTTTCGATGAAATATTTCGTGTAGAACTAGTCTGATCTTTTTTAATGAGTAGATTATCTGCAATTACAGTAACAACATCCCCCTGAACTGCCATAACATCCATGCTAACATCCAAGGAATAAGTTCGATTAACTGAAATGCGAACATCTTTTATACGTACAACCCCGTAGCCCATCATCTCAAACCTTACAGTATAGAAACCAGGAGAAATATTAATTATAAAGTATTCTCCATACTCGTCGCAGGCTGCCCCAAGAGCAGTATTTTCAATTATTACATTAGCACCTACCAATGGACTGCCCGTGTTTTTATCTATAACTTTCCCAGAAATTTTTCCAGAAGTTTGCGAAAAGCCATTTGCTGTAATTATAGTAAATAATACATATAACTTAAATATATTATTCATAAGATTATTTTGACGACTTAATAAATAATAAATATTCCAAACCTTCCACCCTTAATTTTCACTGACGATTCATTTAGCAACATAATTTATAATTTTCACCAGGGTGCATTTACTAAACAGAATTCGATTATTATAACTAATAAATAAAATAATTACCCCAAACAACTTAGAAATTCAGAATGTTACAAATAATGTGGTTAAAAAAATAATACACCATATCCTTGATTAAAATTATCAAGGATATGGTGTATATACCGTACTCAATTATAAATCAGTTTTACTTCACATAAACAAGCTTTATTACATCACTGTAATTAGCTAATTCACTGCGTGCTTCGATATGGCAGAAATATATTCCTGTGCTTGCCAATTTACCGAAATTCGTTGAAGCATCCCATTTAACACTGTGAAAACCTGCTTGTTGCTGCTGTTTAACAAGAGTAACAACATGCTGTCCAAGTATATTAAAAATTGATAAGGTAACATCTGAATTAATACCCAAGTTGTAATTGATATTTGTTATTGGGTTAAAGGGATTTGGATAGTTTTGATTCAGAGCAAACTTACCCGGTAAAATTTCTTCAACTTCAACACTCAAGGTTAGTGCCACGTAACCTCCTGCTAGTGGACTACCCATATCAGCATTCAAACTTTGATCCACAAATGTATCTGGCGTAAACGCTCCGCCTTCATAACCCAAAGGTGAACCGGCTATTAAAGTATCTGGCCCATTTCTAACAATACCTTGGTTTTTATGACCCCAATTAGTTGTTACTGATGAAAAATCTGTGGCATAATCAAGATAAGTTGAAAAACCATCATCTTCGCCAGAACTATTTTCATCATCATTCATATATGATAAGTTCCAAACAGTATCGCCCGCGGCATCCAAAATCATTAATTCATCAGATGAATTACTGATTTGCATTGTGTTAGCATTGGGGCCCCCGTATTCAATTATTCTTGAATCAGCTACCCCATTAAACCAATCTTTTTCAATTGTATCTTTTATTGAGGCAAAAAGCAAATACCCACCTGAAGGTATTACCACTGAATCTGTAGTTATTACCAGCCAATCACAGCACCCCACAGTGTTATGATCTTCATCTTTGAGTGACCAATTTTGAATATTTATATCTTCCGTACCATAATTAAATAATTCCACATATTCTCTTCCAAGATCAGTGTCAGCACCTTTTGGATCGTTTATAAATTCAGTAATCGCGACCTTTTTACTCGACCGTGACTTTCCAGATGCCGATGTATAATATCCAGCTAAAGGACTCCCTGAATCACCATTTGTACTTAATCGTGCAAAAACATCCTTGGTAAATGCACCACCTTCATAACCAAGAACAGAATCAACAACCGTTGTATCGGCTCCCGTAGATGTAGTATCATCCCTTAAAAAAGGTGCGTCATGGCCATTTCTAACTATGCCTGGCGCAGCTTTGGTTCCCCATCGGGAAGGTACAACTGTAAAATCAATATCATAGCTCAAATATGTGGAATACCCATCGTCTGCTGTCCCCCCGGAAGTCGTATCCCATAGATCATCGTTAGTATAGGCTATAGTCCATACCGTGTCTCCGGTAGAATTCATTAATAATAATTCATCTCCTGAATTACTGAGTTGCATAGTTGAAGAGTTGGGACCACCATATTCGATGATTCGATCATCTACAACACCGCCTAACCATTCTGTTTCAACTGCACTTTTTCCTGAAGCATACAACAGAAATCCACCCGGAGGGATTATTGTTGATGTTGTCGGGAACCCTAAACTGTCATTATCTTCATCTTTTATACTCCAATTCATTATGTCAACCGAGTCAGCACTGTAATTAAATAATTCAACCCATTCCCTTCCAGTATCAGTATCAGAACCTAAGGGGTCATTTACGAATTCGGTTATAGCAACCTGACCTCTTGCTGCCTGAGTGACTAATAGTATAATTGTAAGAGTTATTAACGATTTAATATTCTGCATTGATTTACCTCCTATTAAGTAATCATGTATGTATGTAGTAGAAACTACAGAAAATTATATAATATTTAATATAATTATATACCTTTCTTAAGATTCGTTGATTTCACGGACATATTTGGATTATTGTTAACGGTTTATTATTGTAACGTACTAATTTCAGCCAATACCTTTTAAATTAATCTATTTATCTTGATTTTAACCCAATCATGATGTTCTTAAAACATATTTAACATTCAATGAAGCATTTGACTTCTACGATAGCGAATAATAATATATTACGTTTTGCGGTGGTAAAAAACTGCTATGTCTAGAATACAACTGCTCCCGAAGATAATATCCTATGATTAATTATTTATGTAGTTATTGCAGGGAAAAAAGAAGAGTATTAACATTATTTTTGTTAATATTATCCATTTCTCATCTTCTCGCACAAAGAAATTTCACTATCATTGGATTGCCTGATACACAATATTATACTGATATAAGACATGGTGGTACTCCAGCACACTTTACTGCTCAAACTCAATGGATTGCGGATAATAAAGATTCACTGAATATAGTTTTTGTTGCTCATCTTGGCGATGTCGTTCAAAAAGGAAACACTAAAGAAATACCATGGATGTATGCTGATTACAGTATGAGTATAATTGAAGATTCATTAATTACAAATCTAGAAGATGGAATTCCCTATGGTATTGCCGCAGGTAATCATGATCAAGGTGTTGGTGTGGGGTCTGTTGGAGAACCAGGAGAAACAGAATTGTATAACCAATATTTTGGTGAAAATAGGTTCCTAGGCAGATCGTATTATGGTGGACACTATGGAACAAAAAATGACCAGCATTATATATTATTTAGTGCAAGCGGTTATGATTTTATCGCTATTGTCTTTGAATATAACACCGACCCTGAAGAATCAGTCCTTATTTGGGCAGATAGTTTGCTAAATACCTACAGCACGAGGAGAGCAATTATAGTAAGTCATTATATTATTGATGCAGGTATTCAAGGAAATTGGGGAACACAAGGACAAGCTATATATGAAGGATTAAATGATAACCCGAATTTGTTTTTGATGCTTTGTGGGCATAAATCAGCGGAGGGAATACGACAAGATAGTACTATCAATGGGAACATAGTATATACGTTGCTTTCTGATTATCAATATTATCCTAATGGAGGTAACGGGTTTCTAAGAATAATGGAGTTCTCACCAATCAATAATACAATACAAGTTAAAACCTACTCACCTACCCTTAACCAGTATGAAACTAAAGGAAGTAGCCAGTTTACATTAATATACGATATGCCGATATGGTTGAGTCCCGATACATTAAAATTATTAGAGAATGATATATTAATTATTGACCTAGATACACTTATCATTGATGACAATAATGCAGGATTATTTATTTCTGTTTCTCAATCAAGTGAACAGAATATTAACATTGTAATAGATAGCTTGTCGCATATAGCAATTTTTACACCGTTTTTGAATTATAATGGAACAGAGGAGTTCATATTTACAGCAACAGATTTAAATGGTGTATCATTGAATGACACTATAATGGTAACTGTATTGCCATTGATTGAAATACCTGTAAAGTATGCCTTTCATCAAAACTACCCCAATCCTTTCAACCCAATCACAACACTACGTTATGAGCTACCAAAGCAAGTACATGTGAGAATCACCATCTATGATATGTTAGGGAGGGAAGTCAGAACAATCCTTAACGAGCATCAAGACCCTGGGTATAAGTCACTAATCTGGAATGCCACCAATGACTACGGCAAACCAGTCAGTGCTGGTATCTATTTATATCAGATTCAAGCAGGGGAATACATGCAGACTAAGAAGATGGTGCTATTGAAATAGATTCTGTAATTAGTAAAGGATTAAACCCTGTCCATGTAGCGGGGTTTTTTGTAAATAGCAGGTGCTCACAGATTTAGTTATATTTCAATAACGTTCCATAACTATTTTGATAAATGATTATAGATTTAATGTGAAACATATTTTTATTTTCCACGTCTCTAAATAATGGTTAATTCAAAGAAAAAGTCTAAATTAATTATAGATAAATTTTTAGGAGTGAGCTTTGTCCCAGCATTCGTTTCAGACTGAAGTTAGTCAAATACTTAATCTTATAATTCATTCTTTGTATTCTCACAAAGAGATATTCCTTCGTGAGTTAATATCAAATGCATCGGATGCCCTAGATAAGCTCCGGTACTTAACACTAACAAAAGAAGATTATAAATCCTTGTCTTTCGAACCAAAAATCAGTCTGGAATTTTTAGATGGAGATAATCCGACCCTGACCATCACCGATAGTGGTATTGGGATGAGTAAAAAAGAACTAGAGGATAACCTTGGTACAATTGCAAGATCTGGAACGAAAAATTTCCTTAACAAAATGTCTGGTGATTCGAAGAAGGATTCTCAGTTAATTGGCCAATTTGGGGTTGGATTTTATTCTAGTTTCATGGTTGCAGATCGGGTGAATGTAGCCAGTAAAAAGGCGGGAAATAAAGAAGCTTGGAAGTGGTCTAGTGATGGGCAATCTGGTTTTGAAATTACAAAAGATGTGAAAAAGGATAATGGTACTGTCATTACTCTGTATTTGAATGATGAAGGAAAGGAATTTGCAAATCGCTGGCAAATTGAAAATTTGGTAAAAAAATATTCAGACCATATTGATTTTCCTATTTTTCTTACCTATTCTGACGTTGAATATGATAAGGAAGGTAAGGAGAAAAATAGAGGATTTAAGACGGATCAGGTCAATGATGCCAAAGCATTCTGGACCCGCTCTCCAAATGAACTAAAGGAAAAAGATTACCGAGAATTCTATAAATCCTTTTCCCATGATATGGATGATCCATTTGATTGGGTACATTACAGGGCTGAGGGAAATCTGGAATACACAATCCTGTTTTTTATTCCTAATAAAGCTGCACCAGATATTTACCGCGCCGATTATCAATCTGGCGTAAAACTGTATGTTAATCGTGTTTTTATTACCGATGATGATAAAGAACTGCTACCCACATGGCTGAGGTTTGTAAAGGGTATTATTGATTCTTCTGATCTACCATTAAA
>ERZ651768.3264-NODE-3264-length-10922-cov-4.249239_pt1 | contig 10922 bp, 8 predicted proteins | sample MGYA00514754_ERZ651768 | MGnify/ENA metagenome assembly ERZ651768 | reverse complement strand
GGCCTGTGATTCTCCCGCAAAAGCAGCTTTTAGGTTTTCGTGTGTTTTACTTCCTTCTAAGGACATGTTATACTCCTATATTAAGTGTGTTCGTTACAAGTGCCAATGATGGTTATTTCCACATCATCGACTTCAAAATTATATTTTTTCTTAACTGTTTTTTTAATGTCAGGTTCTGGTAGTTGTACATCTATGAGGTCGCCGCATTTCTTGCATTTTAAATGATCATGTGGATCCTGGTTCCAATCGTACCTGGCAATGGAACCATCATAGATGGTTCTAATTATACCTTCATCGTTTAATTGTTTCAAGTTTCTGTACACAGTCCCCAGACTAATATCAGGAATCTGCTTTTTTGATTCACTAAAGATCCAGTCAGCCGTAGGATGTGTGTTAGTACTATAAACTATTTCCCGGATTGTCTCTCTTTGATGGCTATATCTCATAGCAAAGGTTATTAAATAAATAATAATAGTTCCTATTATTAATATAAATAATTTTTCATAGATTTTATATCTGATGTAAGTTTATAAAGGAATTAAAATAATTATAAGGAAGATTAGTAAAATGGCAGCTTATGTATGTAAACAATGTGGTATGGGTGTTACCGGTTTAAAATGCGCAAAATGTGGTTCAGACCTAGTTCATGACCATATTACAAAGGATGATGGAACCATAGTCGCTGTTGCCAAATGCCCAGATGGTCACGGTAAGATCAAATCGCCTATGTGTTGTGGCCATGATATGAATTGTGAAATGAGTAACCAGGAGAATGGGGACAGCTGAACGTTTCTTTTATATTCTTAAAATAATAATAAAAAAGTCCGAATAAGGGCATTTTTATTATTATTCTTTTACTTGTAATAGCCCACGAACAATTACACCGCCTAACACTAGGACACCGCCAAGGATTGCCCAAGATCCAAGAACCTCACCCAAGACCAGGAAGACCATTATAGGATTAAGGATCGGTTCAATAATTGGATATATTATTGCATCCAGAGCGGTCACATATTTGATAGCGGTCGTATAGAGCACATAGGGTATGCCAAGCTGAAAGACACCTAACACCACTATAAGTAACCACGGAATTGGATCCCAGGTCACACCGGTCACGATGACAGGAAGACCAACCAACAGTGTCAAAAGGTTTCCCAGAAGGATTGAATCTGACGGAGATCCGTCTTTTTGTTTCCTTAATAAGATCGTAAGTGCGGCAAAGCTCATGCCAGACAATATTGCGCATACATTCCCCAAGACCCCACTTATAGTTAATTCATCGAAGAAGAATACGGTCAAACCAGTCAAAAGAACCAAGATGGTGACCCAATCAACCCGGGTTGATCTTTCACCTAAGAAAGTATAGCCGAATATCGCAACATAAACAGGTGCAGTATACTGGAGCAAAATAGAATTACCTGCTGTTGTTAATTTATTCGCAATAACAAACAAGGTCACCACCAGGACATAACAAACTGCGGCAGCGACCTGTATTCTTGACCAAGTGAATTTTAGGTTGCCGGTCAAAAGGAATATCGTTAGGGCAGCAATACCACCCCTGATACCAGAAATTGCCATCGGCGGCCAGGGAATGATCTTAATCAGAAGACCGCCAGTGGACCACATTATACCGGTCACTACTAACATAAGAATGGCTCGTTTTCGACTCAAGCTAAATCCTTTTGAAATTGTGTTTTAGGTAACAAGTAGTAACAAACACAAAAGTAAAGATCAACATGATAACATAATCAGTGTAGAGAACATGCCATACAGAGTATAAAAAGTCTTGTGACCTATTCTCACAAAATTAGTTGATCATCTGATGCATGGAAAATTACAGGATGGTCTTTTCCAGAAAGAGAGAATAAAAAACCCCAGGCTCCCGGGGTTTTTTATTCTGAATATTTGAAAAATAAACTAAAAACCTTTTATGGTCGCTGATTTTTTATATAGTTGAAAAACTATGTGCCAACCAAGAGCCACTATGACCATCAATACCAGCCAGCCCCATTCATTTGGAATACCGAACTTCCCGCCACTGAGAATTACATGATGCTGATTATGCATCGTCCAGACCAACGGTACAGACATGTAGGTATTATGCTTGGAGCGTAGCCCGGCCAGAGCCAGGAGATCACCATCCGGCGCATCACCATTCTTGATCGCTGAGATGATCTTCTGTTGTGCGGGCCAAATTCGGAACCATACATTGAAGGCCATATTAGTGCCAAACAATGCTCCCAAGTGAATATTATATGAACGGTAACTGAAACCGGCCCAGTCTTTCATTAGAAATACGATCGCACCTAAGACAACAAAGCTGATCAATGTTGCTACCCTTGTATCTTTTGCTATGGATGAGCTATAGAAAGCATCATATGCATATACGCCCAAAAATGTGACCATTGCCATAACTAAAAAAGGTACGCCATATTCAGTATCCGGATCATCAAAGGTCATCCCGCCATGATAAAAGATCACCAATAACAAAATAAAACCCGTGAACCAGGTATAGGCAGCCCCCCATCGGAACCAGTAAAGCGTTCTTGGCATCAATTCGGGTACCACTTTTTTCTTGGTGTCACCATCCATGGTGGGTGCAAAGCCAGTATTGACGAAATTGAAAAAATAGAGTAGGCCTATCCACATGATCCCAGCAATAACATGGAGCCATTTAAATACGGGGTGAATGAGTTCCATAGATCCTCCTCTTTATTGAATCAAAATTATTCCAGAATACTTGATGCTAAATTTAGTTGAAACATTATTTCCCTGCCAAAGACTCTAAATGCTTGGTAGAAAAAATAATTTTCCCGGTAATGTGTCTTCATATCCTATCAAACCACATAATCACGATTGAATTTGGTGTAAACATCGATTTGCACTGTTGGAAAAGTATTTTACTTATTTCAAATAGGGATAAAATAAATAGTATATATCGTTTCTATCAACTCATTCCCAACACTTTTTGGGTATAGTTAACAGAATTTATTTTTCCAGTAAAAAAAATTCTAAATCCGATCTTTTACTTTAGATAGTAATTATATAATTCAAACCCCCCTAAGATCATATGAGCGTGCCACTCTATCGATCGCAACCATAAAAGATGCAATTCGCATTGGAACTTTTTTTTCAACCTTTATATTATAAACTTCTTTAAAAGCCTTCACCATTTTAGTTTCAAGTTTTGTGTCTACTTCTTCTAACTCCCATTTAAATTGCTGCAGATTTTGGACCCATTCGAAATAGGAGACCGTCACACCACCGGCATTTGTGAGAATATCTGGTATGACTGGCACACTTTTTTCCCAAAGAGTTTCAGCGGCTTTGGGTGTCACAGGTCCATTGGCTGCTTCTATAACAAACCTACAATTCAAAGTATCAACATTTTCTTTATTGATGGCACCCCCCAGCGCAGCAGGAATCAGAAAATCACATTCCAAAGATAATAATTCATCATTAGTTATTTTTTTACCCTGGCCACAACCATCAATGGTTCTATTATTATAATTGTGGTCAAACAGACTTGGGATCTCAAGCCCATCCGGTTCATGTATACCACCAGTAACATCACTTACTCCAATTATTTTACAACCATATTCATCAAGAAATTTGGCTGTATATGATCCCACGTTTCCAAAACCTTGAATGACAACGGTAGATTTGTCTAGATCTATATCATATTTATTGGCTGTTTCTCTCACTGTTATTGCGGTACCCTTTCCTGTGGCATGTTCTCTGCCCTCAGATCCGCCAAGCTCAAGAGGCTTCCCAGTTACGATTGCGGGCGTATAGCCATGTGCCTGACTATATTCATCCATGAACCATCCCATGACCACTGGGCTTGTATTTACGTCTGGAGCAGGGATATCAATGTTTGGACCGATCACGGGATCGATTGCCCTAAAAAATTTCCTTGATAACCGTTCGAGCTCATAATTGCTAAATTCACTGGGGTCTATCGCAATCCCACCTTTTCCTCCACCGTAGGGAATATCCAGTAGTGCGGTCTTCCAAGTCATTAACGTGGCCAGTGCCCTGACCTCTGCAAGGTCCACGTGATGATGGTATCTGATTCCGCCCTTAAAGGGTCCTCTCGTGTTATTATGCTGAACTCGGAACCCTAACAAACTCATAACCTCACCATTGTCTCTCCTGAAACGCACCTCTACTGTGAGCTCTCTATCTGGCATCTCAAGGGCGCGTGCTATATTGGGTTTGAGTCCAAGAAGCTCTACAGCACGCTGATAAGCGCCTGTTGCGGCATTAACACTTGATGTTTTTTTAGACATATCTATACTTCCTTTACAATTGGATTAGATTTAACAAAGGTTCCAGCTAATAATTTTTTGGTTCTATAATAAAAAGTGCAATTGAATGTTAGTGGAAAATTTCTGGCAAAACAATTATGAAACTGCCCAGAATTTTGATATGATAAAAAGAATAATAATAGACATAATAAACATTTTCCAGCCAGCTTTCAGAAAATCCGACTGCTTAACCAAACCGCTGCTATGTATGATCATACATGTTGGCGAAGCAACAACTGTTAAATAGGCGAATGCCGACGCGATCGCAGTTGAAAATCCCATTACAATTGGATCACCTCCCATATTCAACACGATAGGACCGGCCACAGCCACCGTAGCAGCATTACTGAGAAGATTGGTCAGAACCCCAGTTAACAGAACAGAGACCAGCCAACGTAAAATAGAAATATCTTCACTTAGGAGTTTCATTATGTCTATCGCTGAATTGGCGATCCAAAGCGCCGCCCCGGTCTCTTTCATCTGTAGTCCAATTGATACAGCCGCTCCAAAGAGCAGGATAACACCCCAGTTGGTATTTCGATTCAGATCGGACCAGCGGATCAAGCCTAAGACCAGATACAGAAAGACACCTATCAAAGCTATGATACCCAGTCCGATCTTTTTGCTAAGGAATACCCATCCTAAGAAGACGATAAGAAATACAATGATCGCTAATATATTCTGACCTGTCATTGCCCCCCTCCTTGCCACCTGAACTTTTAATTTTCGAACTGCAGAATCCAGTACCTTTTGTGTAGGCCGAAATGTGAACCAGAGGATTGCTACAGCGAACGGTATTTCTATCAATAACATCGGGTATGTGTATCTCATCCATCCCAGATAGGAGATATCCCCAAACCCGAATTCTTGCCAATAGCCGATCATGATCACATTACGTCCGCCGCCCGAGGGAGTACCAATGGATCCCATGGCACTCCCATAGGCGATGGAAAAAAGTATCAATGCGGCCAGATTCCTTGTCTTATCCCGATCAGTGCTGGTATTATGTATTAGAGTGAGACCCACCGGCATCATCATTGCTGTTACAGTATGCTCACCAATGAAAGAGGAAAGAAATGCTGAGACCCCTACAAAACCTAATGTAATACGCCATGTTTTATTCCCTGTGAACCTGATGATCAAGAGTGCAAGCCGCGAGTCTAATCCCTGGCTCACAATAGCCACCGCTAACATCAGGGATCCCATTATAAAAAAGACCGCATCATTCATAAAGGATTGTGCCACACCATTTGGACCATCTATTCCCAGCACGACCTGGAGAAATAGGATCATAAGTGCCACAGCAGGCAATGGTATCGGTTCAAAAATGATCAGAATAATTGCCATTATTACAATGATCATCGTTCGGTAGGCCTTTATCGGATCCGCCATGGTCTCGCCCCGCATTGATTCCATACTGGATGGAACTGGTAAAAATAATAATAGAGTGCCAACCCCTACTGCAAAAAGCAACCAACGCTTCTGGGTTAGCCAAAAAATGATATGCTGAAGCAAAGGGTCTACTCTTTATTATTTAACAATTAAGATCGGACATGGATTTGATCTCAGGATCTGAAGTGGTTTGCTGCCCATAAAAAATTTTGCGATCGGATTTTTTGTAGATGTACCCATTACTATGATGTGATCATTACCTGCTGTTTCACGAATAACTGTCACAGGATCTCCGTGCTTGAAGTGACTCTCATGCTCAATCCCCATTCGACGCATCATTTTTGCTGCTCGGTTCGCAGCATTTTTGTAGCCTGTACCAAATTCATTTGTTCTAGATACGGTCAACAGGTCTACCTTTATCCCAAACGCTTGTGCAACCCGAACGCCATACTTCACAGCCTGCGGTGTTTTCATTGAGTCATCAACCGGTAACAATAGACCATATGTCTTGTCCTGACTATATTTATTCACGATTAGGATCGAGCTTCCTATGTACTGTATCAGATCATGGGCCATACGGCGCTTTTGACTTCCACCAATGATCGTTACATCAAATCCGCCTCTATTAACTTCATCACGCAGTTCTGAGATTATATCCCCATTGCGTAATATAAGATTGACATCTTTGGAGATCGTACCCTGCAGATAGAGTTCACACCGACTACCATCTGTCTGAACTAAAGTGTTCTTAGGGAAACCGGACTCAATGGTCGTAGGCGTGATATAATCATTTTCTGATAGAAAATTAAAGGCCCACTCCAATACATCTACACCTGGCCTATCAAAGTCCCATTCTTCCATACGTTCCTGTGCCAACCTCACATGTGGTAAAGAAAAATCACTGATCTTTGGTCCTACATATGCAATAGTGACCGCAGCCTGGAATGATTTTGCTATCTGCATTCCTACTCGGAGGGTGGACTCAGAATATTCCTTACTTCCTATAGCAATTAAAAACTTCATGCTGGTATTAAATTACGGTTCCCTTTTGTCTATTTCTTTCAGGATAACTTTATTCATCTAAATAAAAATACCGTTTTTGCGGGGCAAGCGGCCTGGTCATCCACAGAGGTCTCCGTAAACCGTCAGGGTGAGTTTCTTTCTCCTTGGCCCACGTATTCCATTTCTTAAAATGTTCGAAGGATCTATTGGTATCTACAAATACGTCACCATATCTCTCATCCGGCCCTGGAATGGATAGGCTAACTTTTTGAAGCCAGCAATGTGCACCAGAGATCGGATCAGGATTTGCAGGGTGGGTTATATTTTGATGGACACCACCATCTCTCCACCATATCCGTTTGGTATCTGCATCATCCGTTTTCCAAGGTTCGACCCCTTTGAGAACTTCCATCTTCCATTTTCCATCTCCCATATTTTTTATATCTATCGTACTTGTCATGAACCGGTTGCCGTCATCCTGTTTACGGCGCCAGCGACCGATATGGTGTGAACAGGCCACCACACCAGGCTTAATAGCTTCTGTGACCCAGACCTTATCGACGAACCAGCCGATCTCGGTACTAATTTTAAGCAAATGCCCTGTCTTAACGTTCAATCTATCAGCGTCATTTGTATGTATCCAGATAGGATTCCGATGGGCGATCTCTGCTAACCATTTAGAGTTTGCTGATCTGGAATGGATGTGTGTTGGAAGACGAAAATTGGGTAATAACACATATTCATTTTTCCCCTTATCCAAATTATCTGGATGTATGTGACTCCTTATCCGATATCCAGGGGTAGCATGTTCCAAATAACCAAAATCAACCATGGTCTTAGAATAGATCTCTTGCCGCCTCGATGGCGTAGGGAAACCCGTACAATTTTTTCCATCTAAATGAATTCCAATAACGCTACCATTCTTGAATATCTGGCCATTGTCAGCCACATTTGAATCAGCTATCACATCAGGCGATAGCTCAAGCTCATTCTTCTTATAGACCGATGGTTTCACCAAGTATGCACCATACCTGCGCATATAATCCAACGGGGTCAGGCCCTCTTGCTCAGCCTTTTCGGGAAGACCTTCGGTATGCTCAAAAATATAGCGATAATATTCATCAATTCTGATTTTCTCACCTTTGCGATAGGGACTCAGGAAATGATCACGGATACCAAGCTGGTCACCCTTATCGATCCGCCAGGACAACTCTATCCAGAATTCATCTTCTTCCCACACTTCTCCTGGATTTACTTCGTAGGTATATTTTACATCTTTTCCATCCCGCCGAGCCTTTTCCCTCAATACCGGTTGACGAAAAGCGATCCAGACCCCAGCGTGGGTCTCATAAGAATTAATATCATGACGCTCAGAAGCGTGACCCATTGGCAGAACATAATCAGCAAAGAATGCCGTTTCATTCCAGGTCGGGGTCAAAGCAATATGGCAGCCGATCTTATCCGTATCTGATAGCATTTCGATCCACGTGAATCCATCTGGATAGGTCCATACGGGATTAAAGACCCGAGTAAAATAGACATCCAGTTTTCCGCGGTTATCTTTTAACAGATGAGGTAGTATCTCACTCATCTCATAATGCGACAAGGTATACTCTGGTGGCCAGATGAGTTCATTCCAATTATCCGGATCAGGTGGATCATCAAATAAACTTGGATGGAATTTATGCCAGCCGTTTGGCGCTGTGCCTCCTTCTGTACCTACAGATCCAGTCAATACACTCAAAAGGTGTAGGGTTCTGGCAACCTGCCAGCCTCCCAAGTTACCGATCGAAGCCCCCCGCCATACATGAGATGAGAATTTGCTCCCAGCCTCCCCGATGAATCTGGCTACCCGTATGATCTGTTCTGAATCGATCCCGGATTCTTTCGCAGCGAATTCAGGTGTATACTCAGACCATTCTTGGCTTAAACGCATTATAAATACATCGAAATCAACATTATCTTCCGGGTAGAGATTTATCAAATATTCATCCCAGTTCACCCAGTTCTTCATATAGATCCTATCATACATTTTTTCATCCAATATGATCTTGGCCATAGCCATGAATACAGCTGACTCACTACCTGGATAAGTTGGCATCCATTCATCGGCCATAGAAGCAGTGTTAGAAAGGCGAGGGTCCAAAACTATCAGTTTAGCACCTTTCATCATTCCTTCGATTATACGCTGAGCGTGTGGATTGAAATAGTGCCCTGTTTCAAGATGGGATGACGCAAGCAGAATAACCTTGGCATTTGTATGGTCCGGACTTGGGCGATCGAACTTATGCCAGAGTGCATATCCGGTTCGCGCTCCGGCAGAACAGATATTCGTATGACTGTTGTGCCCATCGACCCCCCATGCTCTCAGTACCCTCTCAGCGTAGCCTTCATGGCCTGGTCGACCTACATGATACATCACTCTATCCTTGAACCCGGCCTCCAAGCTGACCCTAATCTTTTCAGAGATCTCATCCAGTACCTGATCCCAGGAGATTGGTTCCCATTTTCCTTCACCACGTTTACCGACCCTTTTTAATGGGTACAATATTCTCTCTGTATCATTGATCTGATTTATAGTGGCCGGACCCTTTGCACAGTTCCGACCCCGGCTTCCAGGATGATGAGGATTGCCTTCGAATTTGCGAACCTTATTCGTATCCTTATCTATGTAGGCCAACAGTCCACAGGCAGATTCACAGTTAAAGCAGGTTGTAGGTATAATGGAATAGTGTCGTTCTTTTCTCTCTGGCCAAGATTGGGGATCCAATTCTATAAAGTCATCCCATTCGCTAGGGTCCGGATATTTGTACAGCGGCTTTGGACCTTCCATTTTCAATTCTTCAGACCGATCTAAATGATGGGATATTTTAGGTATCAATCCAACCGACTCAGAAATCTTCTCTATCCAAGTTCTTTTCATTATCCAACCTAACTCAAAGACACGATCTGCGGAGCATACACCCGCACATATTCCGTTAGAAAGATACCAAGGAGAACAAATAATCCAGCCAATATAGTGATCGGTGTACCATAATCACCTACTATCATCAAAAGTGGAAGGAGATTCCCGATCAAGATACCTGCAGTAGACCAAAGAAAAAAGTAACCTCTTTTCATCATGAAAACCGTTTTACGATTATCAATACTGCGATGTGGAACCAGTATATCGATCATAAGCAGAATGAGATTAAGAGTGATCAATCCGTTCAGCAATCCGATCAATTGCTGAACCTCGTTCGATCCTAAGATCAATATTATAACTGTTCCTGCCATGAGGGAATGGATCAGCATATGCATCCATAATAAAGGTGACTGCCAATGGTCACGAGCTTTGGCTTGGTTGAACAAGAATGCCGTATAAACAGCTGATAAAAAAGCAAGAAAAAAGCCCGGGATTTTTATCCAGGAAAGATCCCAGCCGATCCAATACCCTATGATTAACAGTGCTACGGTCCCGCTAAATGCTGTGATAATATATGCTCCCCGAACCAGCCAGGACGTCCAGTTTGGGCGTAAAAGAACATAAAGGAATCGGTCTGGACGATCTAGATCCGCTATGAGCAGAAATGCTGTAATAATCATGAAGAATAATGAAGTGGATAGTGCTTCTATTTGCACTTTCTCAGAAAGTGTTAATCCCATTATCTCTATTAGTGATAATATCATAAAGGTGCCAGCAGCGATCGCTTTTGTCCAGATATAGGATGGTACCTGCCAGCCCCAGAGTACTCCTTTAGATGGCGTATCATATACTCGTTGAGTATCCTGATCCTGGTAATATGATAATTCCTTCTGTACATTATCTACCGCACGCTGATCAATAGCTGTTCCACTTTTTGCATGGTTCTCCAAGGCCAATTGGAGCAAAAGACTTCCTCGGTCCGATTCATTCACTCGTTCGTCCGCATATTTCGCAAAATGACCTACCCCAGCTATTTGCTCACTCCAGGCATAACTATCTTTGCGATCAGTAGCAGCAGGAGATAGCATCTCAGAGCTCCCATTGACATAATATAGCTGTGGTTTTGTTCCCTTTTCCGGTTTTCGAACGGTCACATCCTCATTGGCAACCAATGTAGCGATCTTTGAGTCTGGGTCATCTAGATCTCCAGATACTATCGCCTCTACCGGACAAACTATCACACAGGCAGGTTCATACCCACCATCTATCCTGTGGGCACAATAATTGCACTTAGCTGCTGTATTGGTATTTGG
>ERZ651768.3262-NODE-3262-length-10924-cov-3.844658_pt1 | contig 10924 bp, 17 predicted proteins | sample MGYA00514754_ERZ651768 | MGnify/ENA metagenome assembly ERZ651768 | reverse complement strand
TTTTTGGACCAGTATCTAGAGAGCTGAGAAGCCAAGAATTTATGAGAATTATTTCACTTGCACCAGAAGTACTTTAAATCATGAGAAAAATAAAAACAGGAGACGAAATAATAGTTATTTCTGGAAGAGATAGAGGCAAACAAGGCACTGTTTCTAGCCTCCAACCTAATGGTAAATGTTTTGTTCATGGCATAAAAATGGTTAAGAGACACACTAAACCCAATCCCCAGGCTGGCATTCAAGGTGGAGTTTTGGAGAAAGAATCTTTAATAGATCTTTCAAACATTGCAATTTTTAATGCCTCGTCGAAAAAATCTGACAAGGTAGTAATAAAGATTTCTGATGAGGGCAAAAGGATCAGGACATACAGGTCCTCAGGCAAGGAGGTTAAATAGATGATTCCCTTAAAAGAACATTATTCAAATAAAGTTATACCAGAATTAAAAAATTTAATGGAGGTAAGTTCTAATATGGCGGTTCCAAGAATTATCAAAGTGACTCTGAATATGGGAGTAGGGGATGTTCTAATTGATAAGAAAATACTAGAAAAAGCGTCAGAAGATCTTGCCTTAATTGCTGGACAAAAACCTTCCATTACTAAAGTAAGGAAATCTGTAGCTAATTTTAAGATACGAGATGGGATGCCAATTGGATGTAAAGTTACTCTTAGAGGAAACAGAATGTATGATTTTCTTCAAAGACTTTTAGGAATAGCCATCCCAAGAGAAAGGGATTTTAGGGGGCTCGATGTAAAGTCTTTTGATGGTCAGGGAAATTACTCCATCGGTGTTAAAGAACATATCATTTTTCCTGAAATTGATTACGATAAAGTAGATAAATTGAGAGGAATGGACATCTCGATTTCTACTTCTGCTACTAACGACAAAGAAGGGGAAATGTTGTTAAAGGCTATGAATTTCCCCTTCAAAAATTAGAGGTAAGTATGGCTAAAACTTCAATGATCGCAAGAGAAAAAAGAAGAGAGAAGACTGTTCAGCGTTTTGCAAAAAAAAGAGCAAGATTAAAAGAGTTGATTAAAAATCCGAACACTTCTGATGAAGATAGAGCTGAGGCTCAGATTAATTTACAAAAACTTCCTAGGGATGCTAACCCAATAAGGATGCAAAGGAGATGTGCTCTTACAGGAAGACCTCATGCTGTTTATAGGAAGTTTGGTCTGGGAAGAAATAAATTAAGAGAATTAGCAATGAAAGGAGATATTCCAGGTTTAGTTAAATCTAGCTGGTAAATTTTATTATGAGTATGCAAGACCCTATTTCAAACCTTTTAGCAGGGATTAACAATGCTCAAGCACGAATGAAGGTTGACTTAGTTGTTCCATCCTCATCTAAGAAAATTTCTCTTTTAAAAGTATTAGAAAGGGAAGGTTACATTACTTCCTTTGCTATCAAAGAGGGGAAGAAAGAAAAAGTATCTATCACCCTTAAATATTTTGAAGGTAAACCAGCCATCCGAGAGCTAAAGAGGATTAGCAGACCTGGTTTGAGAGAGTACGTTAGCAAAAAAAATCTACCTTTGGTTAAGGGAGGTTTAGGAATTGCAGTTGTGTCTACCAGTAAAGGGCTTATGACGGATAGAGAGGCCAGGGAGGCTGGTCTTGGAGGTGAACTAGTTTGTTCAGTATTTTAACTTATGGCTAAAAATTTTTTAAAACCACTTAGTATTCCTGCTGAGGTTTCTTTAATTTGTGAGGGGAGATCTCTTTTAGCTAAAGGAAAACTTGGGGAACTAAAGCTTGATGTTCATGAAGATGTTGAAATTTTACTAGATGATGAGAATATTTCATTTTCTCCATTAAATAAATTACCTGAAACCCAAGCTCTTACTGGAACTATGAGATCCCTAACTAGCAACCTTATCCAAGGAGTTTCATCAGGCTATGAGAAGAAATTAGAAATTAATGGTGTAGGTTATAGAGCAAAACTATCAGATAACAAATTGGAGTTAAATTTAGGGTTTTCTCATCCAGTCCATTATAAATTGCCTGAAGGTATTACAGCTGAAATGCCTAGCCAAACTGAAATAACTCTTAAATCAAGTGATAAACAAATGATAGGTCAGGTAGCCTCTGAGATTAGGGCTTTAAGGCCACCAGAGCCTTATAAAGGCAAGGGTGTTAAATACAGTGATGAAAGAATTAAGAGAAAGGAATCAAAGAAAGCGTAAAGATGATAAATAAAAGCAATGCAAGACTAAGAAGAGCAAGAAAAACTCGTTCTAGGGTACGATTAATGGATGTTCATAGATTGACGGTATTTAGATCTAGTAAACATATTTACGCTCAGGTCTTTCTCAATAATGGATCTGAGGTAGTTACATCTGCATCTACAAATGAATCAGTTATAAGAGAAAAAAATAACAGTAATATTAAAGCGGCATCAAAGGTGGGCAAGTTAATAGCTGAAAGAGCAATAGAAAAAGGAATTAGAAATGTGGCATTTGACAGATCAGGATATAAATTTCACGGAAGAGTGAAAGCCTTAGCAGAAGCTGCTAGAGAAGCAGGATTATTGTTCTAGAAAAGGAAAAAAATGGGAAATAAAGTATCTACTGACAATTTTGGTTCTGAAGTTTTAGAAGAAAAACTTGTTCAAGTGAATAGGGTAGCAAAGGTTGTAAAAGGGGGAAGAATATTTGGTTTTACGGCAGTTACAGTGGTAGGAGACCGTAATGGAAAAGTAGGGTATGGAAGAGGTAAAGCTCGAGAAGTTCCTGTAGCTATCCAAAAAGCACTGGATAATGCTAGAAGAAACTTGGTTTCTATTGAGCTTAAAGATAATACTATTCATTATCCGATTAAATCAAAGCATGGATCCTCCATTATCTTTATGAAACCAGCGGCTCCAGGCACCGGAGTTATAGCAGGAGGAGCAATGAGGGCAGTACTAGAGCTTGCTGGAGTCAAAGATGTCTTAGCTAAATGCTATGGTTCTACTACTCCTGTAAACGTAGTTCAGGCTACTTTAAAAGCCTTAGAAGAAATGGAATCACCCAAAAGAGTTCTAGAGAGACTAGGAAGAAATTAATAAAATGAGTTCAAATATCATAGAAGTAAGGTTAATTAAAAGCTTAATAGGCTCTAAGAATTTTCAGAGGAATAGTGTTAAGGGATTAGGATTATCTAAATTGGGACAAGTAGTTTCCATTGAGAACACTCCTGAAAATAGAGGGATGATAATTAAAGCGAAACACTTATTGGAAGTTAAAGAGCTACAAGTTGAAGACAAATGAAGTGGTATACATTAAAACTTAATAATCTCCTTCCTAATCCTACTCTCTCAACAAAGTTAAAGAAAAGGAAAAGGAAAGGAAGAGGACCTGGAAGCGGCCGTGGTAAGACAAGCGGAAGGGGACATAAAGGTTTGGGTCAAAGATCTGGAGGTAAAGTTCGTGCCGGTTTTGAAGGAGGCCAAATGCCTTTACAACAGAGGGTGCCAAAGTATGGATTCTTCTCCAGAAAGAATAGGTTTTCTGAAGAATTAAGATTAAGTTCTCTGATTTCTCTCAATAGACAGGAAATTAATATTAAAACCTTAAGGGAAGAGGATTTAATAAATCAAAATACAAAAAGAGTAAAGGTTTTTAAAGATACCGACTCTTGCCCTAAATTGACTCTAAGTGGTATATCTACAACTTCTTCAGTTAAAAGTTTAATAGAAAATGCTGGCGGGAAGATAGAGGTTTAGGCATGTCAGTAAATCTTTCAGCACAACAAACAAAAGGTCTTTCAGAGTTATGGAAGAGATTAAGGTTTGTGTTGCTAGCAGTTATTATTTATAGGATAGGCACACATATACCTATTCCCGGAATAGATCCTAATAAGCTAGCTTCTATATTCCAACAGAATCAAGGGACATTGTTAGATTTATTTAATATGTTCTCTGGTGGCGCTTTGGAAAGAATGAGCATTATGGCTTTAAATATCATGCCGTACATTACAGCCTCCATAATAATGAGTTTAATGGAAGGCACAAACCCTGCTTTGAAGAAAAGATTTAGAGAAGAAGGAGAAGAAGGTAGGAGATTAAGAACAGCTTATGTGAGATATGGAACAGTTGCCTTAGCTTTTTTACAAGCAAGCGGCTTAGCATTAGGATTACAGAATCAAGGTCTTGCTTTAGAGCCTGGACCAACTTTCCAACTTATAGCTGTTGTTTCCCTTGTAACAGGAACAGTTTTTCTTATGTGGTTGGGGGAACTGGTTACTGAGAGAGGAATAGGAAATGGTATTTCAATCATAATTTTCTCTAGTATTGTTTCAGGATTGCCTAGGGCGATAGGGCAAGCTTTTGAAGGTGCCAGACAAGGTGATATAAATCTACTCCTTCTTTTATCCATTGCTCTTGTTGCAGTAGTTGCTGTCGCTTTTATAGTTTGGGTAGAAAGGGGACAAAGAAGAGTTACAGTAAATTATGCTAGGAGGCAACAAGGGAGAAAAATGGTTCAGGGTCAAACCTCCTATTTACCAATGAAAATTAACCAAGCAGGAGTTATTCCTGCTATATTTGCTAGCAGTTTACTACTTTTTCCAGCCTCAGCATCTACTTGGTTTGGCCAAGGAGAAGGATTTGAATGGCTGCAAGAAATAGCTTTAGCTCTAGGTCCTGGCCAACCTTTATATGTCATTCTTTTTTCAGCACTTATAGCTTTTTTCTGTTTCTTTTATACCGCTCTTCAGTTTGACTCAAAAGATATCTCTGAGAACTTAAGAAGATCGGGAGCTTACTTACCTGGCATAAGACCTGGAGAACAGACAGCTGAATACATTGATGTGGTTATGACCAGACTAACAGTATGGGGATCTGGATATTTAATTTTAGTTTGCTTGATGCCTCAATTCTTAATCGTCTCGGCTAGCGTTCCTTTTTATCTAGGAGGAACTTCTTTGTTGATTGCAGTTGTGGTGGTTATGGATTTTATGGCTCAAGTTCAATCTCACTTAATGTCTCAGCAGTATGAATCTCTTCTTAAAAAAGCAAATCTAAAAGGTTATGGAAATAATCCTTTAGGAGGAAGATAAGTTTATGAAAGTAAGAGCATCAGTAAAGAAAATCTGTCGAGATTGTAAGTTGGTTAAACGTAAAGGTAATGTCTACGTCATATGCGATTCAGAACCTCGACATAAGCAAAGACAAGGTTAGGAGCAATAAATGGCACGTGTAGCAGGTATAAATATTCCAGATAATAAACATGCAGAGGTTTCCTTAACTTATATATTCGGAATTGGAAAAACCAGAGCACTAAATATTTGTTCTAAAGTTGGAATCTCTCCTTCAACAAATATAGGAGAATTAAAAGAGGAAGAGCTTGAATCAATAAGGAATGAGGTTGGTAAATACCTAGTTGAAGGAGATTTAAGAAGAGATGTAGCTACAAATATTAAAAGGCTTCAAGATTTAGGTACTTACAGAGGAATAAGGCATCGTAGGCACCTACCAGTCAACGGACAAAGAACTAAAAATAATGCTAGAACCATGAAAGGTCCTAAGAGACCTATAAGAAGGTAATAGAAATGGCAAAAAGTCGTAAATCAACTATAAAGAAAGTAAGTGAAGGCATAGCTCATATTCACGCTTCTTTTAATAATACTTTAATTAATGTAACTGATAAGCAAGGTAATACTTTAGCTTGGGCCAGTGCTGGTGGTCAGGGTTTCAGAGGTTCAAGAAAGAGTACTCCTTTTGCAGCTCAAAGAGCTGCCGAGGAAGTAGGAGATCAAATAAGGTCCAATGGAATAGAGAGCTTGGAAATTGAAGTAAGAGGACCTGGATCAGGAAGAGAATCGGCTATCAGAGGGCTAAATTCTAAGGGCTTTCGGATAACTAAGATAACCGATGTCACTCCAATACCTCACAATGGTTGTAGACCTCCAAAAAGGAGAAGGGTTTAAATATGGCAAGATATCTAGGGCCAAAAAGTAAATTATCTCGAAGAGAAGGTAGAGATCTTTTGCTTAAAAGCGGCATAAGAAGTTACGAATCTAAATGTCGATCAGAAACTTCTCCTGGCCAGCACGGAAGGAGAAGGGGAAGGGTTTCAGATTATGGCATTCAGTTGCGTGAGAAGCAGAAAGTTAGAAGGATTTACGGGATAATGGAAAAACAATTTAGAAATTATTATAAGTCAGCAGCAAGAAAGAAAGGTGTAACTGGTAATAACCTTCTTCAACTTCTTGAGAGTAGATTAGACAATGTTGTTTATCGTTTAGGCTTTGCATCTACAAGGGCCGAAGCTAGACAGCTTGTTAGTCACAAAGCAGTAGCAGTTAACGGGGCTATTGTTAATATTCCTAGTTATCAACTATCTTCAGGAGACCTTATCTCTCTAAAAGATAAAGCCAAGAATCAAAAAAGAGTGAAAGAAGCTATCGATATATCTTCTTCTAGGCCCGAATGTGAATGGTTGGAGGTAAACAAAACAGATTTTTCTGGAGTATTTAGCTCAGCTCCAGAAAGAGAATTCTTAGATTCCGATATTAATGAGAATCTTATTATTGAGCTATATTCAAAATAATTTCAGGAGGAATAATATGACAGATAATTACGACATCATTAAAGATTTTCTAGTACCTAGTGAGATCTTGGTAGAAGAATTAGGACCCACCAGGTCTAAGATAATTCTTGAGCCTCTAGAGCAAGGCTTTGGCCATACACTGGGAAATGCTTTAAGAAGAATCATGCTTTCATCCATGCCAGGCACAGCTGTCTCAGAAGTAAAAATTGAAGGCGTGTTGCATGAATACAGTACTATTGAGGGAGTTCAGGAAGATGTAATAGATATTCTTTTGAATTTAAAGGAGTTATCTGTGAGATTGCTTGAATCAGAAGAAGCAGAACTTAAAATAACAAAAAAATCTAAAGGTAAGGTTGTAGCTGGAGACATTGATACTCCTGCAGGGGTGGAAATAGTCAATCCGGAGCATCTTATAGCAACACTTACAGATAAAGGGTCCCTTAAAATGATATTAAAAGTGACAAGAGGTAGGGGATTCGTTCCAGTAAAACCCCTTGCCGAAGATGAAGGTCAAGAGGTAGGGCTTTTGAGGTTAGATGCAACCTATTCTCCTATAAAAAGGGTCTCTTATACGGTAGAAAACGCCAGAGTGGAACAGAGAACTAATCTAGACAGATTAATTGTTGATATAGACACTGATGGAACACTTGAAGCAGAAGAGGTTTTGAGAATTTCTGCAACTATACTACAACATCAACTTTCAGCCTTTGCTGAACTTGGAAGGCTGGAAGAAGTAATAGAAGAAAAAGAAGAGGCTAAGATTGACCCAGTGATGCTTAGACCGGTTGACGAGCTTGAATTAACAGTACGATCTGCGAACTGTCTAAAAGCTGAAAGTATCCATTATATTGGTGATTTAGTTACTAGAATGGAATCAGATCTCTTAAGAACTCCAAACTTAGGAAAAAAATCTTTAAATGAAATTAAGGAGGTTTTGGCTTCAAGAGGTCTTACTTTGGGATTAGTCTTAGAGCACTGGCCTCCTGGGGAAGAATAAAGTATTTGCTATGAGACACCGAAAGGCAGGAAGGAAATTAAATAGAAATAGCTCTCATCGTATTGCAATGATGAGAAGCTTAGCAATTTCTATTATTCTTCGTGAATCTATCAAGACAACTTTAGCTAAGGCTAAAGAGATTAGAGGTTTTTTGGAGCCTTTAATTACACTATCTAAGGAAAATAATGTTGCTAATCAAAGAAAAGCTTTTTCAAAGATAAGGGACAAAGCTGCCGTTGCAAAGTTGTTTAATGATCTAGGACCTCGATTTAAAGATAGACCAGGTGGATACTTAAGAATAATTAAAAGAGGACATAGAGCTGGGGATAAAGCTCCGATTGCTCAAATTGAATTATTAAAAGAAGAGTTAAAGGTTTCTGACGAAGAAGCAGTCGAAGAGGTTACTGACTAGCTATTTTCTTTGCTTTAAAAGTTTTTTTTGCTCTTAAGAAGTTGCTTAGGTACTTTCCGGTGTAAGAAGATTTAGATTTAGAAACTCTTTCTGGTGAGCCTTCAATTATTATTTCTCCTCCAGCAAAACCGCCTTCTGGGCCTAAGTCTATTATCCAGTCTGAGCATTTAATAACCTCCATATTATGTTCAATGACTACAACCGTATTTCCATTATTTCTGAGTTTCTCAAGGACTCTTAACAATAATTGTACATCGTGAAAATGTAGGCCAGTAGTAGGCTCATCTAAGATATATAAAGTGTGACCAGAAGTTGATTTAGATAACTCTTTACCTAGCTTAACTCTTTGTGCTTCGCCTCCTGATAAAGTAGTTGCCTGTTGACCTAATTTAATATATCCGAGGCCCACCTCCATTAAAGTTTTTAGTTTGTTATTAATTGAAGGAATAGCACTGAAGAAATCTAATGCATCTTCAACTGTCATATCAAGAACTTCAAAAATATTTTTACCTTTATATCTGATATCTAAGGTTTCTCTGTTATATCTCTGTCCATTACAAGCATCACATTTCACATAAACGTCAGGCAGAAAATGCATTTCTACTTTTATAAGACCATCTCCCCGGCAGGTTTCACATCTTCCTCCTTTCACATTGAAACTAAATCTACCTATTTTATAACCTCGAGATCTTGATTCTTGGGTTCTAGCAAAGAGGTCCCTAATTGGAGTAAATAATCCTGTATAAGTTGCAGGATTGGATCTAGGAGTTCTTCCAATCGGGCTTTGGCTGATTTCAATTATCTTTTTTATACTTTCAGCTCCCTTAACTTGTTCAAATGGCTTCGAATCAAGCTTTAGCCCTCTACTTAAAATATTGGATACGGCCGGTAATAATGTCTGGTTTATCAAAGTGGATTTTCCAGAACCAGATACTCCCGTTACACAGACAAATAAACCCAGAGGTAGGTGTAAATTTAGATTCTTGAGATTATGTCCTTTTGCCCCATACAGAGAAAGCCACTTTCCTTCTATTGTCTTTTTACCAGGTTTAATTCTATTTTTAGGTATTTCTATCTGTTTTTTCCCAGAAAGGTAAAGGCCAGTAATTGAAGTCGTAGATTTTGATATCTCTTCCGCTGTTCCTTGTGCACAAACCTGACCTCCATTAACTCCAGCCCCAGGCCCTATGTCCAGAATATAATCTGAAAAATGCATGGTTTCCTAATCGTGTTCAACTACTATTACTGAATTACCAAGGTCTCTAAGTTTTTGTAGAGTTTTTAAAAGCTTTTTGTTATCCCGTTGATGAAGTCCTATTGAGGGCTCATCTAGAATATAGGTTACTCCAACTAACCCGGCTCCAATTTGGCTAGCTAATCTTATTCTTTGGGCTTCACCTCCACTTAAACTTTCTGCTCTTCTGTCTAAGGTCAAATAGTTCAGGCCTACATCAACAAGAAATTCTAATCTTTCTTTTATCTCTTTTATTATCCTGTCTGCTACTTCTTTTTTTGTACCTGAAAGAGATACTTTGGAAAAGAACTTAAAAGCATCTTCAATAGTTAGGCAGGTAATTTGAGGAAGGTTATTTTCTTCAATGAACACATTTCTTGCTTCTTCCTTGAGCCTTGTACCATCGCATTCTTGACAATCTTTTTGGCTAATTAACTTAGCTAACTCCTCTCTAATATAGCTAGACTCTGTCTCCTTATACCTTCTGTTTACATTGTTTATTACTCCTTCAAAAGGAAAGAATCTCTCAACAAGCCGGCCTCTTTTATTTCTCCAGCTAAAATTGACTAGTTCCCCGTTAGAACCAAAAAGAATTAAGCTCTTCATTTCTTCACTTAAATCTTTAAAAGATTCCTCCAGAGAAAAACCATATTGTTTTGACAAACATCTAAGTAAATGAAAGTGATATCTGTGGTTGACACCCCATCCGCTTATGGCACCTTCACTCAGACTAAAAAGCGGTTCATGAACAACTCTTGTCTCATCAACATATGGCTTTACACCCAGTCCTTCGCACTCTGGGCAAGCACCTGAAGGGTTATTAAAGGTAAAAAGTCTAGGCTCTAACTCAGGAATGCTGTATCCACATTCAGGACATGCCATCTTTGATGAAAAAGTAATTTCATTACTAGACTCTATCTCTACTACTTTAATTATGCCTTCACCAAGGCCTAAACCGTTGTCTACAGACTCAGACAATCTTAGGATAAAATCTTCTTCTTGTTTTGATTTAGAGGGTATTTGAAGTCGATCGATAACTGCTTCAATAGAATGCTTCTTATTTTTATTCAATTTAGGGGTATCATCGATATCTACAACTATTCCATCCACCCTAACCCTTATATAACCTTGTATCTTCAATTCTTCAAAGACGTGTAAGTGCTCTCCTTTTTGTTCTACTATTAGAGGAGCTAAAAGAACGATTTTGTTACCCCTGTAACTTCTTAATATCTGGTCCCCAATCTGCTCAACTGTTTGACCCTCTAGAGAAACTTTGTGAGTAGGGCATTTAGGAGTTCCTGCTCGCGCGAAGAGTAATCTCAGATAATCATAAATTTCTGTTACTGTGGCTACAGTAGATCTGGGATTGTGAGAAGTAGATTTTTGCTCAATAGAAATAGCAGGTGAAAGTCCTTCGATGTGATCTACATCCGGTTTATCCATGATCGATAAAAACTGTCTGGCGTAAGAAGATAGCGATTCAACATATCTTCTTTGCCCTTCTGCATAAAGGGTGTCAAAAGCTAAAGAAGACTTACCTGAACCTGATAAACCAGTTATTACTACTAGTTTATTTCTTGGGATATCAACATCTATGTTTCTTAGGTTGTGTTGTCTTGCACCTTTAATTCTAATGTTTTTCATTTAATGAAATCTTTTGAACTGAAAAATATAAAAACTGATTATAATCTCTTAAACAGAAACAAATAACTTAATTAAAGGATAGAGATGGCAAGAAGTGGAATAA
>ERZ651768.3261-NODE-3261-length-10928-cov-2.797991_pt1 | contig 10928 bp, 11 predicted proteins | sample MGYA00514754_ERZ651768 | MGnify/ENA metagenome assembly ERZ651768 | reverse complement strand
GTGGTGCAACCCCAGCATGTGCCCAACTTCATGACTGCTGACCCGCCGGTCGAACACCGAAGGTTCGTCAATCACGAAGTAGGTGCGGGACCGAAAAGGATTGATGCCGTTGGGGCCGCCAACTCTGCGGAGATAGAACCCATTTATCGTTGAGGTCTGGGGAATGGTGATACCGCCGCCCACTTCACGGAAGAAGGGGCGTAGGTCCCCGGCCATCATCCCTTGGAGAATCACTTCCGGAACTTCCACCGTATCGACCGTTTCCAATTCCAGCCGGATGTCTGCCTGACTCCAGATCCCATTCATCCCTTGGAGGATCTCTCTCAATTCAGCTTCCGTGCGGTGGGTGGAGATCTGCGGGTCATGCTCCTCATTGTCGTCCACCAGTAGGAAGAGGGAGATGGTCAGGGTGATGACCGCTCTGGGTAACTCGGTGGCCTCCGGGGTCTCCAGGCTCTCCGGGGTGGCGGTTGGGGGTTCCCGCGTGGGAATCGCCGCCCCAGCAACTGAGCAGCCGATCAGTGCGATGGCAACGAATGCAAAGACCGAGTAGAACCTATTCATAAGATACCGGTAACGCCACTTTCCGCCTCGAAACGGAGGGTACGTCCCTAGTTTGATGCAAGGAAGACGGTAACGTTACAACGGCATGGTTTTAGAAAGCTTCGCCGGCCCCTACTCCTTAACCTTCTGCGGTACGAAGGCGGGCATGACCTCTTTGGCGAAGCGGGTGATTTGTTCTTTGAACTGGTCCGCAGTGGAGCCCATGGGGAATCCCAGCATGATTTGCTCCAGGCCGGGATATTTCTCCTCCACCTCTTTGAGGTAGGCAATGATCTCTTCCGGATTCCCGGCGAACCAGGCCTTCTTCTCAATTACCTCCCTGAAGTTGCTTCCTGCGGCGATGTGCCGCGACGCGCCTCCTGGGCCGGTCTCATCCATCTGCTCGTCGCTGTAGCGCAGCATCCCCAACGGAGCGGCAAACTTGACGTGCTCCTCAAACAAAGGCTCCAAGGCCTTCTCAGCCTTCTCTCGGGTGTCGTCGATGTAGCACCAAAGGCCCAGCCCAAGGCTCCCTCCCAGGGTCAAGTCTCTACCGACTCGGGCATTGGCTTCCTGATACCGGTGGACCCAGTCATCAACGTATTCCTCGCCGGTGCCCAGGATTATCCCCTTGATGTCCCATTTGGCCATGAAATTCAGGGCACGATCGGTTCCGCTGACGATGGGCTGCCATGTCTCCACCGGCAGGTTGGCTGGCCTGGGGACGAGGGTCACGTCCTTCAGATGGTAGCCACGGTAAGGAACCTCCGGCGGGATGGTGTAATGCTTGCCTTGGTGGGAAAAGGACTCCTGGTTAAAGGCCTTCATGATAATCTCGAACTGCTCTTCAAAAAGCTCCCGGTTGGCATCGGCGTCGATGAGCGGAGCGCCAAAGGATTCCACCTCTCGGGTGTGGTAGCCCCGGCCAACCCCGAAAATCACCCGGCCTTTGGTGAGGATGTCCACCATCGCGTAGTCTTCGGCCAGACGTATGGGGTGCCACATGGGGAGCACGTTGAAACCGCAGCCGAACTTGATGCGCTTGGTGTGCTGGGCTAGATACTGGCTGAGAATCAGCAGATTGGGGATACACTCATAGCCTTCCCGTTGAAAGTGGTGCTCAGCCATCCAAAGAATGTCGTAGCCTAAGTCATCCATCAATATGGCCGACTCCCGGGCGATGTCGAAGGCTTGGGAAAGTCGCTCATTGGAGTACCAACGGTCATCATGGGGTGTGCCGCTAAAACCGATGTCCTCGCCTTCCAGAACATGTCCGGCGTACAGAGCGGAGAATGACTTAATCATGATTGACTCCTCATCAAGATAGTTACCAGAACGTTGCCGCGGTGAATTCTCTACTTCAACCTTTCGGACGCCAGTCTTGCGCCTTCAGCCAGCGCCTCGAACTTGGCCCACATGATTGATGGATGCTGTCGAGCATACAAAGCGCCCTGGGCGAATCCACAATCGGCGCCGGCAATCACCCTTTCTTTCCCAACGACGCGGGCATAATTCGTGATTCGCTCCGCCACCGTCTCGGGATGCTCTACGACTGCTGTTGTATGGGCGATAACTCCGGGAATGAGCACTTTGTTGTCCGGCAGCTTCACGTCCTCCCAGATCCGCCATTCCCATGAATGCCGAGGATTCGCCGCCTCGATAGAGTAGGCCCCAGCATTAACCGACAACACCAAGTCAACCACGTCCCTGAGAGACAGGTCACCCAGATGCGGGCCCTGCCAACTTCCCCAGCACAGGTGATAGCGGACCCTATCCTCGGGAATTCCATTCAACGCCTGATTCAACGCCTCGACGTACATGGCTTGGAGCTTACGATACTCCTCCAGCGTCGGGTGGGGAACCATCATGTCCCAGGTTTCACCCATACCCGGATCGTCTATCTGAAGGATGAACCCGGCGTCGACTATGGCCTTGTACTCAGTTTTCATGGCCTGTGCGATGGCGAAACGGTACTCTTCTTCGGTGCCGTAGTATTTGTTCTGGTCCCGGCCAATCATGCTCGGGGCGATGGACGGCACGAAGGCTTCCTCAACGTTCACCCGACCCAGCGCCGCTTTGAAGTTTTCCAGGTCCCGTTGAAGGATGTCTTCTCCTTTGTAGGTAATCGGACCGGTGCACACGGTGGGTGGAGCGACGGGCGGCATCTCCCGTGGCAGATAGTCGACGTAGTATTCCCGAAAAGCACGCCACTCATGACGAGTCTCTATCCGCCGCGCCCACGGTCCCGCCAGATTGGACGCGGGCATGCCGGAGTCTCCCATCTCGACTTGGGAGAATCCGGTCAAGCGCTGGTCGGTGTAAAGGATGAAGCTGGTTTTGCTCATCTCGCCGTCGGAGACGACGTCGATGCCGGCCTCGTTCTGCCTGCGCACCACATCACCCACAGCCTCCTGAACCCGCTCAGCCAGTTGACCTTCGTCAACATCGCGGCCTTCCAACCGGGCGCGCAGTAGTTCTTTGATGGATTCAGGCCTGGGTATGCTTCCGACATGGGTAGTCAGGATCCGATCAACACTGGTTTTCAAGGCACAACCCCCAATCGCTATTCCGATTGATTATGGGGGATTATACAAAAGATGTGTGGATTAGGGAGAAGATTGGATGTACGACGTGACGAGTCGTCTCTTGAGGTCACGGCGGTACAGGAGTGAGCTTACTGACCGAACAACCCGTGTCATCCCGAAGCTGGTTTTTCTTGCCTAGAATCGTGTACTCCGAACTCACCAGCGGTGCGGGATTGAGATCCCATTCCGCGCCCATGCGATACAGGTAGTAGACGTCATACGCTATCTGTCCTAAATTGGATCCCTCATTCTCCGCGAAGAACCGGCCGGCCAATCTCTGTTCGTCCCAAAGTTGCGTTGTCCTGGGGTCTGGAATCAGATTCAGATCAACCCGTTGGCGTGCGTCGTTGGGAAGCATGTTGAACCAGACGGCATACACCTGGATGTTGGCTTCCGGATTCTCATCCAATATCTACCGCTGGACCCAACGGGCAGCGGCTTTTCGACTAGGCCAAGTCGCCGAAAGCAGAAGAACGAGGCGGACGGCGCCTTCATCCTGATTGAACGTCGTCTTAGCTTGTTCAATGTCTTGAAGGTCGGTGAGGGGTCCGCCGGCGTTTCCGTTAGTTGTGCCCGATCCAGTGCAAGCGGCCGACAGCAAGATAACGAGCATCAACACAGCTAGAGCAAGCGAATATCCCCCGTTACCAATCACCGTCGTTATTGATTGCATACCGGCTATTGTACGACGCCGGGCTTACGCAGGATGGAACTAAGTCTTCGATCACACCAAGCACTGCGACATCCGGCATATCTAGCCAGCAGAAACATCCAAAACACGCTGTGTACTCCGGCGTATTTTTCCAGCATAATTGCCGCGATGACCTCGAACCTTGTCATCAACATATCTGTGAACTATCAGTCGGAGGATCTTGGATGAAACTACTAACTTACGATACTGGAAACGGTCCCCGCTGCGGCGTGTTGCGGGGCGACGATGTGGTGGACGTGGCTGAGTTGTTGGGCTCTAGCCAACCACTGCGGGACGTTCAGGCCTTGTTGGAGACGGGGAACAACGCCGTCGAACAGGTGCGGAGCGCCTTGGCTAGTAACCCCGCTGCGCCATCGGTGCCCTTGGCCAGCGTGCGGCTCCGGGCTCCGGTTCTGCAACCGCCCACCGTCCGCGACTACATGATTTACGAGGAACATGCCACCGGTCAAGGAACCAGGGAGCGGGAAGAGGCCTGGTACCGCATGCCCATCTTCTATTTCTCCAACCCGCTCTGCATCTCCGGCCCTGAAGATCAGATACCCCACCCCTCGGCGTCCGAGATGCTCGACTACGAACTTGAGATTGGCTGCATCATCGGGAAGGAAGGACGCAACATTTCGGAAGCCGACGCCATGGACTACATCGCCGGCTTCGTGATATTCAACGACTGGAGCTGCCGGGACATCCAGCGGGACGAGAGCGCCGTGGGGCTTGGCCCCGCCAAGGGGAAAGACTCGGCATCGTCCATGGGACCCTGGATGGTCACGACCGACGAATTGGCGCCCCTGATGAAAAACGGGCGTCTCCAAGTCAAGTGCCACGCCAAAGTCAACGGCGATTACTGGCTCAAGGACGGCGACGGCGGCGTTCCCTACCACACTTGGGGAGCGGTGATAGAGCGGGCAGCCAAGGATAGCCGCATCGTGCCCGGCGACATCCTGGCCAGCGGAACTGTAGGTGGCGGGTCCATCGGTGAAGCCATCCGCAAGGGTGTCGAAAAGGCTCGTTTCCTCCAGCCCGGAGACGTGGTTGAGCATGAGGTAGAGGGCATCGGCATCCTGCGCAACACCATCGGTCCCAAAGAAGGCTACGACCCCGAATACCGCTACCGGCCCAAGCAGCAACCGGCCATGCCGGAGCGGGGAATCGCCAAGGACTACAAGTACGAGTTGAAACTGCCCTAAGCCTGAGCAAGATTGTTGAAGGGGTCTGACCCATGCCTTTACCTCCTAACCGGATGGATTACAGCCCAAGCATCGACCGGCCAGTCATCAAGTGGCCCAACAACGCCCGGGTCGCTTTCTGGGTCGCGCCGAACATCGAGCATTATGAGTACATGCCTCTGATGGACGGCACGCGCAACCCGTGGCCTCGGACACCCCATCCCGACGTACAGCAGTATTCGTCCCACGAGTTCGGCAACCGTGTAGGGTTCTGGCGGCTTCTGGAAGTGCTGGACCGGTACAACATCAAATGCTCGACGACCCTTAGCATCGGCGTGCTGGAGCACTTCCCGGAGATAGCGGAGGCCATGTTGAAACGCGACTGGATCTTCGTGAACCACGGTTTCTACAACACCCGCTTCGTAACCACTTACTCGGAGGAGCAGGAGCGGGAGTTCCTGCAAGATTGCGTCGAGAACTTCAAGCGACTCACCGGCCGCCAGATCAAAGGCCACTCCGGTCCTGCGGCCTCCAACACGGTAAACACGCCCGACCTCCTAGCCGAAGCCGGATTCTTGTACCAGACCGACTGGAAGATCGACGACCAGCCTCTGCCCATCAAGGTCAAGTCGGGACGTCTGGTTTGCGTGCCCTACACGTCGGAGATGAACGACGCGCCTCTATACCGGCACAACTACGAGGCGGATTACTACGCCGAGATTTGCAAGGCTCAGTTCGACCAGCTATACGAGGAGGGGGCGGAAAGCGGCAAGTGCATGGTCATCGCCTTCCATCCCTACGCCACCGGACGGCCCCATCGGGCCAAGTACCTGGACGAGGTTCTGAGCTACATCATGTCCCACAGCGGCGTGTGGCAAACAACAACCGACGAGATTGCAGAGTACTACCTAGCCAACTACTACGACCAAGCCATCGCCCACGCCGCCAAGGTGAACGTGTAACCATGTGGGAGAGCCTCTCCCACCGTAGGGGCGCATGGCCATGCGCCCCTACACGCCACCAAAAACTCTCGATTAAACAATCGTAAACCCCGGCCTACAGGAGCCGAATTATGCCCGTAGAGTTCTATCACGGCATGGACCACCAGCACTACGACTGGACTCCCCTGAACCGAGACCGGGCCGTGCTGCGATGGCCGGACAACGCCCGCCTCGCACTGTGCGTGCTGGTTACCTTGGACCACATGGAATGGCAGGTACCTGAAGGCTCGTTCCAATCGGCGTCGCTGGCCGGAGGCTACGGTCCGTCGCCCTTTCCCGACGTTACCCGCTGGTCCCACCGGGAGTACGGGCACCGGGTCGGTATCTTCCGGCTACTGGACACGTTAGCCAAGCACGGAATCATCCCAACCGTCGCCATGGACGTTCTGACGGCGGAGAACTATCCTTTCCTGGTACGGCATCTTCAAGGGCTGGGCTGCGAGATTATGGCCCACGGGATATCGGTCAGTCAGCAGATTACCGAGAACATGCCCGAACAAGAGGAACGGGGCTACATCCAATCATCGGTGGAGCGCATGACCAAAGCCACCGGAACTACTCCCGCCGGATGGCTGGGACCGGAATACGGAGAGTCGTCGCGAACACCCCAACTCCTAGCCCAGGCTGGTCTCAGCTACGTCTGCGACTGGACCAACGACGAGCAGCCTTACCCGATAAAGGCCCCAGAAGGCCAACTGACCGCCCTGCCCATCAACCTGCCCCTGGACGACGTCAATGCTCTTTTCGACCGCCACATCCCCATCAGCAGATACGAGTTGATGCTTAAAGAAGGCTTCGACGCTTTGTACGATGAAGGGGTTGATAACGCCCGCCTGCTGGTGCTTAACCTGCACCCGTGGCTGATGGGCCAACCCTTTCGCGTCCGCTATCTGACCCGCGCCCTGGACTACATGACCCGGCGGGAAGGTGTGTGGATCGCCAATGGTTCAGAGATCGTCGACTGGTACCGCAGCAACCCGCCCTCGGCCCGGTAAGTTCATGGCCAACGTCAATTCCCGTGAAAAGTTCGACTTGGAAGAGTTGTCGAGGGTTGCCGTCGAGGCTGCCGAAAGTGCCTCGTCAGCCCTTCTGGCCCGTTTTCGTCCACCGGCGGGCGTTCCTTTAGAGCTCAATTACAAAGGCCCCGGAGACGTGGTCACGGACGCCGATCTCGCGGCGGACCGAGCCATAGCCCAAGTCTTGGAATCGCGGGGCGCTCCGGGGAACCTACTTTCGGAAGAAAGCAGTATCGACAAGGGCGACAGCCGGTTGACCTGGCTGATCGACCCGCTATGCGGAACACTCCCGTTCAGCTCCGGCCTACCCCATTGGGGTGTCAACGTTGCCCTTAGCATCGGGGATGAGCTGGAGATTGGCGTCGTGGCATTGCCGCCAAGCAACGAGATTCTGAGCGCGGTTCGGGGCAGGGGCGCTTACGTGAACGACGTTAGATTAGAGTCACACGAACCACCCGGCGCCCCCAGGAACATCGCTATTTCTTTCGACGCCGACGGACGCCGCCTTACCCCCGCCAAACGTGCCTTATCGGAAGTTTTCGAGAGACTGTATGGCTTCGCTTCAGCTGCCTATCCCCTGGGACAGTTGCTTCAAGGCCGTCTTCACGGAGCCGTGTTCAACGATCTGAATGTGCACACCGCTGCGTCGGTGGTAATCGCGCGGGAACTGGGCGTGCGGGTCACCGATGAGAATGGGACCGATGTTATGTGGGCGTCCGATAGCCCCTCCAAGTACTTGGTGTTCGCCTGGCCCCGGACCCATGAAGCCATGATGGAGTCGTTACGCTCACTGGCGACAGAACCCGGCGGCTAGCCAGTTGCTTCACGCAAGCAACAGCGGGGTGTATTATCCTGACTAACCCGCTCACACTTGGAATAATCTGAAAGAAACAGGAGAAAGAGATGCGTGTCATCAGAATCGCTGAAGTAGAAAACGTTCCAATCGCCACCGCCACGCCCATCCCCGGTTGGACCGGTGGAGAAGTTAAACGGACCCGCCAGCCCCTGCTGCCCGAGGGCGCAAGCAAGACCTTCAGCAGCAGCATCGTCAACTTCGAACGAGGCGCGACCACCGGTTGGCACGTTCACAAAAGCGACCAACTCCTAGTCATAACCGCCGGCGTCGGGATGGTAGCCAACGAGCATGAGGAGCAAGAAGTGACCGTCGGCGACGTCGTTCACATCCTGGAAGGCGAGAACCACTGGCACGGGGCGAAGAAAGAGTCCTACATGTCCCACATCACCATCACCGCTGCGGAGTAAGGCAAGTATCGATCCGAGCCAAAATTACCGGATGTCATTCTGAGCGTAGCGAAGAATCTGGCGGTGTGGTGTCCCTAGTGCCCAGATTCCTCACTTCGTTCGGAATGACAACATTCTATTTCGGCTAAGCAGTACACAACAGCAGGGAGAGAAAGGAACATTATGATTGTCGATACCCATAGCCACGCCGGCATAAACTGGTTCGAGCCGGTGGAAATGATTCTGCATCAAATGAACCTGAACGGCGTAGAAAAGACCGTGTTGATCCAGCACGGCGGCAACTACCACAACGACTACATCATGGAGTGCGTGAAGCGCTATCCTGGCCGGTTCGGCGCGGTGATTTGGGTGGACGTTCAGAACCCCAACGCCACGACCACTCTGGAAGAGCTGGCGAAAAACCCGGAAGTGGTCGGTGTGCGGCTCCACCCCACAGAACGTTCTCCCGGGTCCGACCCGCTGGCCATCTGGCGCAAGGCCGCCGAGCTTAGCCTTCCGGTTAGCTGCTTCCCCCGGACCGCAGAGCATATCGCAGATGATGGCTTCCAAAGCCTCGTGGAGGAACTCCCCAACTGCACGATAGTTTTGGAGCACCTTGCCGGAGCCTACCGCCCTCTTAGCCCGCCCTCGGTCACCGCGCCCTACGACGACTACAAGAAAGCCCTAACCCTAGCCAGGTTCCCCAACACCTACATCAAGTTCGGTGGATTGGGAGAATTCTGCGTTCGCCGCGTCCCGCTGGAAGCCCAGTTCGGCTTCGACGACGTCCCGCCGCTGATGGAGATGGCCTACGAAGCTTTCGGAGCCAAACGCATGATGTGGGGCAGCGACTATCCGCCAGTAGGAGGAAGGGAAGGCTACCGCAACTCCCTACAAAATGTATTGGAGTACCCGGTCTTCAAAACCCAAGATGAGAAGGACTGGGCCTTCGGCAAAGCCGCCATGGAAGTGTTCAAACTAGCATAACCCACCGTCCTAGCCCCCCTTTCGTAAAGCCGGGTTGGGGGGATTCCCCACCCTCTACCTCCGGACCAAGTCCAGCGTCATATGCTCCTCGCCGAAGACCAACTCCCCGTCGTAGATCTTCTTGATGTCGCCGATGCCTTTCTCCATGGCTCCGTGCTCGCACAGGCTGGGGCCGGTATGGACTAAGACCAGCTTTTTCACCCCAGCCTCCTGGGCCATCTCTGCTGCGCCTCGGGTTCCGGTCATGCTGCCTTCGCCCTCACCGATGGCGTCCATCACGTCCGAGTCGCCCCAGCACATGCACAGCATGACGTCGGCGTCTTTCGCCAACTCCAACACTGTATCGCAAGGGGTGGTGTCTCCGGTGAAAACCACGCTGCCGTCGTTGGTGTCCAGGCGATAGGCCAGGCAATCCAGCCACGGTTGGGCGTGCTGGGCGGTGGCCGAGGTTATCTGCCAGTCCCTTCCGGAGTGGACGTAACCGGGCCCGATGTCGCGGACATCCACCGCCGGCGGCTTGCGGGGCAGCGTGCCGCCCCGGTTGACGAACACCCGCTGGCTGCCGACGTTGTTGATTCGTGCTTTCCAGTCGTGGGCAAAGGCTCCGACGCCCTCACTCAGGATCCGTTCGGTGATTAGCTCAGTCAGCGTGGGGCCGTACACCTCCAACTGGTTCTCTTTGCCCACGCTCTGGTCCCAACGGCAAAGCAGGAAGCAGGGATAATCCACGTCGTGGTCGAAGTGGTGGTGGCTGAAAAATAGTTTGTCTATCTGGGTGGGCCACAAACCCGACTGAACCATCTTGTAAGTCGTGGCCGGCCCGCAGTCGAACATGATGTATTCCCCGCCGACTTCGATGACGTGGGAAGAGCCGAACCGCGTCGGTGTCGGAGTGGGGGTTCCAGTGCCCAGAAGGTATATCTTGACCAATCTCTCTACTCCTTGAATAGATTAATGCGTTGAAGGAGTTGCGCCGCCGCCGAGTATAACAGCGCAAGGTTACGGCCTGGGATTCCCCGATGCTGATAGGACAAGTTCTATTGGACAGGCACGACTGGCGAGGTTATGATTTGGCTAAGCGAAGCTAAACAAACTGGCGGTACGCGCATAACATGAAGTTCGGATTTTTCACCCATCTACCATGGCCCGAGGGGACCGACGCCAAAGAAGTTATAGACCAAAGCGCCGAGCAGGTTATACGGGCTGAGGAGTTGGGTTTCTACAGCGCCTGGCTGGCCGAGCACCACTTCACTCGCTATAGCATCGGCTCGTCATCACTGATTCTGGCCACCAACTTGGCGGCCCGCACCAAGACCATCCGGCTCGGAACGGCGGTGTTGGTATCACCACTGCACAACCCGCTGCGGCTGGCCGAAGACACCGCTACGCTGGATCTGATTAGCGGGGGACGGCTGGACGTCGGCTTCGGCAGAGGATCGGGCGGCTACGAATACCACGGCTACAACATCGACGCCGACGAGAGCTTGGAGCGTTTCAAGGACTCCATAAACATGGTTCAAGGTCTTTGGACGACCCCAGACTTCAGTTACTCTGGTAACTATTTCCAGGTAAACAAGGCCAACCTGGTGCCCGCCCCGCTCCAGAGACCGCACCCGCCCATCTATCTGGCGGCCACCCGGACCCCGGCTACCCCTGGAAGTTGACTCTGCCGTCCAGTA
>ERZ651768.3260-NODE-3260-length-10928-cov-14.927380_pt1 | contig 10928 bp, 8 predicted proteins | sample MGYA00514754_ERZ651768 | MGnify/ENA metagenome assembly ERZ651768 | reverse complement strand
ATGACACTGATCGATCAGATCATTATTGTTTGTTGTAACAACATAATTGGACGTATCCTCTGCTCCATGAATACCAATGGTAAAAAAAACATAGCTACTATCGAAAACAGGATCGGTTTGGGAAAACCCAAGATTAAAAATAAAAAGAAAACTGACTATTAAACGTTTCATGGCATCCTTTAAAAAATATTTATAAATCAGGGGGTACTACTGGTACTATATAAACTATAAAGAATCTTCCAGCAGAGTAAATGTACGTACCGCCAGTCCTACATGTCTAGAAACAAAAAGCCCCGCTAATGGGCGGGACTTGTGTTAAAGTTTATTATTTATGAAGCATAAAATGCAATTATGGTTAATATGATAAACATAACTACAGGCGGTATCGGAATATCATCAGCGAATCCCCGAGGTTTAATTAAAATGATTGTTGACATAATTACAATCATTCCTACACCCAGTGCGGTTAAAAGGGTACTGGCTTGCTCATTGGGTATCCCACGACAATAAAACGCTATAAATCCTACGGCTATAGCTGATCCACCCAATATGGTTCGTAATGCTGCCGCGGGATTTACCGCTTCTTCAGCAAGATCGCCCATAACCTGTTTATTTACCAATACTGGAATTGCATTAAAGATGATTCCGACCAAGATCAGAACGGTGCCGATGATGGTTAAGGCTAAACTGGCTTCCATATTAACTCCTTTTTAGTTATTACAATTTACAAAAACTCAAAAAAATAGCATTACAATGTGTGCGCCCCTTTTATTAATAGGGGTACCCGGTCTTTTCCGGTTTTATGGGTTGGCAATTAGGTTGAGTTTTTCGATTTGGTTTACCACCTTACCCTTGTAAACCTTACCCTTTTTTAGTATATATTTTATATAGGCTTGATCAAGTATGATAAGTTTGATTAGTTAATTAATAGAGAAAGCCCCTGACATAAATCAAGGGCTTTCGAGAAGTGGGCGCTATAAGACTCGAACTTATGACTTCCGCCTTGTAAGGGCGGCGCTCTGACCAACTGAGCTAAGCGCCCTAAAAGCGCAAAATTAAGACACTTTTTTTAGTTTTGAGTTAGTTTTTCTTCGTGCAGGTTTTTTCTTTTTCCCATTTAGACCTGGTAATGCTACATCGATCACATCCATGATCTCTTTTGCAAAATAGAAATTCAGGTCCTTTTTAATATGATTAGGTATCTCTTCTAGGTCTTTCTTATTATGGTCCGGTAGAATAATATGTTTTATGCCTGAACGGTGAGCCGCGGTTACTTTTTCCTTAACACCACCAATAGGGAGTACATTGCCGCGCAGCGTGATCTCACCAGTCATCGCTAACTTATTCATTACTGGTTTATCGGTTAATAATGATACAATGGACGTAAACATGCTCACACCGGCAGATGGTCCATCCTTCGGTATTGCGCCAGCAGGCACGTGCACATGTACATCCGTCTTTTCATGGAAATCTTCGGGGATGCACAAGATATCAGTATGGGAACGTACGTACGTCAACGCTGCAGTTGCTGATTCCTTCATCACATCTCCCAACTGTCCCGTCAAAGTCAGATTACCTTTTCCTTTCATTTTTGATGATTCTATAAAAAGAATATCACCTCCAGCTGCAGTCCACGCTAACCCAGTTACAACGCCAGGTTTTGTAGTTCGTTCGGCTAACTCTGAATAAAAACGGGGCGCTCCGAGGTAATCAAGAACCTTGGCTTTGGTTACGCGTATTTTTTTAATAGTTTTTTCTACCATATCGCGGGCCACTTTGCGCAGTACATTAGCAATCTCCCGTTCCAGATTACGCACACCTGACTCTCTTGTATAAGAACGAACTAATTCACTGATTGCCGCTTTATCTATCGAAACTTCATTTTTGGTTAAACCGTTTTCTTCAATTTGTTTTGGTAATAAATGGCGCTGGGCAATTTTGATCTTCTCATCTTCGATATAACCGCTAAAATCAAGGATCTCCATCCGGTCCCGTAATGCAGGTGGTATAGCATCTTGGTAATTTGCAGTTGTAATGAACATTACTTTGCTCAGGTCAAAATCCACTTCCAAATAATGATCACTGAAAGAATCATTCTGTTCCGGATCAAGAACTTCCAGCATGGCAGATGATGGATCACCACGAAAATCTGATCCTAGTTTATCAATCTCATCAAGCATAAATACAGGGTTATTGGTCCCGGCCTTTTTCATTGATTGAATGATTCTGCCGGGCAAGGCACCGATATAGGTTCTGCGGTGTCCGCGAATCTCTGCTTCGTCTCGGACGCCGCCAAGGGACATACGTACGAACTCACGACCGATAGCTCTAGCAATTGATTTACCTAAAGATGTTTTTCCGACGCCTGGAGGTCCAGAAAAACATAAAATGGGACCACGCACGACACCATCAGGATTACGTTCCTGTTTCAAGTTCCGTACAGCCAAATATTCCAGAATACGTTCCTTTACTTTTTCCAATCCATAGTGATCCTCATCGAGGATCTTATCCGCTTTTTTAACATTAATCTGATCATCGCTTGAATTACTCCAAGGTAAATCGGCCAGCCATTCGATATAGGTTCTTGATACAGAATATTCGGGAGATTGTGTCGGGATTCTAGTGAGACGATCCAGTTCCTTCATGGCTACTTTTTCCGCTTCTTCGGGTATACCAGCTGCTTTAATTCGATCCTCTAGTTCCTTAATCTCTACTGTTTCCTCATCCTCGCCTAGTTCTCTCTTAATAGCTTTCATTTGTTCCCGTAAGTAATATTCCCGCTGTGTCTTGGAAATCTCGTCATGTACCTCAGTTTGTATCTCCTCACCAAGTTTGATTCGCTGTATTTCTCTAGTCAGTAACGTAATTGTTTTTTCCACCCGCTTTTTTACTTCTAATTCTTCCAGAACTTCTTGTTTTTCCTGGTTTGGCACTGTGAGGAGAGAAACAGCGCGATCCGCTAAACGGGAAGGCTTCTGGATATTTGAAAGCATACCTGAATGTTCCTCGGTTAGATTTGGCGCTACTTGAATAAGCTCCGTAAAGGTATCCCTAAGATTCTTAGCTAGTGCATCTAGCTCTAGGTCATCGCTGACAGGATTATCCTTGATACGTTCGACAACTGCTGTATAGTAAGGTTCTGCATCTCCAAAACTGAGTAGCTTGACCCGTTCTACGCCCTGAACAATAGCTGATTTGCTATTATCTGGCATATCAAAAACTTTTAAAACAACACCAAGTGTACCATAGGCGTAGAGGTTTTCCGGTTTAGGATCTTCAATGGATCCATCCTCTTGGGCAACAACCACGATGTGTTTATCACCTGGCCCCAGATCATCAATAAGTTTCAAAGATTTTTCTCGGCCAATATAGATCGGGATAACCTGTTGCGGAAAAAGTACCGTATTGCGCAATGGCATTACCGGATAATCATGGTCATCTGCAACCGGTGTTGATTCTAATTCTTTGTCAAATCTTTGAGCCATAATAATTCCTCAATTAATTTTTACCTATTTAAAGGCAAATAACATACCATATATATTAATATGTAAATTTGTCATGCTTTTCAAGTATTTTACCACATTATTTGCCATAAATACGTTCTTTTCAATATTTATTACCCAATTTCATCATACCGTAATGATTTTATGAAACGTGTAAACTCCTCTATTTTACCCGTGATCACAGTATTTGGTCCCGTTAATTTGAAATAATACAAACCATCCCTGGTATCCGCAATAGCACCCAAAAGCCGGTAATTTGGTTTCGGTTGGGTAGGTTTGGAAAAAGCCATCCTGTTTGTATAGGTTCCTATTATACTTATAATATTGACTTGCATTCCGTTAATATTCTCGGCCCGTATGTTTACTTCAGAATCTGATAGTAAATAACCGAATTGACCAGACCATCTTTCCAAGTTATCATCTATTGATCCCCCAATATTTTTAAATATTGCTAAGGTGGCATCATCTGTCACCAAACCCAAGCGAAATTCCATTAAGCGCATAGAACTAGTTGGTCTAATGCCCATCCAGCTGTCTGGCACATTGGCCAATAGATTCCCGATTTTGGTACTGCTCAAGGTGGCCGAATTATTAATTCCAGTCTTTGTTTCTTCTGCGGTACCAGCACTGGGTTGGCCTCGTGAGACCAACTGTACCAATATTACACCCGCAACTAGAGTCATGAAAACAACAGTATTCCTAATATTCATCTGTACTATTACAAAGCGGCTTTTGCCATTATGGCCTGTTCGTCAGCATGGTATGAACTCCGTACTAGAGGTCCTGATTCCACTACTAAAAATCCTAATTCCAAACCGATGCATTTATATTCTTCAAATTCTTGATCGGAAACATATCTCACTACTGGCAGGTGATCACCTGTCGGCTGCAGATATTGCCCAATGGTAAATATTGAAACACCAGTATCAACAACTTGTTTCATTGTTTCAATTAATTCAAGAGATGTTTCCCCGAGACCAACCATCATACCAGTCTTTGTCTGTAATCCATGTTTTACTGAAAACTTCAGTACATCCAGACTTCGTTGCCAATTAGCCTGACTGCGAACCTGTTTACTGATCCTTTCAACACATTCGATATTATGGCTGAATATCTCAGGTTCAGCTTTAATAACTTTTAATAGTGCTGGCTTATATCCTTTGAAATCTGGTGTTAATACTTCCACTGTACATTCAGGAACATGATGGTGAATCTGGATAATTGTATCCGCCCATATTTCCGCACCATAGTCGTTTTTGATGTCGTCTCGATCCACTGAAGTAATCACCACATGACGTAAATCCATTTTCTTTACGGCCAGGGCAGTTCTTAACGGTTCCAGCAAATCATCCCAAGTTGGCTTCCCGGTTTTCACAGAGCAGAATCCACAAGCCCTGGTACAAATATCTCCTAGGATCATGATCGTAGCCGTGCCCCGATCCCAGCATTCATAGATATTGGGGCAACGGGCTTCCTCACAGACTGTATGCAGATTATTTTTTTTTACGATCTGATCAATAAATCGGTATCCCGCACCCATCTGCAGCCGGATCTTTGGTTTATAAGGATTCTTTAATGCTGTTTTCACTACGGTTATATCTTCTGGAATAAATAGATCATGTATTTACGGTATTTTCTAAACTCTTCACTCTTCACTAAATCCAGTTGATCCATTTTACTGGATATGTTCTTCCTAAATAGTAATTTCATTAATCGGTATGTGAGCGGATTTTTACGCTGCAATGAAACCTGGGCATATTCCGCTGTAGGTAGAATAAATCGCTCGATGAAATTATGGGCCGCATCCAGCGTAGGCATGGTATTTTCAGTTTGATCATATTCTTTCAATAATTTGAAACCTGCTGCTTCAGCACCCTCTAGATACGCTTTCATCAGGTGGGATGATTTTAAATGGGGACTGCCTCTTTCATCATGATAACAAACAAAATAATCGGCCACCAGTAAATATCCACCAGTCCGTAATGCCCGCCTTGCTGAGGTAAATCCTGGCTCAATCTTGATATAACAAGCGCTCTCACTCTCCAAGATTAGGTCATAGTTACGATCAGTTTCGAAATTCTCAAATTTTGATTTGAAGAATTGCATTGCGCCATTGAATTTTTCCTTAATCACTTCTTCCTGATAAGAATCAGGGGATAGTACATCTATATCAAAGCCACGATCCTGTAAATACGCTGCGTTTCCTCCCACGCCACAGCCCACATCCAGAATAAATCGCACATCCTCCGGTATGAAGGATGTTAAATGTTCGATATAGCGCCCCTGGGCATCAGTAATATCATCAATGGATAATGAATCCGCATTGACTTTTTCCGGTTCGTCCCAGTAACCATAATGTAGAAAGGGTGATCGGATCGTTTCCGCATACAGTTTTAATACGTGGTCAATTGCCATTAAAAGAGTCGTTCCAAATCCATGTTTTCCAGTTCTTTCCGCACAGCATCGATGAACTGACTGCCACTGGCACCATCAATGAGTCGATGATCAAAACCCAGAGTGAGTATCATCATGCTACGGATACCGATCGTGTCTCCGACTTCTGTTTCAATAACAACCGGTCGCTTCTTTATTGCGCCCACACCAAGGATACCCACATTTGGCTGATTGATAATAGGCGTACCCATACTGACGTTAAATACACCGAAATTTGAAATGGAGAATGTGGATCCCTGCAACTCATCAGGACTTAGCTTTTTATCCCGAGTTCTTACCGTTATATCCCGCACACGGCGGCATAAACCAAGAAAATTAGCCTCTTCACATTTTTCAATCACCGGTACCATCAACCCATCCTCTATTGAAACAGCCATACCAATATTTATATTTTTCTTGTGCAAAATATCATCGCCCTCTAGCGAACAATTCATCAATGGGAATCGCTGAATTGCTTTTACCGTAGCAGTTACAATAAATGGAGTATAGGTCAGGCTAAAACCTTCTCCACTAGAAAATGATTCTTCTTTCGCCGTTACGTAATCTACAATCGTTGTCATATCGACTTCAGTCATCACATGAACATGAGCAGCAGTATCTAAACTAGAACGCATATGGTTTGCTATCTTCTTGCGCATGTATTCCATCTCTTCAATATTATCGGACATACTTAGTTTAGATGACGGAACGGGTTCACTACGATCATTCAGATAAGCCAGTATATCTTTTTTGGTAACACGACCTCCTCTACCTGTGCCCTGAACCATATCCAGTTCCGCCATAGGTACGTTATTATCTTGGGCAATTTTCATAACCACTGGCGTGAAAAATGACTTTCTTTTACCAGCCAACTTTTTTACAGTGGTTTTTCGTACCGGCTTTTCCATTTGGGATGCTTCAATTTCCTTTGGTACAATAGGTTGAGGTCGTTCTTGTACTGGTGCCTCTATTGCAGCTTTAGTATCGGTATTTATCCTGCCAATAACTTTACCCACATCAACCACATCGTTTGGTTCCGCCAATATTTCAACCAAAATACCGGACACCGATGCTGGGATTTCGGAGTCGACTTTGTCAGTCCCTATCTCCAGAAATATCTCGTCTTTTTCCACATTATCACCAATTTTCTTACGCCACTCAATTATTGTTCCTTCGGTGATGGATTCTCCCATTTTGGGCATTATAATATCTACTAACATCAATACTCCAATAGCTCGATTAATGCTTCTTCAATATCACTTACCTGTGGTAACACATCCGCTTCCAGATACATGTTATAGGGCACCGGACTATCTTTAGCTGCAACTCTACGAATGGGACCATCCAGCATTTCAAAACAACGATCACTGATCAACGCAGATATTTCAGCCCCGGGACCATTGGTTAGATTATCTTCGTGTACAACGAGGGCTTTACCCGTCTTTTGAATAGATTTATTTATCGTTGAAAAATCAAGCGGATTTAATGTACGTAAATCAATTATCTCTACAACGCCATCTTCAAGGGAAAAAGAATTTACTGCATCAATGGATTGCTGAACCATAGCACCCCAGGTGATTATAGAGATGTCTGTACCTTCTTGTACCAAATTTGCTTGCCCAAAAGGTAATAAATAATCTTCATCTGGTTCTGGACTTACCGCATAACCCTGGCGGTAGATACCCTTGTGTTCCATGAAAATTACCGGATCATCCATCCGGCAGGCCATCTTCAATAGCCCTTTTGCATCTGCCGCGTTAGACGGATAAGCAATGTAAATACCAGGTAAATGGATAAAATAGCCATCAATTGATTGGCTATGACATAAACCACCATGAATGTAACCACCAACGGGAACGCGGATAACAGCAGGGCATGACCAGACATTGTTAGAACGGTACCGTATTGTAGCTAATTCATTGCGGATTTGCATCATTGCAGTCCAGATATAATCTCCAAACTGTATTTCAACTACCGGTTTATACCCTGCAGTTGCTAAACCTATTGCTGAACCAACTATTGAAGATTCAGCTAAAGGACTGTTAAACACACGGTCATTGCCGTATTTGTCTGTTAAACCTTTTGTAGCGGTGAATACTCCCCCTTTGGGATCAGCAACATCCTGTCCATAAATAATCATTTTATCATTCCGCTCCATTTCTTCTGCAAGAGCGTGATTTATCGCATCAACAATTACAACCTTATCATTTATCGTATTCGTCATATTCTTGCCCTCAGGCATTTCATTGCTGTATAAATATTTTGTAGCTGTGGCTACTTCCGGATGATCCTGCGCTTCTACCCAATCAGCATCTTGGTCCACTTGGTCTTTAAGTTTTATATCTATTTTTTCAAATTCTTCCTCTTTTATGACCTTGTTCGCAATACACTCATCTCTAAATTTCAGAATTGGATCATTTTTTCTCATTTTATCTATTTCATTTTTCGTACGGTATTTTAAATGATCATCCGATGACGAGTGTGGTTTTAATCTAACTACATGTGATATAATAACAGATGGACCTTTTCCCTTACGTGCCCTACCTACCGCTTGTTTAAATGCCAGGTGGGTCTCAAAGAAGTCCGTTCCATCCACATCGAATCGACCAAGATTTTGATAGCCGGAAACCATCGAAAATACAGACCCCCCGGATGTTTGTTCTGAGATATGTACGCTAATGGCGTATTCATTATCCTGTACATGAAATATAACCGGTAGCTTTTCCCTGCTGGACCAGTTAAGCGCTTCATGAAAATCACCCTGGCTGGTAGTGCCTTCTCCGGAAGAGACATAGACCACTTCCTTGATCTTATTCAGTTTACAGGCCATGGCACAGCCGACCGCCTGTAAATACTGTGTCCCGGTAGCACTAGATTGTGTCACAATATTAAATTCGCGTTTACTAAAATGGTGTGGCAATTGCCGACCTCCCGATGATGGATCATCTGCTCTGGCGAGAAATCCCTGTAATTGTTCTTTAGAAGTCATACCCATCGCTATGGAAAATGCACTATCTCGATAATAAGGGTAAGACCAATCTTTTCCTGCGTTCAAGGTATGTGCTGCGGCTAATTGCGCAGCTTCGTGACCGGAACAGGCCATATGAAAGAAACCCTTCCCCTGTCGAATCAGTGTCATCATTTTTTCATCTAGCTTCCGCGCCAGCATCATATTTTCATAGACACGGATCAAATCCTTTTTTTGAAATCCATACAGGCGGGCCATCTTTATCCAATCATTGATTCAGTAGTCTGAAACTGGTTCATGAATTTTTCAATAAGCACCTGCTTGACTGAATCAACTACTACTTCATCAGTTAACAGTTTAGCCATACTGGTTACCCCGTATTCAAATATTCCACATGGTATAATACCGCTGTAGTAGGTTAGGTCAGGTGCTACATTCAGTGAAAAACCATGCATTGTTATCCACCTTGTCACACGCACACCTAGAGCTGCGATTTTTTCATCACCAACCCAAACACCTGTTAACCCATCTTTCCGATCCGCCGTGACTGTGAATTCAGCCAGCGTATCAATAATGAGCTGCTCCAGGCCGCGCATGTAACAGCTAATACTTTTTTTATAATTATGCAGATCCAAAATGGGATACCCAACCAATTGTCCTGGGCCATGAAAAGTTACATCACCACCTCGTTCAATTTGGTAAGTTTTCACATCCCTAGGCGTGTTCTGCAAAATATGATTTTCATCTGCATTCTTTCCCAGAGTATATACCGGTTCATGCTCTGCCAGAATCAATGTATCGTTTATTTGACCGTTCTGTCTCTTTTTCACCAATTCTTTTTGTAGGTCCCAGACCTCTTTAAAGGGACTTACACCAAGATCCAGAATATCGATTATGTTCATCGCTATATTATCTGGTTGCGTGCTCATTGGTGAATCGCCTCACCAAAAGCATCCAGGGCCGCTTCCATAATTGCTTCGGATAGTGTTGGGTGGGCATGTACAGTTCTGGCCAGATCTTGCCAAGTGGCTTCTAATGCTTTCGCTATACCTAATTCTGCGATCAGCTCTGTAGCTTCAGTACCAATAATATGACACCCAAGTAATTCGCCATATTTTGCATCAAAAATAATCTTTACGAAACCATTGGTGGATCCTATGGCCATGGCCTTGCCGCTGGAACTAAAATTGAATTTCCCTACCTTTATATCATGTCCTGCAGCCCTCGCTTGAGCCTGTGTTAAACCCAATGAAGCCACTTGCGGCTGGCAATAAGTACAGGCAGGTATATTACTATAATCAACCGGGAAGGTAGGATGACCTGCAATTTTTTCTGCTGCTACATGTCCCTGGGCAGAAGCTACATGTGCCAACCATGGTGGGCCAGTTACATCACCGATGGCAAAAATATTTGGTACAGTCGTTTGTCCATAATCATCGATCAAAACTGCACCTTCTTGTGTTTTGATACCGATATTTTCAAAACCTATATCTTCCGTATTGCCCGTGATACCTACAGCCAAAAGTACTACATTGCCCTCTATTACTATTTTTTTGTTACTATGCTTAGCATGGACCTTTACCTTGGTCTTTAAAGTTTCAATCCTTTCCACCGTTGTATTGGTGTTTATTATAATACCATCTTTTAAAAAATTCTTCTCTAATTCCTTGGAAACTTCTTCATCCTCCGTTGGTAAAACTCGGTCCATCATTTCCAGCGATGTTACTTTGGTTCCATAACAGTTATAAAAATATGCGAATTCTGCACCTATAGCACCTGCACCCACAATAACCATTTCTTTTGGTGGTTGGTTAAGGATCATTGCTTCCTTAGAACTGATCACTCGTTTGCCATCAAAATCCATGCCCGGATGAACCTTTGGTCTTCCACCAGTAGCAATAATGAAATATTTTGCTTGTATCGCAACTCGTTTCCTACCATTCTTCACCTCAATATTATTTTTCGCAATAAAAGACCCCCTGCCAATTACGTGGGTAATATTGTTTTTCTTCACTAAGTAATCG
>ERZ651768.3259-NODE-3259-length-10929-cov-3.084316_pt1 | contig 10929 bp, 10 predicted proteins | sample MGYA00514754_ERZ651768 | MGnify/ENA metagenome assembly ERZ651768 | reverse complement strand
AGCCGCATCGACTCCAAGGTCTGCTCGAAGGTGAGCGAGCCAAAGAAGAAGGAGCCAAGGACGTAGTTGCAGCCCGTGGCGTCAACCTGCGACTTGATCTGCGCCGACACGCTGGTTGGGGAACCCACAATGTGCAGGCCGTCGGCCATGCGGCCCTCGAAGTCCTCTAGATAATTGGCTCTGCCGCTGGAGTCGCCGTGCTCGTTTCTCAAGTAGTTGAAGTTGTGGATGAAGCCGGTGAAGCCGGCCTTAGCCTCTGACAGCGCCCTTTCGTCGGTGTCGGCCACGTAGACGTGGCGAACGATGCCCAGCTTCGGGTCAGGCTCGTGTCCGTTCATGCGTCCTTCCCTATGTCGGTTCTTCTCCCACTCACTCTTGTACAGATCGAACAGTTCCCTCACCACGTTTATCGGCGCGTAGTGGGTGACGGTGTTGATTCCCTCTTGGGCCAGCCACTTGATGGAGTCGGGGTTGTCGGTGGGGTACCACAGCGGCGGGTAGGGCCGCTGGAATGGCCGTAGGTGAACCTGAACATCGTTGATGGAATAGTGCTTTCCTTGCGCGGCGACTTTGCCTTCCGCCAGTCCTGGCAGGATAGCGGACAGCGCCTCCTGGTACATGGTTCTGGATGTCTCCCGATCCACGTTGAAGAAGGCCAACTCGTAGGGTGAAACGCCCCGGCCCACTCCCAACTCCATCCGGCCCTTGCTCAGGTGGTCCAACATGCAGATCTCCTGAGTCAGCCGCAACGGGTCGTAGAGCGGTAACAGATACACCAGCGGGCCTAACCTGATGCGGCTTGTGCGCTGGGCCGCCGCCGCCAGGAACAGTCCCGGCGACGTCGCCATGCTCAGGGGCGTGGCGTGATGCTCCGCCAGGTGATAGCAATAAAATCCGGCTTGGTCGGCGAACTCCAGATACTTTAGCCGCTGCTCGTAAAGGTCGGCAGTCTCCATCCCGTTGGTATCGATCCAGTCGAACAGACCGAAGCGCACCGTGGGATCGATCCCGCTTGACTCGGCATTGTTTACAGTCATCGTTCCTTCTCAGTGGTAGGGTTCCAAAAATCTTCTCCACTCGTGAGCCGGAGACAAAGCTTTCTGGACACCTTTTCTCTGATGGATTATGCTTCCTCGGACCCTGGATTGCTAGGAGGTTAGGCGTGGTTTCATACAGCAATATCGGTCGTTCAACCCCTCGAATGGAAGGCGAGAGCAAAGTTACGGGCGGCGAGCAGTATACGGCAGACCTGACGTTGCCAGGCACGCTGTGGGGCCGGGTGCTGCGAAGTCCCTTCCCCCACGCTCGAATCACCCATATCGACGCCTCAGCCGCCCAACAAGTACCTGGGGTCATGGCGGTGCTAACCGGCGCAGACCTGAGAGGCGTTAGGTACGGGCGGCGCTTGTACGACGTGCCGGTACTGGCCGAAGACCGGGTCCGGTTCGCCGGTGAGCGCGTCGCCGCTGTCGCCGCGGTGGACCGGGACGCCGCCGAAGAAGCTCTTCTACGCATCGAGATTGAATACGAAGAGCTTCCAGCCGTCTACGATCCTATTGACGCGCTGGAACCGAACGCCCCCATCCTACATCCCGACGTCAACAGCTACACCGGCCTGCCGCGCCCCTTGGATACTGTGACCAACGCCTTCGTGCGGGACACTTGGGGCAAGGGCGACGTGGCCGTGGGGTTTGCCCAGGCCGACGTCATAGTGGAGAACACTTTCACCGTGGCTAGACAGCACCAGGGTTACCTGGAAAGCCACACCTGCTTGGTCTGGATCGACGACGCTGGCCGGGTGCAGGTGTGGGCGTCCAGCAAAGTCCCTTACGCCGTGAAGCAACAACTGTCCGCAGCCTGGGGGCTTCCGGAGGAGCGTATCCTGATAAATCCCGTCAGCATCGGCGGCGATTTTGGCGGGAAAGGCTCACCCATGGACATCCCTCTGGCGTATTACCTGGCCAACCGAACCGGACGCCCGGTGAAGATGGCCATGGACTACATCGAGGAATTTACGTCTGGCAACCCCCGCCACGCCGCCGTGATTCAACTCAAGACTGGGGTTATGCGGGATGGAACGCTGGTCGCCCAAGAATCCCACGTCTATTTCAACAGCGGAGCCTACGGTGGTTTCAAGCCTGCGCCGGGAGTGAACCTGGGCGGGGCGGCCAAGGCGGGCGGGCCATACCGGATTCCCCACGTTCTATTGGAAGGAGTACAGGTCTACACCAACACGGTGCCCGGAGGATTCATGCGCGCCCCCGGCGAGCCTCAGACGGTCTTCGCCTCCGAGTCCCACATGGACGAGATTGCCCGGCAACTGGGCATGGACCCTCTGGACCTCCGCATGAAGAACGTGCTTCAACATGGCGACGAGAACCCACTGGGGAACGTATTCGAGAACGTTCGTGCCCAAGAAACGCTGGAAGCCGCGGTAACCGCCTCGGGCTACCGGACGCACAAAGGCCCCAACATCGGCCGCGGCGTCGCGATGTCCGACCGTCCTACGGCAGGCGGCGAGTCTCATGCGTCGGTAACGCTGAATCCCGACGGCTCGGTAGTGGTGCATACCGCTATATTCGAGCCCGGCACCGGCACTTACACCCTGCTGCGGCAGATAGTCGGCGAAGAACTTGGTCTGCCGGTTGACGCTATCCAGGTCGAAGTCTGGGACACCGACGGCGTTCCCTTCGATACCGGCGTGGGCGGCAGCCGGGTGACCCGGGTGGCGGGACTGGCCGCCTACCGAGCGGCGCGGGCTGCAGCCCAAGAGCTTATAAGTGTGGGCGCAGACCTTCTCGGCTGGCCCGAAGAGCAGATGTCATTAAGAGGACTGGAGATTGTACGGCAGGATTCCGGCGGCCATCAACCGTGGTCAGACGTGCTGCAACGGTTGAACCGTCAGGTGGTAGGCACCGGGCACGTGCGGGACCCGTCACCGGCGCCGGTCAGTTCATTCACCGCCCAGGTCGCTGAAGTTCAGGTGGACCCCGAAACTGGAGAGGTTAAGGTTCTGCGCTTCACCACGGCCCATGACTCGGGTAAGATCCTGAATCCGGTGGACCACCAGGGGCAGATAGACGGCTCAATCATCCAGGGCATCGGTTACGCCCTGTCGGAAGAGCTGGTCGTGGACGAAGGCCGGGTAACCAGCACCACTTTCGGCGAGTACAAGATACCTTGCATCAAAGATATACCGGAGTTAATAACGGTGGTGCTGGAGTCCGATTCCGGTCCTGGCCCCTACAACGCCAAGGGCATCGGAGAAAACCCGTGCGGAGCTATCGCCCCGGCCATCGCCAATGCGGTCCGTGACGCCGTGGGAGCGCGTATTAAGCACTTGCCCATCACGGCGGAGAAGGTGTTTCAGGCGTTGGCTGAAGGGGAGGGTGGCTGAGCTGGGGGAATCCCCCAACCATCCTTACGAAAGGTGGGCTAGACGACGGGACCGTTCCATCGCCGCGTCAATCGTTGACAGCCCACGCCTATGCAAATACACTCACCCTCGTTATAAACTTTGCCCGGAACTGAGTTTTCAAGTGTGTAAACGGAGAATTTATCAGTGAAGAACAAGATTTACGAGACTTTTGACCAAGCCGTAGCGGGCATTCCCGACGGCTCTACCATAATGTTTCCCGGATTTGGCGGCATCGGCTCTCCTCAGAACCTGATTGCAGCCCTGCACCGGTTGGGGCCCAAGGGCCTTACCGGGATATCCAATGGCCACGGCGGAACCGACGGCAGAGTCGATGTGGGGACGCTGATCGAAGCCGGCCAAGTTAAGAAGATGATTTGCGCGTTCACTGCGCCCACCCACCCTTCCCGGGTGACTCCCTTCGCCAAGATGTATGCCGATGATGAGATCGAAGCTGAATTAGTGCCCCAAGGTACGATGGCTGAGCGTATCCGCTGCGCCGGTGCGGGTATCGGCGGGTTCTTCACTCCCACCAGCGTGGGAACCGAGTTGGCCGAGGGGAAGGAGCATCGGGAGATTAACGGCAGGACTTACGTTCTGGAACACCCGCTGCCCGCCGATTACGCTTTCATCCGAGCCTGGAAAGCCGACACTTTGGGCAACCTACAGTTCCGCTTGGCCCAACGCAATTTCAACCCCATCATGGCTATGGCGGCCACCATCACCATAGTAGAAGTGGAGAACGACATCGTCGCTCCCGGTGAATTGGACCCGGACCAGATCCAGACTCCTGGGATCTACGTCGACCGCATCGTCCGCATACCCGAGGACGGCATCTGGCCCGATGTCGCCGGAGGGCCAGCAGGCACCGGAAGAACGTTCGCCTAGTCATACCAATTGTCTCGATATTGGAGGCTAGAGCCAGAAGCTAGGTAGTAGGGGCTCGCCATGGTTAGATTGTTTCTGATGGCCTGCATAGCCCTGCTTTTGGCAGCCTGTTCTACGGTTCCGACGCCTGCCGAGGAACAGACGATGCTGCGCTGTATCGACTGCCGAACGATGTCAGTGCAGAGAGTCATTGACGGCGACACCTTTGATACGCCATCCCGACGGGTCAGGTTGTTCGGCGTCGACACCCCGGAAAGAGGAAAGGCTTGCTTCAAAGAAGCCACTAACCGGTTGCGCAGCCTAGCAGGGAGTCAGGTTCGGGTAGAGCCGGGTCCCAGAGCCCAAGACCGGGGCGGACGGCTTCTCCTCTACGTGTACACCGAATCGGGAAACAGTATCGACGAGATTTTGATAAGAGAAGGGCTGGCCGTCGCCTGGACCAGGGACGGACAACACCGGGACATCCTGGTTTCTCTGGCGAAGGAAGCCCAGACGATGGGAACGGGTTGCATCTGGTAGGCCGTGCCTCAATAATCACCGCGCCGGTTGACACTCCAGTCTCAAGGTAGTAGTGTTCACGCCAACGCTCGGCGGTGGGCGACGCCGAATCAGACACGGATACCCCATTAAAAAGCACAGGATTACAGGAGGAGGGAACTCATGGCCAATTACGAAGGAATGCTAGCGGAAACCGTACTTATCAACGGGCACGAAGGCACCCAGATCGACGCCTATCTGGCACGCCCCCTGGGCGCGGGCCCCACCGGCGCCGTGGTACTGATTCACCACATGCCGGGCTGGGACGAAGCGTCCAAAGAGATGGCGCGGAAACTAGCCTACAACGGCTACACCACTATATCGCCCAACCTGCATTTCCGGCAGGGTCAAGCGACTCCCCAGGATAACAGCGCCAGCATCCGTGACGCCGGCGGGATGCCCGACGCCCGCACCATGGGCGATGTTCAGGCAGCCATCGACTACCTGCGGACGTTGCCCTACACCAACGGCAAAGTTGGCATCATCGGATTCTGCTCCGGCGGCCGTCAGGTTGTCTTGGGCGCCTGCACACTAAAGGGCGTCGATGCCGCAGTGAACTGCTGGGGCGGCGGCGTAACCCCCCGGGACAGTGAGCCCGCCACGCCGGCCATGCCGAAATCCCCCATCGATTTCATCGCCGACATGAACACCCCCATGTTGGGCATATTCGGCAACGATGACGCCAGGCCCACTCCGGAAGAAGTAAATGTGCTTGAGGCGGCCCTCAAAGCTAATAACAAGACCTACGAATTCCACCGGTACGACAACGCCGGACACGGCTTCTTCGCCGTGGACCGTCCCAGCTACGCCCAGGCAGCCGCCACAGAAGCTTGGGGCGAAGTCTTCAAGTGGTACGGCAAATACCTGAGCTAGAACGCTCCGGTGATTCACCGGCTATAGCCTGATCGCATTCCGCAAGCGCAAAAGAAAATACCCCCGGAGCAACTCCGGGGGTATTTTCTTTTTGAATTCAAGATTGGCAGAGCTTGAATACCGGAGCTTTTACCGAGTTCGAATCGGAGATGTTTCAAATAAGCGGACCCGGTTTAATGGGGCAATAAGTACTGTCCCGTAGTGGGCATCCCTGTTTGTTGCTCATGGATAATCTGGCTGGAAGGTTGAGGTGCACAGGTCGTTTGGTCCCCACGACAGAACCTTCGATCCAATCGAGGTCAATTATGCGAAGACCCAGGTTTCTGGTGATAATCTGCGTAGGTATAAGTGTGGGGTTTTTGTTGGGGATGGGAGTATCGTCGCTACTTCGAGCCATGATTGCCGCCGGTGACAGAGGTCTTGAGATGACTTTCACCGCTCTTGTGGTATCCATGGCTGGAAGTCTCATTACCTACGGGCTAAAGTCCATTCCCGATAGCCAGTCATTCGTAGCACAAGGGAACGAGATTCATTTAGCAAGCCCGCAACCCCCCGCCTCCGAAGTAGAGGAGACAAAGCCACTTCCGGCAATTGCTGTTGCGACAACATCGCTGAACGGTATTCAGGAACAGCCGGAAGCCAGGGTGAACGGAATACAAACCCCATTGGTGTCTATTCCCGCCGGTGTCGAGCCAGTTGTAGACTAGCTGGCTACTTCGAACCGCTCCGATTCGGGAGGCTGTGACCAGAGGTCGCCGGCCCCGGCCATGGCCACGGTCCGTTCGGGACTAGCACGCCAGGCGTCGTAGATATCGTTACTATCCCAGGTAACCAGGGTAGTAATCTTCGTCGCGTCTTCTATCGAGTAGAGAGTTTCCCGGCTGCCAAAACCGGGAGCTTTGCTTTGAGCCAATCCGTTGCCGTCCAGCAACTTCTTTGCTTCTTCTATCTTCTCAGATTTGGCCCAGTGATGGGTCAGAACTCCAATCATTTCAACCACCTTTATTCGCAATCAGTTTTCAGCTATCCGCAGTCAGCTTCGGAGTACTTTCAGAACTCTGGAATTCGTAGATACATGCGTGGATACTCTAGCTGAGAGTTGATGGCTGATAGCTTTTCATCCCAAGTATATCATCGCAGGCTCAATCCGAATCATTCGATCCCTTCACCTTGAGCGCCGCTCCGGCCGCCAGGGCAAGCAGCGCCACTCCTCCGCTGAGCACCGCTCCCATCTTGGCCGGGTCCTGAAAGGGAGGACCGGTAAACGCTTTACCAGCGACGAATAAGGCCACCGTCAACCCTATTCCGGCAATCAACCCCGTTACCGCCAGGTGTCTGATGCCCATGCCAGTGGGTAGGGGAAAGCCCAATCTGACGGCTATCCAAGAGAAAAGAGTGACGCCAACGGTTTTGCCGACTATTAGCGACAGGAGAACGATGATAGTGACCTGACCGATAAACCCGAACGCCACCCCGGCATTGACGAAAGCAAAGAAAAATAGACCAACGTCCACAAAGAGCTTGAGTTGCTTCTCGAACAGTTCCAGAGGGCTGTTGCTATTGTGAGCGCCAGCGATTCCTTCTGAAATTATCTCGCCATCGGTTTTCGCTTCCGCTGAGCCATGCTCCACCGGAACGTGCATGGTCCCAACGCTGTAAGGAAGGAATGGCACGATGGGCACAAGCGCTAATGCCGGTTCAATCGACGCCTTGATGAGGCCGATCCAACTAAGGGTTCCCGCGATCGCTATATAGGGGACCCACGAGGAAACACCCAACCGGCGCATGGCGAAGGCGGCCCCCATGCCAGCGGCGGTCACCAGCAGCCACGCGGGCATCACCGGGAGATCCGGGTCCGGGTAGAACACTGCGATGATGCCCAGCCCAATCCCATCATCAGCCACTGCCAGAAGCAGCAGGAAGTTGACTGCCGGATGCCGCTGGCCGAACACCAGCCGGGCCACCAGCCACGCCAAAGCGATGTCAGTTGCCGTGGGAATGGCCCAGCCGTTGGCAACTGTTCCAAAATCTGCCGTGCCTCCGTAGAACACGAACGCCAATAGGAGGTACATCCCCGCCGGTCCTAGCACCCCACCAATTGTTCCCAGTATCGGATTGATAGCCTTATTGACCGGGTTTAAGGCTCCGCCGGGCAATATCGATTCAGTGATTTCTTTAGTTGCGACCCCAAAGAAAAAGACCATGAAAATGCTGTTGATCAGGAAGTGTGCGGTGATTGTGTGCCCGAACAGAACGGCGCTGTCGCCGAAGACGTGGTAGTCCACAATCTCTTCGTACCAATGAGGCCCGATGTTGGCGGCGAGCATCCCAGCGAAGACACCCAAGATTAGGAAGATGGAGTACCGCTGCATGAGGGCGACTAGATTCCGGGTCTGAAGCAATTCCTCTCCAAATAGGTAACGATTAGGCGGTGTCGATCCGCACGATCTAAACCGATAGCGAGGCGAAAGTTCACTAGTAATCGCGCATGAAAATATTCAACTTAGAAGTAGTGCGATGCTTCCGGCAATAACGCGAACCAAAGGTCGGCAGGCGTAAGTCCCAGGCATCGCCGATAAATTATATCACCCATTGCGGGGCCGCCGGTTCTGGTGATTCGTGCCTGGGACGAGGCTAATCAGGTTGACAACCCCCATGCCCTTTGATAGTATCACTGCCATCCCCCACTATCTATGCATAGTGTCGATTCGTCTATGGAGGTCTAGTCCCAGGTGGCTTTTGTTAGCGGATTAACTTGCCGGGAGTGCGGCAGAGATAACCCTGCCGAAGCTCTCAATGTTTGCGACTTTTGTTTCGGTCCTCTGGAAGTCGTCTACGACTACGATGCTATCTCCGATGTCATTAGCCACGAGCGTATCACCCAAGGCCCGTTGAGCATCTGGCGGTACCAGGATCTTTTGCCGGCCGAAGGCACCGACCCGGTGGATATCATGGCTGGCTACACTCCATTAATCAAGGCCCGCAACCTTGGGAAAAAGCTGGGTCTGAATAACCTATACATCAAGAACGACAGCGTTAACCCGTCCTTCTCATTCAAGGACCGGGTTGTTTCCGTTGCCGCTACCAAGGCCGTGGAATTCGGTTTTGAAACCATCGCCTGCGCCTCAACCGGGAACCTGGCTTGCAGTGTAGCCGCCCATGCCGCCCGAGCCGGTATCCAGGCAGTTGTGTTTATCCCCTGGGATCTGGAACGGGGCAAGGTCATCGGCGCTGCCGTCTACGGACCCACCATGGTTTCAGTGGAAGGGTCCTATGATGAGGTCAACCGCCTCTGTAGTGAAGTCGCCGACAACTACCCCTGGGCATTCGTAAACATCAACATGCGCCCCTACTACGCCGAGGGCAGCAAGACTCTTGGCTACGAAGTTGCGGAACAACTGGGATGGCGGGTTCCCGATCATGTCGTCATCCCCAGCGCCTCCGGAGCCATGTTCACCAAGATATGGAAGGGCTTCAACGAACTGGCCTGCTTGGGCCTGCTGGACGGCGTTGCGGGGTCCTCATTCGGACAGGACCAGAACACGGTCCACCATCCCGCCGTGACCACCAAGATGCACATGGCTCAAGCCGTTGGCTGCGCTCCTATCGTGACCGCTTGGGCTAACGGGAACCCCCACGTATCTCCGGTCCGGCCCGACACCATCGCCAAGTCCCTGGCCATCGGCAATCCTGCCGACGGCATCTACGCGATCCGTATACTGCGCGAGTCCAACGGTTCCGCTTACGCTGTCCCCGAACACGACGTTGTTGAGGGTATCAAGCTTCTGGCCGAAACCGAAGGAATCTTCACCGAAACGGCCGGAGGAGTCACCGTATCCGCTCTGAAGAACCTGGCGGACAGCGGGGCCATCAAACCCGATGAGTTGACTGTGGTCTACATAACTGGCAACGGGTTGAAGACGCAAGAAGCGGTAGAAGACGTAGTCAACCCGCTGCACATAAAACCCTCCATGGGGGCCTTTGAAGACGTTATAGGTCAGCGTATAAGCGGTTTAGTGGTGGGAGGATGATGAATGATGGGCACGCAGCGGGTCAAATTCACGTTTATGACGCAGCTTGTGAAAGAGCCGATAATCTATCGACTGGGTCAAGAATTTAATCTGGTAACCAACATTCGCCGGGCCGACGTGCGTGAAGATATGGGTTGGGTAGTGCTTGAGTTGGACGGGGATGATACGGAGATTCAAAGAGGACTAGACTGGGTGGCCGCCATCGGAGTGCGGGTCGACCCGGTCAGTGGAGACGTTATCGAGGGTTAGGCCGTGGGGCCTGACTGCTGTTTAAGTTTTAGGAGGACATCCCCTGATGACTGTCACGGTTCGAATACCCACCCCCCTGCGCCGCATGACCAAAGGAGAATCCAAGGTCGAGATGGATTCATCCAATTTGGGTGACTTGGTAGAGAAGTTGGATGGAGCCTACCCCGGATTCAAAGAACGGTTGGTGGACGAGAACGGTGAGTTGCGCTACTTCGTAAACATCTACGTCGACGGGGAGGATGTCCGCTTTCTAGACGGTTTGGGAACTGCGATAGCTTCCGGAGCCGAAGTTAGCATCGTGCCGGCCGTCGCCGGTGGCAATTAGCCTCCCCTAGCCTTCAGCCACTTGTCTTTCTGCGCCTGCCTCGCCGCTTCGTCGGTGGGGCGGTATACGTCCCAGAATTCCCGCTGAAAGTCGCCGAAGCGGTCCTTGAGGATTGCTTCCCGCATATCTTTCATCAGCCTCAGAATGAACCTCAAGTTGTGCATCGTCGCCAGCCGCAAGGCTAGCAATTCCTTAGCCTTAAACAGGTGCCATAAATAAGCTGCGGAGAAATTCCGGCACCCGTAGCAGTCGCAATCCTCATCCAGCGGTTTGGCTTGATCTGCGAATCTCCGCTTAGTTATGTCAACTCGTCCGGTACGGGTGAACAGAGCACCGTTACGGGCTACTCTGGTGGGCAGCACGCAGTCGAACATATCCACGCCTCGGGCCACGCACTCCACCAAGTCTTCCGGAGAACCCACGCCCATCAGATACCTGGGTTTGTCCTGGGGCAATTGTCCCGCCACCTGTCCGGCGATCTGGTATAGCTCGGCCTTAGACTCGCCCACCGCCAGTCCGCCGATGGCGTAGCCGGGGAAGGGAATCCCGGTGATGTGCAGAGCTGATTCATCCCGAAGATCCGAGAACGCTCCACCCTGAACGATACCGAA
>ERZ651768.3258-NODE-3258-length-10929-cov-4.455400_pt1 | contig 10929 bp, 9 predicted proteins | sample MGYA00514754_ERZ651768 | MGnify/ENA metagenome assembly ERZ651768 | reverse complement strand
GCAATGTCTAATATCAAATCCCACCCACTTCTTAATTCTTTTAACTCGCTTTTCTTTAATTTGGTATTTAAACTAAGTACATTTGACCACCTTTCTTCATGCATATGGAAAGAAGTTGCGCCTGCTTTTGTTAATTCTAAGAGGTCACTAGGATAGTTTAATGTATCTGGTCTTGCTCCAAATCCCTCATTAAATTGTGTGGCTATCTCTCTATCTTTTGCAGATTCCACTATTTCTTTTTGTATCTCTTGTCTTTTATAGTGGAGTAAGGTATCTCCTATTCTTATCATTTTGATTAAATTATTTTGATGATATATATCTTTTTTGTTGGTGCATAATATATTTAATTTTTTATAAAAGTTTTTTTACATCAATATTTTGTAGAAAGTAGTGTAAAGAGCCATAAAAATAGTTAACTTTATAAATAACCAGGTTGGTATATTTTTATAAATTATAATGGAGTTGTAAAATATAATGAAAGGAACAGTAAAATTTTTTAATAGTGGAAAAGGATTTGGATTCATTTCTGCAGAAGATGGAAAAGAATATTTTGTACATCAAGAAGGCCTTAAAGAAGGAGTGAGATTACAAGATAATGATTCTGTTACATTTGATGTAGAAGAAGGAGACAGAGGTCCAAAAGCAGTTAATGTTTCAAAAGGAGATTCTGCTGAAGAAGCACCTGCTGAAGAAGCACCTGCTGAAGAAGCTCCTGCTGAAGAAGCTCCTGCTGAAGAAGATAAAAAAGATTCTAAAAAAGAAGATAAAAAAAAATCTAAAAAATAAAATTTAGTCTTATGAAAAAAATATTAGTTATTTTATGTTTGTTACTTTCTGGCTCAGTTTATACTCAAACTAATTTTAGTGCTGGATTTTCTATGGGTGGTAACGATTTAAATTATGGAAGTTCATTCTTTTATAATACAAGAAATGTTATTCTAGGATCTGTTTATTTATTTGATGAATGGAATAATAGTGCAGAAATTCACACTCTTGCTGATGAAAGATTTCTTGTTAGAAACATTAATTTAAATATTAATAGGAATGCTTTTGAAGCAAAACTAACAGGTTCAGATTCACTTTTTTCTTTCAATTTCAATAATATTAAGCATATAGTTATAAATGATAAAATTTATAAGAATTATTATTATAATGATGACAATAGAGTTTATGAGATTATTTATGAGACAGAAAAATTTTCAATTATGAAAGGTTTTTCTGTTAAGCTTGTTAAAGGGCATTATAATCCGATGGTTAGAATATCTAATGATAAATATGCCAAGTTTTCATCCTATTTTATTAAGCTAAATAATAGTATAAAACCTTTTAAGCTCAGAAAAAAATCTGTTATTAATTTATTAAGTGCTGATAAAAATAATATTTCAAGATTAGAAACTTATGTAAATGCTAAGAAGCTATCATATAAAAAGGAAAAAGATGTTATCCAGATTTTGGATTATGCATTTAATCTTTAACAATTTTTAAAACAGGAGTAAATTTTTACTCCTTTTTTTTGGAAAAATTTATGATTTTAATTTTTATAAATTATTTTTGTTTAATTCAAATTCCAAATGCAATATAAAGCAAGAAAAAAAGCAATAATACTTTTAGCTGACGGAACAATTTTTTATGGAAAGGCTATTGGAAAAGATGGTTCAGCTTTTGGAGAAGTTTGTTTTAATACTGGAATGACAGGATACCAAGAAATATTTACTGATCCTTCTTATTATGGTCAGTTAATGGTTGCAACAAATGCACATATAGGAAATTATGGGGTTAAGAATGACGAAATTGAATCTGATAGTATAAAAATTGCAGGTTTAATTTGTAAGAATTTTAATTATGATTATTCTAGATATTCTGCAGACAATTCTTTAGAAAATTTTTTTATAAAAAATAACTTATTTGCTATTTCTAATGTAGATACAAGGGCTTTAGTGTCTTATATCAGAGATAATGGAGCTATGAATGCTGTAATTTCAACAGAGGTTGAATCGATTGAAAAATTAAAAGATCAGCTTAGTAAAATTCCAAATATGGATGGATTAGAACTCGCTTCTGCTGTATCTGCTAAAGAACCCTATTTTTTTGGCAATAAGGATTCAAAGTATAAAATTGCTGCCTTAGATTTAGGGATTAAGAAAAACATCTTAAGGAATCTATCAAATAGAGATTGTTATATTAAGGTATTTCCTTATGATAGCTTATTTGAAGATATGTCAGCATGGAATCCAGATGGATACTTTTTATCCAATGGCCCTGGAGATCCAAAACCTTTGGTAAATGCTCAAAATGTAGCAAAAGAGGTTATTGATAGAAATATGCCACTTTTTGGAATTTGTTTAGGTCATCAGATAATTGCTTTAGCAAACGGAATATCTACTTATAAAATGCATAATGGTCATCGAGGGATCAATCATCCTGTTAAAAATTTAATTACGGGTAAGGGTGAGATAACATCTCAAAATCATGGTTTTGCTGTTGATAGAAAAGAAGCAGAAGAAAGTAAAGATATTGAAATTACTCATGTTCATTTGAATGATAATACCATTGCAGGAATTTCTATGAAAAATAAAAATTGTTTTTCAGTTCAGTACCATCCAGAAGCAAGTCCGGGCCCTCATGACGCTTCTTATCTTTTTGATACCTTTATAGAAAATATTACAAAATCTAAAAAGGGAACATAGTGCCTGTCATTAAAAAAATAATTGCAAGACAAATTTTTGATTCGAGAGGTAATCCTACTGTAGAGGTAGATGTCATTACAAAAAATGAAATAGTAGGAAGAGCCGCAGTTCCTTCAGGAGCTTCTACAGGTCAGTATGAAGCCGTAGAATTAAGAGATGCAGGAGAAGATTATTGTGGTAAGGGAGTTCTTATAGCTGTTAGTAATGTAAATGATATTATAGCAAAAGAACTTGTTGGTAAATCTGTTTTTGATCAGCGAATAATTGATAATACAATGATTGACTTAGATGGAACAGAGAATAAGTCAGTACTTGGAGCTAATGCTATCCTTGGTGTATCCCTTGCAGTAGCTAAAGCAGCAGCAAAAGAAAAAAATATGTCTTTATATGCTTATTTGGGAGGAGATACCGCAAATATATTACCTGTTCCAATGATGAATATTATAAATGGCGGATCTCACAGTGATGCTCCTATTGCATTTCAAGAATTTATGATAATTCCTGTTCTTGCTAAGAGCTTTTCACATGCAATGCAAATGGGAACTGAAATTTTTCATTCATTAAAAAAAGTTTTAACTAGTAGGAATTTAACTACAAGTGTAGGGGATGAAGGTGGGTTTGCGCCAAAATTAGATGGAACCGAAGATGCTCTTGAAACCATAAAAAAAGCAGTTACAAATGCTGGATATAGTTTTGGCAAGGACGTTATGATTGCATTGGATTGTGCATCCTCAGAATTCTATGAAAATGGAAAATATGATTACACTAAATTTGAAGGCAAGGCTGGAGAAGTTAGAGATGGTAAGGAACAAGTAGATTATCTTTCAGATTTGGCAGATAAATATCCTATTATTTCAATTGAGGATGGAATGGCTGAAAATGATTGGGAAGGATGGAAATATTTAACAGAAAAGATAGGTAGTAAGGTACAATTAGTAGGTGATGACTTATTTGTTACTAATGTTAAGCGATTATCTAGGGGCATAAATGAATCTATAGGAAACTCTATTTTGATTAAAGTAAATCAAATTGGTACTCTTTCCGAAACCATTGATGCTGTATCAATGGCACATGATGCTGGCTATACTACAGTTATGTCTCATAGATCAGGTGAAACTGAAGATACTACAATTGCTGATCTTTCTGTAGCACTGTCTGCGGGTCAAATAAAAACAGGATCTACCTCGAGAAGTGATAGAATGTCTAAGTATAATCAATTACTTAGGATAGAGGAAGAACTATCTGATAAGGCAGTATATCCACAAATGACAGCCTTTAAATTATAAATATCTATAAATCAACTCTAAATATCCTTTAATATTCGAGAGAAATTTTGTAAATTCGCACAGAATTTTTGTGAAATTTTCAATATTTTTTAACAGTGTCAGAAAAAGCAACATTAAATGTTAATGGTGGTAGTTATGATCTACCCTTACTTAAGAGTTCAGAAGGCGAACTATGTATTGAAATAAGTAAGCTTAGAGGTCAATCTAATGGAATTACAACTATTGATAGAGGTTTTAAAAATACAGCTTCATGTGAGAGTAAAATCACCTATTTAGACGGTGAAAAAGGTATTCTACGCTATAGAGGTTATTCTATTGAAGAGTTAGCTAGTAAGGCTTCATTTCTGGAGGTCTCGTATTTATTAATTTTTGGAGAACTACCTGATAAAGATGAACTAGAAAAATTTCATAATGATATAATTGAACAAAGTATAGTAGCTGATGATATAAAGAAAATTATTGATGCATTTCCCGGAGCTGCACATCCAATGGGCGTTTTGTCAAGTTTAACAAGTGCATTAACGGCTTTTAATCCTGATGATGTTTCCTTGGATTATGCCAGGAGCAAGGAAGAAATGTACAACACTATTGTTAAAGTAATGGGTAAGATACCTGTTCTTATGGCTTGGACATTTAGAAAAAAGAATGGATTTCCATTAGAATATTCTAGTAAAACAGGAAACTTAAGCTATGTTGAGAATATTTTACAAATGATGTTTAAAAGACCTAACGAAGATTATGTCCAAAATACCGTTTTAGCTGATGTATTAAACAAACTTCTAATTTTACATGCAGATCATGAGCAGAATTGCTCTACTTCAACTGTTAGAATTGTAGGATCTGCGCAAACTGGATTATTTGCTTCAATATCTGCGGGGATTTCGGCTCTTTGGGGCCCTTTACATGGAGGTGCTAATCAAGCTGTTTTAGAAATGTTTAATGCAATTAAGGAAGATGGTGGCAATACCCAAAAGTATATTAATAAAGCTAAGGATAAGGAAGATCCATTTAGGCTGATGGGATTTGGACATAGAGTCTACAAGAATTATGATCCAAGAGCAAAAATAATTAAGAAAGCAGCACATAATGTCTTAGATACACTTGGCATTGATGATCCTGTCTTAGAAATTGCAAAAGAACTAGAAGAAAAAGCTTTGAAAGACAAATACTTTGTTGAAAGAAAATTATATCCAAATGTTGATTTTTATTCTGGAGTAATATATAGAGCTATGGGTATTCCTTCTGATATGTATACGGTAATGTTTGCTTTAGGAAGACTACCAGGATGGATTGCTCAATGGAGAGAGATGAGACTAATGAATGAACCAATTGGACGTCCTAGACAATTATATACTGGAAGTACATTAAGAAAATTCAAATCAATTTCTAAGAGATAATATATCCTTTTCAATCACACTTTCTTTGTATCTTTATTGAATGTTAAATCTCAATGTAATTAATGAGACTTCGAAACTAAAAGCAGTTGTATTAGGTACAGCTGTAAGTTTAGGTCCTGCACCAAAATTAGAAGATTGTATTGATCCTAAAAGTAGGGAGCATGTATTAAATAATACATATCCAATTGAAGAAGATCTAACTCAGGAATTACAAGAGTTTTTTCAAGTATTAAAAAAATATGATGTAGTAGTGTATAGGCCTGAAAAAATTGAAAATTATAATCAAATTTTTTCTAGAGATATTGCTTTTGTAATAGACAATAAATTTGTTTTTGCCAATGTTGTAAAAGAAAGAGAAAACGAAATTCATGGAATAGAACATGTTTTTAGTCAAATTGATAATCAGAATATAATTCATTTGCCTGAAACGTGCCATGTAGAGGGAGGAGATGTAATGCTGTGGGGGAATTATGTTTTTATTGGAACCTATTCAGCAAGTGACTTTTCAAACTATATAACAGCGAGAACTAATAATCAAGCAGTAAATGCTATAAAAAATTTATTTCCAAATAAAACAATTATACCTTTTGAACTCCTAAAATCTAATGATGATCCGAGAAACAATGCGCTGCATTTGGATTGTTGTTTGCAACCAGTAGGAAAGAATAAAGCAATTGCATGTCCTGAAGTATTTTTAGATCGAAATCAATACAAATGGATTGTTGATTTATTTGGAGCAGAGAATATATTTGAAATAAGCAAAGAAGAGATGTGTGATATGCACTGTAATATTTTTTCTATTGATCAGAATATTGTTGTAAGTGATAGATCTTTCATCCGATTAAATGCTTGGCTTGAAAAAAATAATTTTATTGTTGAGAAAATAAAATACTCTGAAGCATCAAAACAAGGCGGTCTTTTAAGATGTTCAACTTTACCATTAATTAGAGAAAATTAAATATGCAGCAGACAACAAATAACATATTGATGATTAGACCAGCTAATTTTAATTACAATGATCAAACGGCTAGTAATAATTATTATCAAAAAAGGGGTATTGGATTAGAGTCAGTTAATGAAAATGCACAAAAAGAATTTGATTTATTAGTTGAAAAATTAAAATCCAATGGGATTAATGTACTAGTTTTTGATGATGATTTGAAACATGAAACGCCATCTGCTATTTTTCCAAATAATTGGATATCATTTCATTCAAACGGAGATGTAGTTATATATCCTATGTTTGCAATTAACAGAAGATTAGAGAGAAGAGAAGATGTTTTTAGTTTTGTTGAAAACAAGGGATTTAATATCAAAAACGTTGTTGATTATACTTCTGCAGAGGATGAAAATCTATTTTTAGAAGGTACTGGAAGTATGGTTTTAGATAGAGTTAACAGAAAAGCTTATTGCTCTATATCGGAAAGATCTTCAGAGGATTTACTAATTGAATTTTGTGAAGATTTTCAATATACTCCTGTAATTTTTAATTCGTTTCAAAACGTTGAAGGTCAAAGACTAGCTATCTATCATACCAATGTTATGATGTGTGTAGCTGAAACATTTGTAATTGTTTGTCTTGATTCAATTGATAATGGAGCTCAAAGAAAAAATCTAACAAATCATTTAATTGAAAATGAAAAAGAAATAATTGAAATTAGTGAAGATCAACTAGAGAATTTTTCAGGAAATATGCTACAACTTAAAGATTCTAGTGGAAATCCTATACTAGTGATGAGTGAATCAGCCCATAAAGCATTAAATAAGGGGCAGGTTGATAAAATACAAAAGCATTGTAAACTTTTATCTAGTCCAATCCCTACTATTGAAAGGTGTGAAGGGGGAAGTGTAAGATGTATGATAGCTGAAGTCTTTCTTCCAATTTCAAAATAAGATTATTAAGCACTATATTTATACATTATAATTCAATATGCAACTTCAAAAGATACTCTCAAAAAATGTAATTGATGCTTTTGATAAGCTTTTTAATGTTGTAGTTGAAAATATTGAATTTCAGCCTACAAAAAAAGAGTTTGAAGGTGATATAACTATTGTTATTTTTCCTTTTGTTAAACTTTTAAAACAAACCCCTAAAGATATTGCAGAAAAACTTGGAAGTTCTCTTGAAAAACAGGATTGTGTAGTTAAATATAATGTTGTTTCAGGTTTTCTTAATCTTGTAATTTCTGATGATTATTATTTAGATTTTTTTGAGTCAATAAAATCTAATGAAAAACATGGCTTCATTACTCCAACTACTAATGATGCGGTTATGGTTGAGTATTCTTCTCCAAACACGAATAAGCCTTTACATCTAGGACATATTAGAAATAATCTACTCGGCTATAGTGTTTCAGAAATACTAAAGGCATCAGGTAAAAAAGTGTATAAAACTCAAATTATTAATGATAGAGGTATTCATATTTGTAAAAGTATGGTCTCATGGCTAGCCTATGGAAATGGGGAAACACCTGAATCATCTGGCCTAAAAGGAGACAAATTAGTTGGAAACTATTATGTTAAATATGATCAAGTTTATCAGGAACAGGTACAAGATTTAATCAAGCAAGGAAAAGCTGATGATGATGCAAAACAACAAGCACCAATATTGTTAGAAGCAAAAGATATGTTACTAAAATGGGAAGCTGGTGATAAACAAGTAGTGAGTCTTTGGAAAAAAATGAATCAATGGGTTTATGATGGATTTGAGGTTACATATAAAAGACTTGGTGTTGATTTTGATTCATATTACTATGAGAGTCAAACCTATCTTGTAGGTAAGGAATTTATAAAAACAGGTCTAGAAAAAGAAGTTTTTTACAAAAAAGATGATGGTTCTATTTGGTGTGATTTAACAAGTGAGGGATTGGACGAAAAAATTGTTTTAAGAGCTGATGGGACAGCTGTTTATATGACGCAAGATATTGGTACAGCCGTGCAAAGAGTAAAAGATCACCCTGATATTAATTCCATGGTATATACTGTTGGAAATGAACAAAACTATCACTTTAAAGTTTTGTTTTTAATACTAAAAAAATTAGGTTTTTCTTGGGCAGAAAATTTATTCCATTTAAGTTATGGAATGGTTGATCTTCCTACTGGAAAAATGAAAAGTAGAGAAGGAGTAGTAGTTGATGCAGATGATTTGTTAGAAGAGATGAGTGAAACAGCAAAAAACATTTCTAAAGAATTAGGAAAATTAGATGGGTATGATAATAATCAAAAACAAGAGGTTTATGAAACCATTGGATTAGGTGCTTTAAAATATTTTATTCTCAAGGTTGATCCCAGAAAGAAAATTTTATTTGATCCTAAGGAGTCTGTTGATTTTCAAGGCAACACGGCTTCATTTATTCAATATTCTTATGCTAGAATTCAGTCTATAATTAGGGATATAAATTTTGAGCCTTCGAAAGAAAAATATCAACAACCTTTGGAAGATAATGAGAAGGAGCTTATCAAACAATTAGAGTATTTTCCTTCTATAATCCAAAATGCTGCAACAAACCATAACCCTGGTCTTATTGCAAATTATCTTTATGATTTGGTTAGGATATTTAATTCTTTTTATCAAAGTTCACCTATTTTAAAATCAGCATTATTGGATAAGAAAAGTTTTAGAGTAGACTTGTGTAGATCAGTTGGATATACAATTAAAAATGCATTAGGACTACTTGGGATTGGTGTAGTTGATAGAATGTAGTTTTTATTTAGAAAGAACTGCTACTTTTTTTAAATTTGACTTTAAATAAAATAGTTATCATATGTTTGATAGTCTTAGTGGTAAATTAGAGAAAGCCTTTCAACTTTTAAAAGGCCATGGTAGAATTACAGAGATTAATATTGCCGAGACCCTAAAAGAAGTGCGTCGCGCTCTTTTAGATGCAGATGTCAATTATAAAACAGCAAAGGATTTTACTGAAACAGTTAAGCAAAAGGCATTAGGTCAGGATGTATTAACATCATTAAAGCCTGGTCAAATAATGATTAAAATAGTCAAGGATGAATTGACTGAATTAATGGGCGGTGATTCTTCTGAAATTGATCTAACTGGCAAACCTTCTATTGTATTAATGTCAGGACTGCAAGGATCTGGTAAAACAACATTTTCAGCTAAACTTGCCAATTTTTTAAGAAAGAAAAATAGCATGAAACCTCTTATGGTTGCATGTGATGTATATAGGCCTGCTGCTATTGAGCAGTTACATGTACTTGGAAAAGATTTAGATGTTGAGGTATATAGCGAAGACGAAAATAAGGATCCAGTTTCTATAGCAAAAGCTGGTATTAAGTATGCTAAATCAAAAGGATTTAATTTGGTTATAGTAGATACTGCAGGTAGACTGGCTATCGATGAATTTATGATGACAGAGATCTCAAATATTAAAAAAGCGATCAAACCACAAGAAATTTTATTTGTAGTAGATTCAATGACAGGTCAGGATGCAGTTAATAGTGCAAAAACTTTTAATGATATTTTGGATTTTGATGGAGTAGTTTTAACCAAACTAGATGGTGATTCGAGAGGTGGTGCAGCGCTATCAATAAAAAGTGTTGTAGATAAACCTATAAAATTTATTGGAACGGGAGAGAAGATGGATGCCTTGGATGCATTTCATCCTGCAAGAATGGCTGATAGAATCCTTGGAATGGGAGATGTTATTTCACTTGTTGAACGAGCACAGCAACAATTCGATGAGGAGGAAGCTAGAAAAGTTCAAAAGAAAATTGCAAAGAACAAATTTGGCTTTGATGATTTCTTAAATCAAATTCAGCAAATTAAAAAGATGGGAGACATGAAAGATTTAGTTGGGATGATTCCAGGAGCGGGAAAAATGATGAAAGACATAGATATTGATGATGATTCCTTTAAACATATAGAAGCAATTATTCATTCTATGACTCCAAAGGAGCGTTCGAATCCAGCACTGATAGATCACTCTAGAAAAAAACGAATTAGTAAAGGTTCAGGGACAAGTCTTGATGACGTAAATCAGCTTATGAAGCAATTTTCACAAATGAGTAAAATGATGAAAATGATGCAAACTATGGGCTCAAATAAAATGATGCAGATGATGCAAAACGCTAAAAAATAATTATTATAATGACAATTTTAGACGGAAGAAAAACAAGTAATGATATTAAGGATGAGATTGCAGTTGCTGTAAAGGAAATTGTAGCAGGCGGTTCACGGGCACCTCATCTTGCAGCTGTTATTGTTGGAGAGGATGGTGCAAGCTTGACTTATGTTGGCAGTAAAGTTAGAGCATGTAAAAAAGTAGGTTTTGATTCTACACTTGTAAAACTTCCGAAGAATACAACTGAAGATGAGCTGCTTAATAAAGTTGATGAATTAAACAATAACAATAAAATTGATGGATATATAGTTCAGCTTCCACTTCCTAGTCACATAGATTCTCAAAAAATATTAATGGCTGTTGATCCAGCTAAAGATGTAGATGGTTTCCATCCCACTAATTTTGGAAAAATGGCACTTAATATACCCACTTTTATTTCTGCCACTCCCTATGGAATTATGGAATTATTAGAAAGATATAA
>ERZ651768.3257-NODE-3257-length-10929-cov-23.822337_pt1 | contig 10929 bp, 7 predicted proteins | sample MGYA00514754_ERZ651768 | MGnify/ENA metagenome assembly ERZ651768 | reverse complement strand
TCTAAACGAGACGAGATTAATGCCCAGTTACAAAGAGTGATAGACGAGCAAACTGAACCATGGGGAGTTAAAGTTGCTAATGTTGAGGTTAAAAATGTTGACCTGCCTCAAGAAATGCAAAGAGCGCTCGCCAAACAAGCGGAAGCAGAGCGGGAGCGACGTGCCAAAGTAATCAATGCTAAGGGTGAATTTGAAGCAGCGGAAAAACTAGGCCAAGCAGCAGATACCATAGGGCAACACCCGCCTGCATTACAATTAAGGTTCCTGCAAACAATTTTAGACATCTCGACTGATCGCAATACAACTACCTTCTTTCCACTCCCCATGGAACTGTTTGAGGGATTCTATAAACAGAGGAAACCTGAGAATAACAGTCATGATGATTAAAATGAGCTAAGCTTCAGCTTGTCACTTACTTTCAAGCGAAAGCAAATGCAGTAGAACTTCACGCTGATCTGCTTTCATAAGTTTACAACCATGGAATCTCAAGCGATCATCCCAGACTTCTTACATAGAATAAGGCGGCTACGTTTATATTCCTACATCCTCCACGGAACATATATTCTCCTAACATATATTGTCAGTTTCTCTCTTTTAACTTGTCTGGCGGCACTGAGTTATAAACCGATTGCTGAATGGGCTTTTCCAGCAATAGGAATTTTTTGTATAGGGTTAGCCTATATAATTTATAGTCATTTCATTAAAATCTTAACCACACCGTTTTCTAATGATGATGCAGCGCTACTTACAGAGTCACATTTTCCGGGAATAAACAACTCTCTAATAAACTCCAGCCAGTTAAGTCAGCACCTCAATGATTCGCATTTTAAAAACACCGCTTCCCTGGACTTAATCAAGGAGTTACATAGAAGGACAAGTAAAGAACTAGACAAAATTGACCCATCTTCAGTAATCGACCAAAGCAGAATAATTCTTAGTCGAAACTTGTTTTTAGGTGCATTAGGATCGCTGCTATTAACAACCATTTTCATTCCCGAACTTCTCACAAAGGGATATGAGCGTTGGACCACTCCAGAAAAATTAACTCAAGCTTCACAAGAGAAAATAACTAACAAAAATCAAGTAAAACCTTCACTAAGTAATATAAATTACTCAATTGAGTCTCTAGGTTTGAGCTTTCATTTCCCATCTTATACCGGGAAAAATCCGAAATTCGTAAAACCTTCCGATGGGTCAATCCATGTCCTACCGGGGACTGAGGCCCATATATCAGCTAAAACTAACAGTCCGGTAATGAGGGCCAACCTAATCTTTAACGAGCAAGATATGCTTGCTATGAAAAAAGAAAACAACACCTCCTTCAATTCAAGCCTTTTAGTTAAAGAAAAAGGATTTTACCAATTCAAAATTAAGGACCCAGAGAGTAAAGAACGCCTAATCTCAAAAAAATATCCGGTAACACTTGCAAAAGACCTGTCTCCTAATATTGTTTTATTTTTGGCTAACCCTAAGCCTGTATATTTTAATACCGATAAAGTGCAGTTATTTTATGAGGGAACTGATGATTTTGGTATCAGTGCCGTGGATTTAGTGTTTTCCATAAATGGCGAAATAAATCGGATTTCGGTAAAAAAATACAAAAATCAAGAAAAAGAGGCTAAAGGCGATTACACCTGGTCTCTTGCGCAAATAACTATAAACCCGGGTGATGAGGTTAGTTACTACCTAGAGATAAATGATAATGACAATATTTTTGGTCCCAATAAAGGACAGTCTGAGACTTACAGTTTCAAAATCTTTGACTCGGAACAAGAGATGGAAAACCTCGTTGAGATGCAAGAAGAACTTACTGAAAAAATGATTGCTCTTCTCGCTACAGGATTAGTAAAAGGAGCCTCTCTTAAAAATCAACCAAACAACCTGATAGGCTGGAAACAATTATTAACGACCAATATTGACGAGCTAATCAAAATAGTAAGCCTCACCCAGAGAATTTTTGATCGAGGAAAAACAATAGATCAGTTTCCTCAGCATTATTTAGATTTACTTAAAAACATCACAAGAGGATTATCACAAATTCGAAAAAGCCAGATAAAAGATCTAAGTGATCTTCAAAGCCAGATAAATAAGCCTAGCCAAGCAACACTAAAACCCACATCTCCATATTCTCCCGTCAACAACCAAATGACAGAACACCTCGAAAAAGATATTTTATTCCTGGTTAAAATGACTAACCAGCACAAACTAAATAGAACAAAAACTCTAGAAGAAGAACTAAACGATCTTACCCAAGCTCTACGGGAAGACCTGGAAAAATCTAGCAACGAGAAACCTTCTAAAACCTCAAAGGAATTAAAAAATAAAATAAATAAAATCCAAAAAGTCCTACAGGAATTAATGAATCAATTGTCACGCCAGACGCAATCGATGCCAGATGAGTTTTTAAACCCAAATGCGTTTAAACGATTGGACATGGGAAAACTTTCTGAGGCTCTAAAAAAGATGCAACAGATGGTAAGCCAAGGGAAGTTTAAAGAAGCTATGGAAGAACTAAAAAAAATGGAAGAGGACCTTAAACTTCTTGCGAACAAGATACACCGTGCTGACTCAGAAAAAGAAAGTTTTCTTGATCCTGAAACAATGAAGACAATTGACAATGGCATTAAAGATCTCGACCAATTAGAAAGGCGACAAAAAAATCTAACAGAAGCAACTACTCAGATGAGTCAGAAACTGAGGCAGCAGCAATCAAAGGAATTTGAAGATCAAGTGGACAAATTATTCAAAGACCTCCTACATGACGTAGATACTATCCGCAATCTTTTTAAAGGAGATAAAAAGTTTCTTGCAAATCATGAAGTAATGAAACAAATGGAAAGTCTAATCGACAAAGAAATCGAAATAAATATAAAGATAAAAAAATTAAGCCAGGCAACAGTTGATTCTTTTCAGTCAGAAAAACTAGACCAGAAATTCAGTAAACTTAAAGAGGCACGTAGCGACCTCTCCCAGTTAATCGAGCAAAAGAATTCGCTTCACGTGAATGAACCCCAACGATTCAAGGAAGCTCTACCTCAGCTACTAAAAAAATACGACTCTTTGAACAAACTGGCCCAACTACAAGACCTCTATGAATTTGCAGACGTTTTCAAACAAGCGTACCCAAATGTTTTAAAATGGCAGCATAGATTACGCACAGCACTCAACCTACGGGAAGAACTGTCTAGCAAACTGGAGAAGGACTTAACTCGAGCGTCACAGGTAAACAACTCAATATCTAAAAAACTCGGGTCAATGATACGTTCAATTAGAAAAAATTATAACTCCCCGGTCACGTTGGAACAAAAAAAAGAATTAAAACAGTTGGAAAAACAAGAGCATCAGATACGAAAAGAATCACAAGAACTATCTCAACAGTTTAATGAATTAAGCAAAAAAAACCCAATGATACCATCAGAACTCTCACAAGGAATGAAACAAACCGAGCGTTACATGAAACAGGCGGAAACAAACCTTAGAGAACAGAACATGCGGAAAAGTATCGAATCTGAAAACCTAGCTCTCAAGGGACTAAACGAGACTCGCGACCTATTAAACCAGATAAAAAACTTTAAGGGAGAAACCAAGCAAGCAAAAAGACAAAACCCCAGAAAACTTGGTACGGGGAGCAACCCAGATTCTCGACGCGGAGGCGCCACAAGAATGCAAAAGGAACGCGTGCTACTACCAGATGAAACACAATATAAGGCTCCAAAAGAATTCCGCGAAGAAATACTAAATGCGATGAAAAAACAAACACCTAAAGATTATGAACGCATGGTCATGGAATATTACAAGGACCTAGTGAAGTGAAACATACCTTTTTGACCATAAGTGCCTGCTTGGTTGGGTTTATCTTAGCTTTTCCACCCATTACGTCAGGGGTTGAATTACCTCCAGAAGAAGTATACGCGGGACATAAACTAATAGACGACTGGAATACTGAAGCGGCAGAACACTTCACAAATACCCTGCTTAAAAAATACCCTAAATCAGGAGATGCCTATTTTCTCAAAGCACGCGTGGAGTTTTTAAAAGGAAACCATGAACTTGCCACAAAAATCCTAAAACAAGTAACTGGCAACCATAGCGAAGTCCACGAATTCAAGAATCTCGTATACGAGACATATGAGGAAACAAAATTATTTGCAACCAGCGAGTCAAAACATTTTATCTACCGATATCAAAAAGGATCAGATGAAATACTGGTACATTACGCAACCAAAGTTCTGGAAAAATCATATAAGATCCTAGGAAAAATTTTTGATTACTATCCAAAAGAAAAAGTCCTGGTTGAGTTCTACCCCAACAGAGAATCCTTTTCCAAAATTTCCCCATTAACTCTTGACGACATTGCCATCTCCGGCACCGTGGCTCTCTGTAAATACAACCGAATTATGATGATCTCGCCAGGATCTCTGGTACGCGGCTATAATTGGATGGACACCTTGAGCCACGAATACACCCACTACATACTAACTAAAAAAAGCCGAAACAACTTGCCTTTATGGATGCACGAGGGGATTGCAAAGTATTTCGAGACTCGATGGCGAAACAACTACGCATATCTAACGCCTATCATGGAAACAATGCTTGCAGGAGGACTGCAAAAAAACTATCTAATATCATTAGACGACATGATGCCTTCGTTGGCAAAGCTAAAAACAGCCGAAGACGTCCAACTCGCGTATGCTGAAGTTTCTACAATGATTGAATATCTTACCCAAGTCCATGGAGATGAAGTGATTTCAACTCTTCTCGAAAAATTGGCTAAAGAAGAATCTTTTGACTTGGCAATGTCTGACACTATAGGAATAAACTTGGATATCTTTCAGAGAAAATGGAAGAACTTCGTAAAACAAAAAAAACTCAAAACTATCCCAGGGCTCAAACCTCCAGGGGTCCATTTCAAAGCAGACCGTTTATCTGGTGAACCAAACAAAGAATATCGTGAGATTGATGATCGAAAGAGCCGAGACCTGACATTTTTAGGCGATATTTTACAATCAAGAAATTTCTACAAAGCAGCTCTTATCGAATATCAGCGCGCCATCGACCAATCAAAAGTATTCTCCCCTATACTCCATAATAAGTTAGCCAAGGCTCACCTCATCACCAAGGAATACAACAAGGCCGAAGTTATCCTAAATAGGAGCTTAAATTACTATCCTATGTTTCAGTCAACTCTAGCAACTATGGGCGAATTATATTTTGATACAGGCGACACAAAAAGATCTCGTGATTTCTATGAACGGGCTATTCAGATTAACCCATTCAATCCTTTTGTACATATGCGGCTAATGACGATCTACCAAAAACTCGAGTGGAAAAAAGAAAAAGAATTGCAAACAAAGCTTTTCGGATATATAGATCATTAACCATACCTTCTACCAGAGATTAGAATGACTGAAAACTTAGAGCTAGCAAAAGAGCTAGTCGACTCAAAAAGTCGCATAGTAAATGAAATTCGCAAAGTAATCATAGGGCAAGACGAAGTGCTAGAAGACTTACTAGTAGCACTTTTTTGTAAAGGACATTGCCTTTTTGTCGGCGTCCCCGGTTTGGCAAAAACCCTACTCGTAAAAACTCTAGCAAGAGTACTTAACCTTAGTTTTAGTAGAATTCAATTTACTCCTGATTTGATGCCCTCCGATATTACTGGAACGGATATACTTTACGAAGATCAAACAACCAATAAAAGAGAATTTCGCTTTATCAAAGGTCCGATTTTTTCAAATATTGTTTTAGCAGATGAAATAAACCGAACCCCACCAAAGACACAAGCCGCACTACTCCAGGCGATGCAGGAACAACAGGTAACAGTTGGCGGGAACACCTACGAACTTGATCAGCCTTTCCTAGTTTTTGCGACACAAAACCCAATTGAACACGAAGGTACTTACCCCTTACCTGAGGCGCAACTTGACCGTTTCATGTTCATCATAAACGTCGCCTACCCTACCCTGAAGCAGGAAGTGGAAATCGCGATGACCACTACTTCTGGAGTACGCCCGGAAATGGATGTGGTGTTAAATGCGAAACAGGTTCAGGAATTCCAACACCTGGTACCTAGTGTTCCCGTTTCAAAACATATCGCGGAATACGCGGTAAGACTCGCGCAAAGTTCACGCCCGAGCAAAAATGGGACCACTTTGGATTTTATAAACGAGTGGGTTGACTGGGGAGCCGGGCCACGCGCGTCTCAATATCTCCTAATGGGAGCAAAGGCACGAGCCCTGATGGACAACCGGGTCGCTGCCACTATCGAAGATGTTAAACGTGTAAGTCGTCAAGTGCTGGAGCATAGGATCATACTCAACTTCAAGGCCGAAGCCGAAAATATCACCACCAATGATATTATCGAAAAACTTTTGAACTCCATAAAACCATGAGCTAGGGAGGACTTATTAGGCTGGCTCTTTTCCACTCTACTTTCAAGTCTTTAGCTACCCCTGAGCGGGTAGAATATTTTACGTAGCCATGTGATTCTCCATAGAGAAACAAATCACGGGTGATTTCTACATCCTGTTTGCAATACTCAATGATCTTATCTATCTTCCCTTCTTTGTACCATTGTAACGAGACCAAACCATCAGCGCTTTTTTCAGCATTCAGTGTATTTTCTGCCAAGTGATTCAGACTGAGTCGATGGCCAAGTTTTTTATTCACGTCAATAAGCATGTCGAAAGTGGTAATTTCATCAAGATCAAAATCAGCATATGGTTGTAGCACTCCATAATCGAATTTCTTGACATTGAACCCCACAACGAGGTCAGCTGTCCGAAGCTTTTTTACCAGTTGTGAGGCAGCGCCTTCTAGATAGCTGAAATATTCTTGTTCACAACTGTCCCAAACCACGCCGACTGCCAGTTTCATCTCATGAATATTTCCCCATCCGCCAACATCATCGGCGCTTTTTTGAGTCTCCAAGTCGAAATAGAGAATGCGGTGCTCATTTGAAGCTTTTGGAACAATTTCAGAGTCTAATTTATCTTTTTCAGGTTCTGCAAATAGATCTAATTGCTCTGACATAGCACTCGAACTCCGAATATTGAGACCACTCCCCTTAGACCACCATTTGGACCGAATTTGACAACTCTAGCACTCCCCAGCACCAAATCAAGGAAAACAACTCAACATTAGATAAAACATGTATTTATCGAAAGTTACTTTAAATTCTTTATGACCATGATTAAATAGTTACAAACAATGGCTTAAACCCTTTAAATCCATTAAAGGTATGAATTTTATAAGCCGATAAAATTATGAAGAGATTTGTGAAATTATTCCCGTCCTAGAGATCTAATTCATCTAATGGCACAAAACGCAGTATTTGGCATTAATTCTAACTTAGATACCCAAGACATCATCAACAAGATGGTTTCTCTGGAAGCTCGATCAATGGATCTGGTCGAAGCCAAAAAACAAATCGAGCAGCAAAAGTTAGCTAGTTTTCAGGAATTAAAAAATAGGTTGCAAACATTTAAAAGCGTTACAACCACACTGAATACCGAAAGTCGCTTCATAGAAAATAAAAGCGTTTTCTCAAATAATAGTTTTTCAGATAGTAATAAGGTTGTAGATATTACTACCACTAGTTCCGCGACTTCTGGAACCTACTCTCTCATCGTTAACAATCTTGCCACAGAAAGCAAACTCGTAACAGGTGGGTATGCAGAAACTACAACATCAATTGGATCTGGAACCGTAAGAATCGTTATTGGATCATCTGCTTCCGCAACAGTAACTATTGATAGCACTAACAACACGCTTGATGGGTTAAGACTAGCTATTAATAACCTAGGACTCAACGTCAAGGTGTCCTTTCTTAATGACGGTGACGCCACCAATCCTTATCGTCTACTTATTTCAGGCACCCAAACAGGCAGTAGCGGGGCTGTAACAATGAGCACTAATATCACAAGCGGTACTGTAACAATGGGTTTTTATTCAACACAAACGGCACAGAATGCAAGGTTGTCACTAGATGGGGTTTCCATTACCAAATCATCCAACACAGTTACAGACATTATTACTGGTGCAGCACTTAAACTGCAATCAGCAGGTTCAGGAACTATTTCTCTTTCCACTGACACAGAAGCCATAACAACCAAAGTCTCGGACTTTGTTGATGAATATAACGATCTCTCATTATTCTTACGTGAACAATTAGCGTTAGACTCAGAAAGTGAAGAAACCGGCGTATTATTCGGTAATTTTGCAGTACAAAATCTGCAGCAAATTCTTCGAAGTTCGATAAGCAGTAAAGTAACGGGGATTAGCGGCGACTATACTTATCTGTCACAAATCGGTATCACCACTCAATCAGATGGGACGATCATTCTTGACACCGATGATTTTTCTGATGCATTGGTAGGCGACATAGAAAATGTAAGCCAGCTTTTTTCAAGCAATGGCAGCGTGACAAACTCATCCGTAGCTTATGTAGGATTTACCAGCGATACGGAGCCCGGATACTACGATATACAGGTGTCTGACGGAGTCCCTCAACTAAGCAACTCAGGGGCAAGTACTTTTGTGAACGCTTCAGGATCTGGAAATTTTTGGGCAGGTTCCTCGGGAGACTCAACTGGCCTTAATTTTCGTATCAGTAGTTTAACTGACGGGAGTTATGGACAAATTTCTCTCTCGATCGGGGTAGCAGAAATTCTTAATCGCGAATTGAAAGACATGGTTGATTCATCCTTAAACGGGCCATTGGTCACAGAACTCGACACTATAAAAGAGACCGTCGACGATTACAACGAAACACTCCTAGAGCAAGCAGAACGCCTGCTTGAATTCGAGGAAAGCCTTAAAGCAAGATTCACAAACTTGGAAATTGTACTGGGAAGACTTAACGCACAAAAAGATACCTTTAACAGTGCTCTGGCAGGAATTCAAAACATTTTCTCTAAGAGAAAATAATAACTACCTTTTTTACTCTTAAGGACGTCTAAATATGGTTCCACGTAGGTTTCACAACCAATACCGTCATAACGAAGTAGCAACTTCTAGTCAAGGGAAGCTAATCATAATGATGTACGAAGGGGCTTTGAAGTTTGTCACTTTGGCTATAGAGGGAATTGACGCTAAAGACCTGTCGAAAAAAGGAACATACATTAATAAAACTCACGATATTATAAATGAATTGTCCTGTGCTCTTGACATGAAAAAAGGTGGCGATGTGGCTCATAAGCTGGAGTCACTTTATCAGTTCATTCTTCATCAATTGACCTTAGCTAATATTAAATCAGACCGCAAGGCCCTCGAGTCGATAGTAAATGTACTCACACCCTTGATGGAAGCTTGGAAAGAGTTATTAGCCAAAAGCAACAACGATGGCGCGAACAATGACCACAAAAGCCTAACTACCCACCCACACAAGAAAATAGCCTCCAAGTGTTGACCGAATCTAACTCTTTGTAGTTCCAAAACTTCTCTTTTTGCCTTTCCGTTCACCCAAACCCAATTTTTTATACATCCATATCCAGCACCTATTAGTACTAAATGCCGATGGATTATTTTTGACAAGCCATACGAGCTATGATAAAAAACCCGACTTGCATACAGATTTTTTCGGTTACCGTCTCTAAAATTTTTTTATTTTTAAAATCATGAATATTCACGAGTATCAGGCAAAGGAAGTCCTCGCAAAACACGGTGTCGCCGTTCCCAAGGGTATGGTCGTCGACAATCCGGATAAAGCAGAGGCCGCTGCTCGCGAGCTGGGAACAGATGTTGTCGTAGTTAAGGCACAAATTCACGCTGGTGGCCGAGGCAAAGGCGGGGGTGTAAAACTCGCCAAAAGTCCAGGAGAAGCTAAAACTCATGCAAGTAAGATTATCGGGATGACCTTGGTAACACCACAAACTGGATCAGAGGGGCGAAAAGTCAAAAAAGTTCTAATAGAGGAAGGCATGCCCATTGCCAAAGAACTGTACCTAGGTATCCTACTTGATAGGCAAAGCAGTCGTGTAATGATCATGGCCAGCGAAGCGGGGGGCATGGCAATCGAAGAAGTCGCCGAGGAGACACCCGAGAAAATCATTAAAGAATTAGTCGATCCCATAATCGGAGTTAAACCTTACCTCGCTAGAAAAATAGCCTTTGCTCTCAACTTAGAAGGCGCTGCACTCAAGCAAATGATCCCCTTGATAATAAACCTCTACAAGGCATTTATTAAGGAAGATTGCGATATGTTAGAAATCAACCCCCTTGTCATCACTAAAGACGATCGAGTCCTCGTCCTTGACGCAAAAGTTAATATTGACAGCAATGCACTCTATCGCCAAAAAGAAACCCTCGCTTACCGCGACCTAGCTGAAGAGGATCCGATGGAAGTGGAAGCCAGTAAATTTGACTTAAACTATATCAAGCTCGATGGGAATATTGGCTGCATGGTCAACGGGGCTGGTTTGGCTATGGCGACAATGGATATCATCAAGCATTCAGGTGGCGAACCTGCAAACTTCTTGGATGTTGGGGGTGGAGCTGATGAGGAAAAGATTGAAAATGGATTCCGAATTCTGCTCTCCAACCCACATGTAAAAGGAATTTTTATTAATATTTTCGGCGGTATCTTACGTTGCGATATTCTAGCTCGAGGTGTTGAGATCGCGGCCAAGAAATTAAAAGTGAAGATTCCCATCGTGGTAAGAATGGAGGGGACCAATATGGAAGAAGGTCACCAAATTCTTAGCGATTCGGGGATAGATGTTATTGTGGCAGAAGGTATGAAAGATGGTGCGCAAAAAATTGTAAAGGCAATACGATGAGCATTCTGGTTGACGAAAAAACAAAATTAATCGTTCAAGGTATTACTGGACGCGAAGGACAGTTTCATGCCGAGCAATGTATGAAGTATGGCACTAAGTTGGTTGGTGGGGTTACGCCTGCCAAGGGAGGGCAAACGGTTCTAGGGAAGAT
>ERZ651768.3255-NODE-3255-length-10931-cov-4.829924_pt1 | contig 10931 bp, 9 predicted proteins | sample MGYA00514754_ERZ651768 | MGnify/ENA metagenome assembly ERZ651768 | reverse complement strand
GAGATAGCAAACAGATGACTAGCACGAAGAAAGACCCGGTTCTGGTTGTATTCCAGTTGTCGGGGGGCAATGACTACCTGAACACAGTTATTCCCTACGCAAACCCAATCTACCGGGACTCCCGCCCTACGGTTGGAATCGCAGAAGACCGCGTCATCAAGATCGATGACAAAATCGGTTTCCACCCTGAGATGGGACCACTGAAAAAGGTATATGACCGGGGCGACATGGCCATCATCCATGGCATCGGTTACCCCAAGTCCCCTCGCTCCCATTTCCGCTCGATGGACATCTGGCACACCTGTGAGCCCATCGCGCTGGGAACCGAGGGTTGGCTGGGCCGCGCCACTCGCGACCTGGACCCCGGCAAAGAGAACGTACTGACCACCGTCAGCTTCGGTCCTTCTTTGTTCCGGGCCCTGGCCCTTCCCGGGACCCCGGTTGCGGTTGTCGATGACCTCGATAACTACGGCCTGCTCCCCGGGATCACTGAGAAAGAACAACGGACCAAGATTCTGGACCGCTTCGCCCGAATGTACTCGCCGGCCATCGGCAGCAGCGCCGTCATGGACTACATGGGCCAGACCGGCCTCGACACCCTGGAAGGCGCCGACATCCTGAACAAAGCCCCTGGGATGTACTCCTCGAACGTTGAGTACCCCGACACCTCCATCGCCAAAAAGCTAAAAGGTATCGCTCAGGTGCACATGGCCAACTTCGGCACCCGCGTCTTCTACGTCGACCACGGCAGCTTCGACAGCCACTCCAACCAGACTGGCATGGCCGACAAGCTGTGGAAGGACGTTTCCGAGGGCCTGGACGCCTTCTTGGATGACCTCCGCGAGCACGATGCCAGCGACAACGTTTCGGTCCTGATGTTCACCGAGTTCGGACGGCGGACCCATGACAATGGTTCCGGCACCGACCACGGCGCCGGCGGAGCCGCATTTATGTTCGGGGACAACGTGAAGGGCGGACAGTACAGCGAATTCCCCTCCATGAAATCCGAGGACCTGGAACAGGGCGACGTCGTACCCAACTACGACTTCCGCGGCCTGTACACCACAGTCCTGGAAGACTGGATGGGCCTGGACGGCAAACCCATCGTTGATGGCAGCTTCGAGAAGTTGCCCATCTTCGCCTAGGCAACTCAGACCGGTCCAGCGGGCCAGTCGATAATTACGAATTGATACGGGCGGCGTCCGCGCCGTCCGTGAGGAATAAAATGCTTACGGAAACAGTGGCAGGCAGGACCTACGACTACAGCCACAACGTTGGCCGCGGCGCTCAGTCTGGAATGGGCTTCAACTGGCCCAACGCCATGACCTTCGCCCCCGACGGCACCGTCTATGTTGCCAACCGGGGTAGTGAGAGCATCAGCAACGTTGGATGGAACCGCACCGGCGTAGGCCAGCGCATATCCAAGCTCACCATCGGCGCCGAGTGGGGCGAAGAAGAGTTCCTGGGTGAATTCAGCCGGTACGGAAACGGCGACGGCCAACTGATCTGGCCCGCCGGTATCGCCTGCAATGACCAGGGCGAAGTTTTCGTCACCGACGAATGGCTGAATCGGGTTTCGGTGTTCGGCAAGGACGACAAACTGATCCGTTCTTTCGACACCGTCCAACCTGGCGAGGAAGAGCCCAACGGGGCTGCCGGAATCGTCATCGCCAACGACGGCACGATCTACGTCAGCGACAGCCGGAGCCACAAGGTTCGGATGTTCAAGAATGATGGCACATTCATCAGTTCCTTCGGCAGCAAAGGCGTTAGCGAAGGACAGTTCGACGCCCCTTGGGGCCTCACGGTCGATTACGACGGCAAGGTCTACGTTGCCGACTTCAATAACGACCGCGTCCAGAAATTCTCGGCTGACGGCAAATTCGAGGCCCAGATTGGCCGCCCCGGCAACAAACGGGGCGACCTTAGTGGACCCACCGACGTGGCCGTAGATCCGGATGGCGACATCTATGTCTGCGACTGGACCGCCAACCGCTGGGATCGCGGCCGCGTGCACATCTTCACCGCAGAAGGCCAGTTCCTGACCTCCCTGGTTGGTGACGCCCAACAGTTGTCCCAATGGGCCCAGATGACCGTCGACGCCAACGATGACTATGCCAAGCGCCGCCGGGAAGTCCGCAGCACCGAGCCGGAATGGACGTTTGCCCAGCCCACCGCGGTGGAATGGGACACGGCCAACAACCGCCTGATGGTGGCGGACACCCAACGCAGCCGCCTGCAGATCTACAAGAAGCAGTCCGGTTACTTGGTGCCCCAGCTCAACCTCTGATTCCCGGTACCTTCCGGTATCGAACACATCAGTAGCAACCAATGCTTGGCGGAGCCGTACGGTCTCCGCCAAGCGTGTTTTTACAGAATTTTTTAACCCATGAAACAACCCTTATTCATCGCCCGGCGCCGGTATTCGCTTTATGCCTGAACCAATGGACCTGGAAACTCAGGCCCGTTTCCTCAAGATGGCGGAAGAAGAGCCGGAAATGACCTGCGCCAACACTCCCATCAAGATACTGGAAGCTGCCTCCGCAGAAGCCGAGCCGACTCCGTTCATGGAAGAATATTTCGCCATTGGCCACGGCGCCTGGTTGGCCGTCAAGCACGGCCGCCGGATCAGTCTGCCCCAGAACCTCATGGACCGCGCCATCTTGATCCTCTGGAACCGGGCCTGCTTGCTCGACACCGACCGCCTGCTGGGCCAGACCAACCCTGATACAGACAAGCCGTTCTTTAGCGATGAGGGGTTGTACTGATACAACTAAAACGGTCATTCTAAGAGAAGTCAAGAATTTCATATCTAGAGGCGTAATATCGTTTTCGCGGAGTGAGCTAAAATCCCCCTCGGCCCCCTGGTAAAAAGGGGGATTTCCGCCCCTCTCCGCCAGCCCACCGCAGCCACAAAACATGAGGTAAACGATGGCCGATCAGTTCAATTACGAGAGCTTTTTCTCAGCGAATTCGCAGGAGTCCACTCCGGGCACTGTCCGCCATTCCAAGTACGACTTCGCCGTAGCCTATCCGGACCCGGACAACCTGCCGCTGGAGGAGTTGATCGAGTCAGTCAGGGCCGGCTTTGAACGCGAAGGCCGGGACCTGGCTTACTACTCCACCGCCGCGGGCGACCCAGAGCTGCGCAATCTGGTGGCCGAGAAGCTGAGCCGCGAGCGCAACATGACGGTGACCGCCGACGACATGGTGCTCACATCAGGGTCCGGCGAGGCCATCGGGATCCTGATCCAAGCATTGACCGACCCCGGCGACGTGGTCTTGGTAGAAGAGTTCGTCTATCTGGGGACACTGAACCAGATGCGCCGCTACGGCGCCGACGTGGTCGGCGTCAAGTGCGACGACGACGGCATCATCCCCGAGGCCCTAGACTCGGTCATCACAGAGCAGACCGGCAAGGGCAAAAGGGTCAAATACCTCTACACCATCCCCCAATTCCAGAATCCCCTGGGCTGGACCATGAGCCTGGAACGACGCAAAGAGGTGCTGAATGTCACCGGCAAGCACGGCATCCCCATCTTCGAAGACGACTGCTACGCCGACCTCCGCTTCGAGGGCGAAGACGTGACTTCGTTCCACTCATTGGACGACGCCGGCCGTGTGGTTTATGCCGGATCATTTTCCAAGATCATCGCGCCAGGAATGCGCATGGGTTACCTGGTGGCCCCAAAACCGGTGATCGCCCGCGCCTGGAGCTTCAAATCGGGCGGCGCCGTCAGCCAATTCACCGCCCTGACCATCGCAGAATTCATGAAGGGCGGCCTGAACCAGCACATCGAAGTGCAGAACCGGGCCTTGGCGGCGAAAAGGGACGCCATGGTGGCGGCCTTGGGAGAGAACTTCGGCGGTTCCGTAACCTGGACCGTGCCCCAAGGCGGGCTATACATCTGGGTGAAGTTTCCCGAAGGCACGGACCTGGCCGCGGTGCAAGAAGAGATCTTCCACGAAGGCGTCAGCTACTATAACGGCTCCCAATTCTCACCCACTGGCGAAGGCTCCAATTACGTGCGGCTCTGCTTTGGGCACCCGTCCATCGAAACCATCCGCGACGGAATAGCGGAGCTCGCCCGCATACTTGACAGCAAAAATGTCTTTCCCGCGTAGGGATCCCGTAGGTCCCAGCCCGCTAGGCTCGACCGGTGATGGCCCAATTAAGGAGGCGCCGAAATGACTTCTCAACTTCGTATATACACCATCAATCGTGGAATGATGGATGAGTGGGTAAAGCTTTTTACCGAGTCACTGGTTCCCATGCAGGAGAAGCATGGAATCGAGATTGACGGGACTTGGGTCAGCGAAGACGACACCCGATTCATCTGGATTCGCAGCTTCGCTAACCCCGAGGACGTTAAAACCAAGGAGACGGCGTTCTACGGATCGCCGGAGTGGACCGCGGTGATGGACCATGCGCGCAGCCATATAGCGAGAATGGACATCCAGACGATGGAACCCGCGCTTTACCCGTTAAAGAGAGGGGACGGGAAAAGCTGCCAACTTCGTATCTACACTATCAATAGGGGCATGATGGAGCCTTGGGTCAAGTTCCATACCGAGACAAGTGTTCCGCTGCACGAGAAGCTCGGTATCAGAGTTGAAGGGTCTTGGGTGAATGAGGACAATAATCAGTACATCTGGATTCGCACTTTCGCAGACAAAGCGGACGTGAAGGCCAAGGAAGCAGCGTTCATCGGGTCCCCGGAATGGCAAGGCGGCGGAAGGGATCTCGCGTTCAGTCACTTGGCACGGCTAGACCCTCACCCGATGAGACCCGTCTAACGCCTAGCGACCTATACCCAACTGCGTCAATGGGGCGATACACCAGAAAGAAAAGTGGCGCCTCTACCGACTGATACGCCACTTTTCTTTGGTCACATAGACCGGTTACAGTTCCTTGTTACATCGCCGAAACAGCTTCCTCGGTGCTCATTACGGAGTTGGCTATGAACCTGAAGTTGGTCAGGACCGTTTGGTAACCGTCTCCCAGCTCCGGGTGGATAGCCGCGGCAGTCGCGTCCGCCACGACCGCGACCTCAGATCCTTGCTCCAGAAACTCCCGTAGGTGAGCTTCTGTATTCGCCGAACGCTTCCGGGAAGCCTTCGGCGCAACTCCGATAAGTTTCGTTCACAACATTTGGATCCGAAAAGCGGCAGGCCTGCTGCGTCAGAATGGGGGCCGTCCGTTGAACAAGTGGCGCGCCAAGTTGGTTTCAACAGCCGGAGCCATTTCTCGACAGCGTTCAAAGACCAGTTTGGCGTCTCACCGGCTGCATGCAGAGAAGGCCAGTTAGTCGGACAGGTCTGATCACCGGCAGCGCCTGCTAGCAGATCAAAAAAGGGGCGGTCGAAACACCGCCCCTTTTTGTTTTCGCATTAAACGATCCTATTCGTAGGGCATCAACTCGATGGTCAGGTTATTGGGGTCGCTCACATAGAGTGAACCGCCCACCTCTTGGTATTTGACCTTGTTCCGGTCCATGCGGCCTTTCAGGTCCTCAAAGATGTTCTTGGCGATGGGCAGGGCGATGTGCATGACATTGCCCACTCCCTCGGGCGCCTTCCGCTGCAGGCGCGGCACGTGGGGGAAGTCGAAGAACGCCAGGGACATCCCATTGCCGATGGCCACGTTCATGTGGGTCGACTCCTCAACGTCCCGGTTGGCTGATATCCGTATCACCGGCATATCCATGATCTCATAGTAGAACTTGGCCGTCGTCTCCAGGTCCTTGGCGAACACGGCTATATGGTTCACCCCCTGAGTGGGCCCGTCTTTACCGCCCGCCGGAATCAAGCTGCGCAGCCGCTCTCGCATGGCTTCGGTCTTATTATTTGACCTGGTCATGTTGACTCTCCTTTGCCGCCGGTTGTTCGGGGTTCTCCAGGTCAAGTATGGAAATCAGCCTGCCGTAGCCTATGAATTGACCTGTGATCATGCCCAGTTCGAAGATCTCGGGGTCCGTGAATTCGGCCCTGAGTTCTTTAAAGAAATCGTCGTCCATGCTGTGGTGGTCCGTGGCCATCCGTTGAGCGAAGCGGACCGCCAGCTTCTCCCGGTCCGTGATATCCGCGCTCTCCACATCAACCAGACTGGCGACCATCTCCTCGGTCATGCCCTGCTGCACCGCCGGCACAGCCCTGCCCAGCCTTCAAGTTGCGCAGTCGTTCAAGTCGGCGATCTTGAGCCGGACCAACTCCTTGAGCCGCTGTTCCAGCAATCCTTCCAGTTTGAGAGGCCCGTAGAAGTCCCAGAAGGCCTCGTAGGCCCCTGGCAGGTTCCCCGCCGCCTGGAAGATGGCCGGGTTCAGTTTGTGGGCCTCCGCGCCTTTGGTGATCTTACGCAACCCCGGAGTCAACTCCTCTGTCGGCACCAACCTGATCCGCGCCATTCATATCTCCTAGCCAAGACCAATTCCACCGTAGGCAAACTCATTTCACCTGAATACACACCCAAGTAAACCCGGCTTTGCCGGCCGCGCCTAGGCTTTGGGGCTGTTGGTTATTGCGGCGTCCACCTTTCTGGGGATGAACTGACCGCTGCCGGGGGCGGCTTTGAACTCCCGATTATCCACGACCACGTTGCCCCTGAGGATAGTCGTCACAGGCCAGCCGTCCGCCTCGAACCCTTCCCAGATGCTGTAGTCGGTGATGTGGAAATCGTCCATGGTTAGCTTGCGCTTGAAATTGGTGTCGATGAGCGCGATGTCGGCATCGCTGCCCGGAGCCAAGACTCCTTTTCGGGGGTAAAGGCCCATGATCTTGGCCGCGTTGGCGGATGACACATCCACGAACCGCTGGAGCGACATGCCGCGCCGAGAGACGCCTTCGCTGTAGGTAACTCCCATGCGGGCTTCGGCACCGTTGTGGCCGCCGGTCACGTCCGATACGGTCCGGCCCGAGATCTTGGTTTCCCAAGATGTGCAGTATTCGTCGGTAGCCATGGTGCTGAGGCCGCCCTCCACGATGCCTCGCCAAAGAGACTGGCGGTCGTCTTCCGACTTCAACGACGGGTAGGTGTGGTACTTCATTCCGTTCTCTTCTTTGTAGTCGTCCGAGCTGAAGCAGCAGTAGTTATGCAGGGTCTCTCCGTAGATCGGACGGCCGTTTGACCGCGCCTCCGCGATGGCATTGAGGCCTTGGGTGGCGCTGACATGAACGAAGTAGATCGGAGCGCCCGTCCATTCCTGGACCCGGAGCACCCGCCGGAAGGAAACATCCTCCGACTCTGCACTGTGCACAAGGTGCATGTTGTACCACTCGGTCTGTTCTTCCCGGGCCAGCTTCTGGTACATGTGCTGCACCATATCGTCGTCTTCAGAGTGGACCAGTAGCATGGCGTTCATGCGCTGAATCTCCTCCATCAGGTCGTGAAGGTGCCCGGTGCCGACCATGCGTGGTTCGCCGGTGGTGGCGGGCGGGCGGATGTTGGTGGTGAAGATCTTGATACTGGGGAATCCGTCTTCCACAGCTTCGTGAAGCGAGCCCAGAATCTCCGGGGGGATGGCGCCCAACAGCATCAGGTGGTGGGCGTAGTCGGCGTAGGAATTACCCTTCCAGACCTCCGTTCGTTCCTGGATCGCCTGGGAGATGTCGATTCCGGGGTACTGTATTGCGAAGTCCATCAACGTGGTGGTGCCGCCGATCAGCGCGGCGCGGCTCACCTCTTCCGGAGGGGCGGTCTTGAGGTCGCCGTGACCCATGATAGGTGCGGAGATGTGGGCGTGAGGCTCGATTCCCCCTGGCACCACCACCATTCCCTTGGCGTCGATCACACGGCCTGCCTCATCTGGCAGAGCGCCGGGAGCAGCCACCGCAACGATCTTTTCGCCTTGAATCGCAACGTCCCATTCACCAACTCCCATTGGAGTTACAACTTGTCCGCCTCTTATAACCAGGTCCAGCATTATCGCACTCTCCGATCATCCGTCATTTCGGGCATGCCTAGCCTCGATAACGGAGTTTAGCACATAGCCGGAGGCACGGTAATAGAAGGGAAAGTCAAGGGCAAAAAGGAGAAACCCGGGAACGGTCTCGCTAATCGTCTCCGGCGTGAACATGCGCCGGCTGAGAATCTCCCGGTAGTTGGTCTTCCCAATCGGGCAGCAGCTCTTTCTTGGTGGTGGGGAGCAACATGATGCTGATCACCCCAACCAGACTCAGGCCCAGAGACAGCGCCATGGTCGCATCGAAGTTGCCGGTGAAATCCCGTAGTTGACCGCCGATCAGGGCTCCGGCGGCCATCCCCACACCGGCGCCCATCATCTGGTAGCCATAGGTTGTCCCGATGGGGCCGCTGCCGTAGTACTGCCGGTTGATTATGGGGAACGCGCTCATCTCTCCCCCGAAACCGATGCCGAAGAGTACGGCGAACAGATAGAAATGCCAGGCGTCTTGGGCGAAGAACAGCAGGACGATGGGCGCAACCTGCAGGAAGAAACACCCGGCCATCGCCGGTTTGCTTCCCATCCTGTCGGCTATCACCGGCACCGCGAACCGGGTGATGGTGCTGGTGACGGATAGAGTCACGAATGCGCCGGCCGCCAGTCCCTTGGAGACACCCTCGTCTTCGGCCATGGCCACCAGGTACACCAGGATGATGGCGTGCCCGGCGCAGCCCCAGAAGTGGATGCCGATCAGGTTCCAAAAAGCGCCGGTCCGTTGGGCCTGTTTCAGGAACACTTTGGTGCGAATCTTGGCAATCTCTCCAGTCTGGACTGCTTTGATTGGCTCGTCCTCCGGCGCTCCGAGAGCCCGTACACCGATCTGGGCCGGCTCGTTGTAGAAGAACCGGACCATAATTAGGATGACCGCCCCGCCGACGATGCCGGGGATCCAGAAAGCTGCCCGCAACCCGTCGATACCGCCACCAAACAATTGAATAATCAACAGCATCACCGGCACCGCGACCAATGGGCCGATACCCTGCGATGACTGGAGCAGCCCCATGCCGGTCCCCAGGTGTTTTCGAAACCATAGCGTGACAGCGGCGGTTAGAGGGACCTGGAAGATGCCCATGGCGGCGCTGAGGATCACGCCAAAGAACAGGTAGAACTGCCACAGCTCGCGCATGAATCCGGTGAGCACCATGCCCACGATGAATAATACCGCGCCCAACCTCATGGTCCAGCGCACACCATACCGGTCGCCCAGCCAACCTGCGGGAGGGCCAAACATGCCGGAGACGATCCACTGGATGGCGAATCCCAGGCCCACGGCACCGTAGCTCCATCCGAAGGAGTCAACCAGGCGTGGGATAAGGATGCTGGAGGAAGAGCGGAAAGACGAACTGAACAACCGCATGACGGCGCCCACCGCCACGATCACCCAGGCGTAATGAACTGGACGCCCGGCAACCACCAAGTTGGAAGGTTCGAGGTTGAATTTCGCCATTCGATCCTAAATCTCGCGCACTAGTTCGGCTGCGCCCAAATCTGCCGCCGCTGCGTCACTGCGCGGAGCATCGGTCATTAGCTGTATACTAAAATAAGCGGAAAACTCAATACAGTCACCCAGAGACTATATAGCTTTGGGATGATATCTTATACTGCGGCCAAAATGAAGGGGATTTGAGGGACAAAAAATTGGCCCCGGAACCCTTCGGTGGAACCCACCGAAATTCCTGGGCCATTACGTTGACATTGTGCTGAATACTAGTATAATTGAGGTTTACTAGTGCTATGCTCCAAGTGACGAATTCGTTCACCAGACCTGTTTGTAGCCTTCCCCGGGATTTCCTTTCGCAGCATATACACGCGCCGTAGGTATCCAGCCCCCCGGCCAATCTCGTCCACTCACGTTAAGGAGAATGGTAAATGGCTCTGTCTCCTGCTCTTAAAGGGCAACCTATGCAACTGCCCAGCGTCAAGACTTATGCTCAGATCCCTCAGATTATTGACGTCCCAAATCTGATTCAAAGCCAGATTCAGTCTTGGGATTGGATCAAGGCTGAGGGCTTAACTGAAGTATACCAAGAAATCTCTCCTATCGCCGATTACACCGGCAATAAATACGAGCTGCATTTCCTGGAACATTACTTCCGCGATCCCAAGTATTCGCCGCAGGAGAGCAAGGAACGGGAGATTACCTTTTCCCAGCCCCTCTACGTGAAAACCCGCCTGGTGATGAAAGAGACGGGCGAGATCAAGGAACAAGAGATCTTCATGGGCGATATCCCCATGATGACTAACAACGGCACCTTCGTCATCAACGGCGCAGAGCGCGTGGTGGTGAGCCAGTTGGTCCGCTCGCCGGGGATCTATTTCGTCCTGGAACGTAACGCCATCAGCAACCGCAACCTCTGTTCTGCCAAGCTGATTCCGTCACGCGGCGCCTGGCTCGAGTTTGAGACCAGCTCCAAGGACATCATCTCGGTCAAAGTCGACCGCAAACGCAAGGTTTCCGCGTCCGTGTTTCTCCGCGCTCTGGGCGTGGCCGACGACGATACCATGATGGCCCTGTTCTCTGACATCGACACCGATGAGATTCACAACTACATGCAAACAACCTTGGACAAGGACCCTGTCCTTGAACCCAAGGACCTGAACTTCAAAGAGGACGACCTCCAATCGCTCTGGGAATGGCTCCACGAAGATAAAGACTTCGACGGCGACGCCGCACGGCGCATCGCGGCCGCCCAGATCGAGTTCTACCGCCGGCTGAGGCCGGGTGAACCGCCCAGCCTGGAGAACTCCCGGACCCTGATCCGGAACCTGTTCTTCGGTCCCCGACGGTATGACCTGGGCCGCGTTGGCCGTTATAAGCTGAACCGCAGGCTCGGACAAGCCACCAACAACGACCTGATGACACTCAGTTTGGAAGACGTTGTTTCTGTTATTCGGACCATGATCCGCATCAACCAAGGCGAAGGCCGCCCCGCCGACATCGACCATCTGGGCAACCGCCGCGTCAGAGCGGTG
>ERZ651768.3254-NODE-3254-length-10933-cov-2.999632_pt1 | contig 10933 bp, 6 predicted proteins | sample MGYA00514754_ERZ651768 | MGnify/ENA metagenome assembly ERZ651768 | reverse complement strand
ATTGGCGGCGATGCTCCAATATCAGTTCAATCCATGACAAATACTTTAACAACTGATGTAGATGCTACAATTAAACAAATCAACGAACTAACTGAGGCTGGCGCAGATATTGTTAGAGTTTCGTGTCCAGATCAAAATTCTTCATTATCATTAAAAAAAATTTTGAAACATGTTGAAGTTCCTATAGTGGCAGATATTCATTTTCACTACAAAAGAGCAATTGAAGCTGCAAATTCTGGAGCAAATTGTTTAAGAATAAATCCTGGTAATATTGGTTCTAAAGAAAAAGTTCAAGAAATTCTTAAGGCTGCAAAAGACAATAATTGTTCTATAAGAGTTGGAGTTAATGCTGGATCTATAGAAAAAACATTACTAGAAAAATATAAGGAACCGTGTCCAGAAGCATTAGTTGAAAGTGCCGTTAACAATATAAAATTTTTAGAAGATGAAGATTTTTTTAACTTTAAGATAAGTGTTAAATCATCAGATGTTTTTTTGTCAATTGGCGCCTATAGAAAGCTTTCAAAAAAAATAGATTATCCTCTACATTTGGGCATAACGGAAGCTGGGAGTTTTTTGCCGGGAAGTATAAAATCTTCTATTGGACTAGGAAATTTGTTGCTCAATGGTATTGGAGATACGATTAGAGTTTCTTTATCTGATGACCCTGTAAAAGAAGTAAAAATAGGTAATGAAATATTAAAATCTTTAAACCTTCGAAATAAAGGTGTGAAAATCATATCATGCCCTTCATGTGCCAGACAGGCATTTCAAGTAATTGAGACGGTCAAAATATTGGAGGATAAACTTTCACATATTAAAGCACCAATTACTTTATCCATAATAGGCTGTGTAGTTAATGGACCTGGAGAGGCATCATTAACAGATATTGGAGTTACTGGTGGAGGTAAAGGAAATAATATGTTGTATTTAAAAGGTCTTCCAACAGAAAAACTTTCAAGCGATAATATTATTTCTAAGGTGGTAGAACTTGTAGAAAAAAAAGCATTAGAAATAGAAAATATAAATAATGAATGGAGAGCGTATCTAGAAGGAGGACCGGTATCAATAGAAATTTCAAATAATGATATTGTTTTAATAGCAGATAGTCGCGATGTGCGTGGTTTTGTATTCGATCGAAAAATGATTGGTAAGATTGATAAAAATATTATAAAGGGAACCTATACTCAGGAGGGAGCAGCTGCTCAAAAAGAAGATCCAGGGCCATGGCGAGCAGAACGGGAAAAATTGAAGATACAAAAAGAATTTAAACCGAATCCTTCAGATATTTCTGGATTATGGGTGGCTACACAACAGCTTGATTTTAGGAAGTATACAATGGCACTAACACCAAATGGTAAGAAATGGCTTGAGAATTATTTACCCTATTATGATCAGCCTGATGTTCGTTGTGAGTCTATCGGGTTGCCAGCACTAGTAACTTATACTTTTCCGTTCGAAATCATAGCAAGTGAAGATAGATATACAATGATTTATGAGTATCAATCTAAGGTAAGAAGAATTTGGATGGATAGTAGGAAACCAAGCCAGTTCATGCCTCCTTCTAGAATGGGACACTCTACCGGATATTGGGAGGGCGATACTTTAGTGGTAGATACTGCTAATCTCGAAAAAACTATCAGAGATTTTCGCGGTGAGTTGATTTCTGAAAAAGCACATATCCAGGAACGTTATAATCTTAATGATCGTGGTGATGTATTGACAGCAATTATTACTGTTAAAGATCCAGATAATTATAAAAGATTTCCAATTCGCCGTCGCCAATGGATTAAAAGTCATGACGCGGAGATTTTTCCGTACACCTGTGACCCAGATTCATTTTTTATACCTATGTACGAACAGAATGAAATGGATATGTACATAAAAAGAACAGATCGGCGATTTTAAGAATTTCGTTGCATCATGCTTCGTAAAGAGTATTATAAAATTACTAATCAAAAGAATAGACAGAAGAGTTCTTCTTGAAAATAGAGAAGCGCCGAAGACGCAACTAGCTCGGAAACGCTCAGGCAAACGGACTGAATATTCTGATTAGCTCTGGAGAGAGACTGATAAATGGCTCACCGAAGGGGTACGCGAATAAGATTTCGTTTGATCTCTCAGGTAAAAGGACAGAGGGGCGACCTAGAAATTATGCTGTAATAGTATGAAATCTAGGCCGCCCTTTTTTATTTAAGGATGTATTTAAAATAATTTTGTAGATTAGCATGGGAACACGTACTCAATTGTATGATCAACACATCCTTGCGGGAGCAAGAATGACTAATTTTGGTGGATGGGAAATGCCTATTCATTATGGATCACAAATTAGCGAACATTATGCTGTTAGAAATGATGCCGGGATTTTTGATGTATCGCACATGACCGTTATTGATATAGAAGGATCTGATGCTTTGATGTTTCTTAAATATCTTTTAGCTAATGATGTTTCAAAACTAACTAATATCGGTAGGGCTTTATATACCTGCATGTTGAATCAGGATGGCGGCGTAATTGATGATCTTATAGTTTATTTTTTTGATACCAATATTTATAGATTAGTGGTTAATGCTGCTACTAGAGAAAAGGATATGAAGTGGATTATGAGCAATGGAAGTCAGTTTAATATAACTGTAAATGAACGTCCCAATATCTCTATGGTTGCTCTACAGGGACCTAATGCTTGTGATTTAGCGTTATCAATGTTCCCAAAAGATTATGAAGCCCCTCTATCTGATCTTCAGCCCTTTAGCGGAATCAATTATGAAGATATATTCGTTACACGTACTGGATATACTGGAGAAGATGGTCTTGAAATCATGCTTCCTACGGGTCATGTTGAGCAGTTTTGGAAAGAATCGCTAAATGTTGGTTTTCAGCCTTGTGGCCTGGGTGCCCGCGATACCTTAAGATTGGAAGCAGGCATGAATCTCTATGGTTCAGATATGGATGAATCGACTCTACCTATAGAAGCAGGACTAGGGTGGACGATATCTTGGCAACCAGAAAACCGTGATTTTATTGGTAGATCAAAATTAATGGAAAGGTATATCGCGCAAGATCACAATCGACAATGTGGATTAATACTTATGGATAAGGGTATCCTACGAAATAATCAACAAGTTGTGATTGATGGAATTGAGCAAGGAAAAATAACCAGTGGAGGATATTCCCCCACTTTGGAATGTTCGATAGGATTTGCACGAATACCAATGAGTGATTTTAATAAAGTAAGTGTTGAAGTACGAGGAAATATACTAGAAGTAAGGGTAGTGAAGTTACCATTTGTTAGACACAATAAAGCATTGATAGATCTCAAAATGCTGAGATAGATGTATTTTGGAGGAGAATATTATGAATGACTTACCTGGAGATCTATATTACACCAATGAGCATGAGTGGCTCCGTAAGGAAGAGGACGGAAGTATTACCGTAGGTATTACGGATTATGCTCAAGCTGCCTTAGGGGATCTTGTTTATGTTGAAATCCCAGAGATTGGACAAAATATTGATGCGGGCGGAGAAATGGCTGTGGTTGAATCTGTGAAGGCCGCATCAGATGTTTATTCACCATTATCTGGAAAAATCACTAATGTTAATGAGAATTTGACCAACGAACCTCAAATAATTAATTTAGACCCCTATGGGGAAGGTTGGATAGCTTGTATTTTTCCGAGCGATGAAATTAACAACGTAATGAATGCAGATGAGTATCAGCAGTTTCTTGATGATTTAGGGGAATAAATATTAGTTAATATTCAGTGAAGATTATGCCTTTTATCCCTCATAATAAAACCGATATCAAAGAAATGCTTGGAACTATTAAAGCAGGAAGTATTGACGATTTATTTGATGAAATACCAAAAAACCTTCTAATTGATCAGCTAAAAGAAGTACCTCAAGCATTATCAGAAATGGAAATTACCAGATTAATGCGTAAACGGGGTTCGCTGGATGAAAAGTTGTTATGTTTTACTGGGGCAGGAGCATACGACCATCATATTCCTGCTGTGGTTTGGGATATTGCTACACGCGGAGAATTTTATAGCGCTTATACGCCTTATCAAGCAGAAGCAAGCCAGGGTACTCTCCAAACAATTTATGAATACCAAACAATGATGGCAAATCTAACTGGTTTAGATGTTAGTAATGCTTCTATGTATGACGGTGCTTCTTCGGTAGCTGAGGCTATTCTAATGGCAGTCAGAGCTAATAGAAATTCAGATTCGAGAAAAGTACTTTTTGTTTCTGGCGTGAATTGCACGTATCAAAAAGTAGTGACGACCATTTGTCAAGGACAGGGCTTAACGTTTGATCGACTGCCATTGGATATAGATACTGGTAAAACAAATGTTGACGAGCTTTCTGAATATGATCAATCTCCAGTTGCTGTTGTTATTCAACACCCTTCTTTTTTTGGAACCTTAGAAAACGTAGATGCTATAACAGATTGGGCGCATGAGATGGGCGCATTGGTAATAGCAGCTACCAATCCTATATCCCTTGCACTACTGAAAGCCCCAGGTGAATGGGGTAAAAATGGAGCTGATATTTGCTGCGGCGAAGGCCAGCCTTTGGGAATACCTTTGTCATACGGTGGTCCATATTTCGGGTTTATTACTTGTAAAAAGGAATTTTTAAGGCAAATCCCTGGACGTCTTGTTGGGTGTACAACTGATCAAAAGGGTAGGAGAAGTTTTACGCTAACCTTGCAAGCGCGAGAACAGCATATTCGTAGATCAAAAGCCACTTCAAATATTTGTACCAATCAAGGACTCATGGTCACGGCAGCAACAATATATATGTCATTACTTGGTTTTAAAGGACTAAGATCGGTAGCCCAGAAATCTCATGAACAAACCTTTAAATTGATTCAACAGTTAACATCGATCAATGGGATTAAAACAATTTTCAGCGAACCTTACTTTCATGAGGTTGCTATCAAGTTAGATCATCCTGTTGATTATGTTTTAGAGCAACTATCTTTAAGAAATATACTAGGAGGTTATGATTTGACATCAGATTTTCCTCAACTAGAAAATAGTTTATTAGTTTGCGTTACTGAAACGAAAACCGATGAAGATATTACTATTTTTGCCGAAGCAATGAAGGAAATAATGATTTGACCAAAAATTAGTAGAGAAATTGGTTAGTTTTTAATGGAAAACGTTATGACGGAATTAATATTTGAAAAATCAAGAAAAGGACGAGCTGCTTTTGCTCAGTATCCTCAATTTTCAAGCGATCCAGGTCTACCTGACGAATTTTTACGACATAGCAATCCCGTGCTACCGGAAGTATCAGAGTTGCAAGTTGTTAGACATTTTACTCGTTTATCGCAAAAGAATTTCTCAATTGATACACATTTTTATCCATTAGGCTCATGTACCATGAAATACAATCCTCGTGTTTGTAATCAGATAGCAATGATGCCTGGTTTTGCAGATAAACATCCATTGTCTTTTGAGGATCATAGCCAAGGATTTCTATCTTCAATGTATGAATTACAGGATATGCTCAAAGCTATTACAGGCATGCAAGCTATTTCGCTAACCCCAATGGCTGGTGCTCAAGGAGAATTTGCGGGCGTAGCTATGATCCGCGCTTACCACGTAAATAGAGGTGAAAGCAATCGTAATGAAATTATAGTCCCCGATGCGGCGCACGGCACAAATCCAGCAACTGCGATTATGTGTGGATGCAAAGTTCTTGAATTGTCAACGAAAGAAGATGGGGATATAGATATTGACGTGTTAAAGAATATGGTTGGTAAAAATACTGCCGGTATTATGTTAACCAATCCTTCTACATTAGGTGTGTTCGAACGTAATATCATGGAAATTGCAGATATTGTCCATAAAGCCGGAGGTTTGTTGTACTACGATGGCGCAAATCTAAATGCAATACTTGGTAAGGTGAGACCTGGCGATATGGGTTTTGACGTAATTCATTTGAATTTACATAAAACATTCTCAACTCCTCATGGCGGCGGAGGCCCAGGATCAGGGGTTATTGGCGTTGGCGATTGCTTAAAGCCTTTTATGCCAATTCCAATAATAGGTAAAAGAGGAACAGGAAAAAAAGCTAAATATCGTTGGCTGGCTGAAAAAGACTTACCCAAAAGCATTGGGCGTTTATCGGGGTTTATGGGTAATGCCGGAGTATTGATTCGCGCTTACGTCTACATGCGACTTTTAGGGGCAAATGGGATGAAACGTATTGCTGAATTTGCAACTTTAAATGCTAATTATCTTCAATCCCGTCTGAAAAATGTAGGATTTGAGCTTGCATTTCCTAATCGTCGAGCAACACATGAGTTTATTATTACCCTGAAAAATGAACAGAAAGAGTTCTCAATTAATGCTATGGACTTTGCCAAATCCCTTTTAGACTATGGCTTTCATGCGCCAACAATATATTTTCCATTATTAATTTCAGAGTGTTTACTGATAGAACCCACGGAAACAGAAACTAAAGAAACGATAGACAGATTTGTTGATGCAATGGCACAGATACTTGATAATGCCAAAACAAAAAATATCAATCACAAAGAAGCGCCTTTCAAAATGCCAGTAAGTCGTGTTGATGAACTTCAGGCAGCTAGAAATCTTGATTTAACCTACAAAGAAATTATCGAATAAATATTTTTACAACCCAATTATGAATTATAAATTCTTAAAGATTTTACTTATTTTTTTTTCATTACAATTAGGCCAAGCAGAGGAACAGGATTGGTCTAGGACATTAGAAAAAATTTCTACCGGCATTGTTAGCATCCGAGTAGATAGTACGCGTGCATTTGATACTAACTGGAACTCTTCGTCTCAGGCATCGGGATTTGTCGTAGATGTTAAAAATGGTCTCATCCTAACCAACCGGCACGTGGTTACATCAGGACCAGTAATTGCTGAGGCAGTCTTTTTGAATAATGAGGAAGTCCGATTAACTCCTGTATATCGTGATCCTGTACACGATTTTGGTTTTTTTCGCTATCAACCAAAAGAACTTAAACATATAAAGCCTGTTGAACTCGTTCTTGCTCCTGAATCTGCTAATGTCGGGGAATCAATTCGCATCATTGGTAATGATTCAGGTGAGCAGCTATCAATACTTGATGGTACTTTAGCTCGCATGGATAGAAAAGCACCTGATTATGGACGTGGAAATTATAATGACTTTAATACTTTCTATTTTCAAGCATCCTCCGGTACTTCAGGCGGGTCATCTGGCGCGCCAGTGGTCAATATCAGCGGCGAAGTTATCGCTTTAAATGCCGGAGCAAACAACTCTTCAGCCAGTAGTTTCTTTTTACCTTTAAATCGTATTAAAAGAGTTCTTGGTTTGCTGCAAAAACAACAGCCTATAGAACGCGGTAGCTTGCAATCTGAATTCGTAATTTACACATTTGATGAATTATCTCGACTTGGATTATCTAACGAAACAGAAGTACTTGTAAGAACGCATAATAAAGATCTTTTTGGCATGCTTGTGGCTAAATTTATTGTTCCCGAATCGCCTGCATTTGGAAAAATCAGACCGGGAGATATCCTAGTTCGGATTAATGGCAACTTAGTCACTGATTTTCTTGAATTTGCCTCGATTATTGATAATAAAGTCGGTGAAATGATTTCTGTAGAACTTGAAAGGTCTGGACAAATCATAAAGGAAATGATTGAGGTTACTGATCTACATAGTATTACACCAGATACCTTTCTACAATTTGGGGATGCAGTGGTACATAATTTATCGTACCAACAAGTTAGGCATCACAACCAACCACTGAAAGGCATTTATGTAGCGGATCCTGGGTATATTTTTTCAAAATCGGCAATCCCTCGTGGGGCTGTAATTCACGAAGTAGACGGTAAAGCAGTTGAATCAATTGACTCACTTAAAACTATTCTTTCGGCCTTTGATGACGGAGATAGAGCTACCATACGCTTCACCACAATGGATGATCCGAACAATAGTATTGTTCGCTCAATTCAGATGGATCGAGTTTGGTTTCCTCTAAAACACTGCATACGTGATGATTCTCTAGGTATTTGGTCTTGCCAGGAACTTGAAAATAATTTCAGTAAATCTGTTTCTAAGAAAAGTAAAACACAATTTCCTCAATACAAAAATAAAACACTGGATACAATTTCAAAATCCTTAGTTATGGTAAATTTTGATTTACCCTATACGCTATCAGGCGTATCCGAACAACATTATTACGGCACGGGATTAATCATTGATGCCAAAAAAGGGTTTATTCTCGTCGATCGTAATACGGTTCCTATTGCAATGGGGGATGTCAGAATCACATTTGCCGGTTCATTAGAGATTGATGGGCAAGTTGAATATATTCATCCACTGCATAATTTAGCTGTTGTATCCTATGATCCAAGTTTGATAGGAAATACTCCTGTAAAAACAGCATCTTTTAATACCAAGCCTCTTGTTTCTGGTCAAAATGTATTAGTTGTTGGTCTTAAAATGGATCATCAACTGGCACATCAGGAAAGTAATGTGTCATCCATTGGTCCTATCACTATACCTTTATCGAGAACTCTCCGCTTTCGTGAGGCAAATGTGGATGGTATCAATCTCGTTAATGGGCCTGAAAACTTTGATGGAGTTATCGTTGGTAAAAATGGAAGTGTGAGCGCTTTATGGTCAAGTTTTAGTATTTATTCCGATGGGGAAATGAGGCAATTTAATCGAGGAATTAGTAGTGAACTGCTTGCAGAATTGATTGATGTTGTAAAGACAGGTAGATCTATTTATTCATTGGAAGTAGAAGCGAGATACTTACCCCTGTTTGCAGCCCGAAAATTGGGGCTAGATGATCTATGGTTAGAGAAGCTTGAGCAGAGAGCAGCAGAGAATAGAAGGGTACTTTCAGTGAGTAGAGTGGTTGCGGGAACACCCGCAGCAAAAGTTTTACGGAATGGAGACATTATCCTAGCAATTAATGATCAAATCATCACATCATTTAGAGAACTTGAAAAGTCAACCCAAAAGACAAATGTTGTTGTCACCGTTTTACGGAATAAAGAAATACAGAAGGTGGATGTTAGTACTGTTCAACTTGATGGTAAAGGTATTCAGCGTATGGTCTTATGGGCCGGCGCTTTGTTGCAGAACCCTTATCGGGAAATGGCATTGCAACGGGGTATTAATCCTGAGGGAGTGTATGTTGCTTTTTATAATTATGGTTCTCCTGCAACACGTTATGGACTATGGGCAGGCAGGCGAATCATGGAAGTTGACGGGATTAAAACACCAGATTTAGAAGAATTCGTGACTGTTGCCAGAGAAAAACATGACCAAAAATCTTTAAGATTAACAACCGTTACCATGAATGGTTCTATAGAAGTGATTACCTTGAAATTAGACAATCTATACTGGCCTACCTATGAAATTAAGAAAACCACTCATGGGTGGCAGAGGTTTTCAATCAACTAACCTACTATCGTCTCGGAGCTTTTACTATGAACAAGCGTGATTTTCTGAAAAATTCTACCGTATTAGGAGTGACTGGATCGATTGTATCGCCATCATCAGTTCTAGCTCATAACTTTGATCGCTCTTCTTTAAAGGATATAACTGGTGATGCCGTATCAATTACAGTTGATGAGAGAAAAGCACGTGTTAGTAAGGCCCAAAAAATCATGCGTAAAATGAATATCGATATGTTGTTGATAGAAGCAGGCTCAGCACTGATTTATTTCACCGGTGTCCGGTGGAGAAGGTCTGAACGTTTTACCGGCGTACTCATTCCTGCCAATGGGGATATTACATTTATCACCCCTTTTTTCGAAGAACCTTCAGTTAGGGAAAGTATGGCTTTCGGGGAAAATGTTCTAACCTGGCACGAGCACGAAAATCCCTTTGATTTGGTTTCAAATGTCCTCAACAATCTGGGATTAAAAAAAGGTCGGATTGCCGTTGAGGAGACGGTTCGTCATTTTATCGTGTACGGTGTACAACTGGCAGCAAAGAATTTTCAAGTAGTATCCGGCCAAGACATAACCCGCGGTTGCCGGATGTATAAATCTCCTGCAGAGATAGCTTTAATGCAAAAAGCCAATGATGTGACCATACAGGCGTATCAATACGTTTATCAGCAGATAGAAGAAGGCATGTATCCTGCAGATATAGCCACCCTTATGGATGATGCTACACTCGCGTTAGGCGGAAGACCTGTTTTTTCAGGGGTTTTGCTCAATGAAGCTAGTGCCTATCCCCATGGTACTGAACAGCCACAGCAGGTTAAGCAAGGAGGTATTATTCTCATGGATTGTGGTTGCTCGGTGCATGATTATCAGTCAGATATCTCACGGACCTGGGTGCATGGCGAACCTACCAAGAAACATAGAAAGGTTTGGGAGACGGTTAAACGGGGACAGGAATTGGCTTTAGAATCAGCTATGATAGGTGTTCCAGCTGGAAAAGTTGATGACACAGTGAGAGCGTATTACGAAAAACAAGGTTATGGACCTGGTTATCAAACACCCGGTCTTTCTCATCGTTTGGGTCATGGTATAGGCATGGATGGTCATGAGCCTGTTAATTTCGTGCATGGTGAGGCAACAGAAATTTCCCCAGGTATGTGCTTCTCAAATGAACCTGGCATATATATTTTTGGGGAGTTTGGCGTTAGATTGGAAGATTGTCTTTACATGACCCAGAATGGACCAAAATTATTTACCGATCTTTCATTATCAATTGATGAACCTTTTCATGGAAATTAATTATATTTCATTATCTTATAATCTTGATTTTTTATAGGATGAGTCGTATATTTGACCGTTCCACTGTCATATTTAGGAGGGCATAAAAGATGTCTAAAATTACAAGATTTTTGAAATCTAAAGTTTGGCTCCTAGCTTTATTAGCACTTTCGTTAGCTGCTTGCGGAGGAGGAGGCGGAGGGGATGCCACTCCA
>ERZ651768.3251-NODE-3251-length-10937-cov-3.583333_pt1 | contig 10937 bp, 9 predicted proteins | sample MGYA00514754_ERZ651768 | MGnify/ENA metagenome assembly ERZ651768 | reverse complement strand
TAAGGGCTCAATATCAAAGTGGAGCAAATGTTATCAGTCAGCCACAAAACAACGTTTCCAGTGAACGGTTCTTTACCAATGAGAGTGGTACCATCCTTATGAATGTGAATGTCTGGGGACATGTAAATCAACCTGGTCGGCATATTGTTTTTGATGGAATTGACATAGCCACCCTCCTGTCTGTGGTAGGGGGGCCAAAAAGTGGCGCAAAGCTGAACAAAGTTAAAATATTTAGGGAAGTTCCCGATGAAAATGGAAAGTTAGCATACACCATTAATATAGAAAATTTTATACAGACAGGTGATCGAAGTGAATTTGTGAAAATCATGCCCAATGACACCTTCATCATACCCCAGAAAACGTCCAGCTATGTATTGGCTCAGGTAGGGACATTAAATACTCTTCTATCTATCTTGAATATTTATCTGCAAATCGATTACAGAAACAGTCAGTAAATGGATACTCTAGAGCAATCCCAAAATAATCAGCAGAGTCTGAAAGAACCGGAACTTACCATTCATGACTACTGGATCATTATAAACCGGGGCAAACTCTGGATAATATTCGCCGTTTTGGGTGTGCTGGCTTTAACAGTGTATTATAATTATTCTGTGGCGCCATCCTATACAGCAAAAGCCACCCTCCTCATCGGTAAAGGATCAAATGGCGGCGCTATATTTGATTTTAGCGGTGGTATGAGTCAGTCGACGATAGCCAATCAGATCGAGTTATTAAAATCGCGCGTGAGATTTCTTGCCGAGTTCGTTGAGTACGCCCAGCCGCTTTTGGCCGGCGAGGTGACCTACGAGTCGGAAGCTGTGAAACAGCGGCTTTCGTCGGCAGGGCTAGGCGGTCATGTTGCTGCTCTGCGGGAGGCGTACGCTGCGCTCGACCAGGACCAGTTTGAGGCCAGGTCCCTGGAGCATTCGCTTCGCACCGTGGCCGATGCTAGGAGCATCAAGGCTGGTGTTCTCATTCACGCCACCCGAGTTGGCATGACCGGTCGTACCGTCAGCCCAGGCCTCTTTGAGATGGTCGAGCTCATCGGCCGCGACAGGACGCTCAGCCGACTCAAAGCGCTCGAGCAATTTCTTGCCGAGCACCGACCGACTGAGCCGACCCCGTGACCGGGCCGCTCATTACCCCGGCCGACTACCGACGGGCGTGCCGTTATCTGGCGGTGCGTGATCCGGTCATGGCGGCCATCATCCGCCGCCAGGGGCCGTGCGGGATGGGGCGCGTGAAGCGGTCAGATTCCTACCTAGCGCTGGTCGAAGCCATCGTCTGGCAGCAGCTGTCGGTCAAGGCCGCCGCGACGATTTACGCGCGTCTTCTCGCTGCCTTTCCCACCAACGACGGCCTGACATCAGCGGCCGTCGGTAAGAGTCGCCGCGAACGACTCCGCGGTGCCGGGCTCAGCTGGGCGAAGGTGGACTATTTGAAGGATCTTTCCACAAAAGTCAATCGGGGCACGCTCGACCTAGATTCGCTTGAGACTCTATCCGACGATGAGGTGATCGCAGCACTGACTTCGGTAAAGGGGATTGGCAGGTGGTCAGCCGATATGTTCCTAATGTTCCGGCTCGGCCGACCCGACGTATTCCCGGTCGGAGACCTGGGCATCGTCAAGGCGATGCAGACGGCCTACCGGATGCGCAAGCCGCCAATCCCAAAACGGATGCTGAAGATCGCCGAGCCCTGGCGCCCCTACCGCTCCGTTGCGTCTTGGTATCTCTGGGAGAGCGTGGAAAACTCCCCGCTCAACGGGCGACCCTAAGCCTGGAAGCTAGAGTTACCTCCGTGCCAGCTCATCGTTGATGATTGTCTCGAAGGCCTCGAACGGCTGGGCGCCAGACACTAGCCGGCCGTTGATAAAGAGCGTCGGTGTGGACGACACGCCGTAACCTTCTGCGTCGGTCATGTCCTGCCGCACCAGTCTCGCCGTTGCACTTGTATCCAGACAGGTATCGAACGACCCTTGGTCGAGTTTCAGCTCGCGCGCGTACCGCTTCAAGTCCGCGATTGCTAGTGCGTTCTGGTTGGCGAACAGTTTATCGTGGTATTCCCAGAACCGTCCCTGGACATGCGCGCACTGAGCTGCTTCGGCGGCCTTGAAGGCCTGCGGATGTGTGTTCAGTGGCAAATCCTTAAAGACGAAGCGCACTTGATCACCGTATGTCTCAGCGATTCTTTCGAGGGTCGGACCGACCCTCCCACAAAATGGTCACTGAAAGTCGGAGAACTCGATGATCTCCACGATGGCACTCGATGTGCCCTTGATTGGGTCGGTCGGCGCGCGCGCAATGGCCATCCGCGGTGGCTCCAGGAGCCGTTCGACCCGCACATTCAGACTATCCGAGAGCTCAGCGATCAGCGTGGCGCGTACTTCTACAGACTGCTGTTGCTGCAGGAAGTTGTTGACCGGCTCACGTAACTGTTCAAGCGTACGCCCTTGAGTCTGCTGTTCCCCGAGGTTATTGTAAAACCGTTCGACGTCAGCATCGGTAATCGGTGTCAACCGGCTCGACAGTTCCTGCCGTAGAAGCGTCTCTGGGGTGAGACCTCGATTAGCGGCCTCCATCTCGAGGATCTGGTTACCCACAACCATGTCTAGATAAAGGACCAGTGCGTCGTAGCGTGACTGCGAGACCTGCAGGAATGACCCAACGTCAATTTCGCGCCATTGTTTCTCGACCTCGCCGAGCGTAATCTCACGATCGCCCACACGTGCGACGACCTCATCCGATGAACCGAACTGTTGTTTGGACAGAAGTGCCCCCACCCCTACCACGAGTAGTAGCACGCACGACCAGAGCACACTACGATTCACGCCCATTACGGAAGGCCGGCCTCCATCCGAAACATTCGACGGTGGTTGTCCACTGTCAGTCATATCGTATAAGACGCGCCCCGCACCATTCTGGCTTGGAAGCGTCATGCCAGCATACCGGCCACCGAACAGATTCGCAAATGCGGTGAGTACAAATCGTACAGGGTTGATCCCCGCTCTTGTAGGGTAGCTTCACGCTATTTATAATTGGAGTTTCCGAGTCCCACCGAGGCCAATACTGGGAGGTCGTTCAATGGTAGGACACGCGGCTCTGGACCGTGGAATCGGGGTTCGAATCCCTGCCTCCCAGCCAACCTCTCGCCCTGTGAGTTTGTGATCCCTTTCCAGGACTTCGGGCATCAGGCAGAAAGTTCGATACATACCCACGAAGGCCAGCTGGCACGCCCTCGGGAGGCATGCTGGTTTTAAACTCCACAAAGCTCTCTAAAAGAAGCGAAGCGAATAGGAGACCTTCACCCCGCGCCCGATTTCTGGCGCGAGATCTTTAATGAACGATGTATGAAGCTGATAACTTTCGTTTGTGAGGTTGTACCCCGAGACGGCTAGGATGTGGGCCATGTGCTGCATGGGCCATACATACGAGGCTTTAACGTTCAGAAGAGAATAACCATTGGTAGTAGTTTCATAGCGATCCACCTTGTTTTGTTTGGCAGATACGATCCACTCGGGTGTAACCGTCAATCCTCGATAGGTGAAATTGAAACTCAACTGCGCACGGAGCGGAGGAATCCGAGGGAGTGCTTGCCGTGTCTTAGTCAATTCTGCATTTACAAGTCCAATGCCCAAATTTGCCCAAACGGAGGTGCCGAGTCGAGCGCTCGCCTTGGCATCGAACCCAACAAACCGCGCGTCGCCTTGAAGAAAATTAGCAACACGCAACTTGTTTTTGATTTGGTTGGTTTGGGACGCGAACACAAAGTTGTCGATGTCGTAGATATAGAAGTTGAAATCGCCACGAAGTCGGGTTGCCTGGTGCCGAAGGCTCACATCGAGTCCTAGGGTGGATTCAGTGTCCAGGTTGGGATTGCCAATCTCGAAGGTGAGGTTGCCAACGTGTGGACCAAAATTGTAGAGCTCCTCTAGCGCCGGGGCTCGGTATGACCGGGTGAGGTTGACGACGAAAGCACCGGTTGCGCCAAGGTCAGTCTGGAAACCCATTGAACCTGACGCGGTGGTGAAGTCACGGTTACGCACGGCTGGCGCCTCAAGGTGGTCAGCATCATGGTCGTCGTGGCTGACCGGCCGCGCTGCAACTGCGTAGGCGTTACGTTCGATACGACCGCCAAGTTGAAAGCGGTATTGTCCAAAACTTAACTCCTCGTAAGCAAAGGCTGCGAGCGAAACTTGATCGGTCGCAGGCGCCAGCGCCTCCTCTCCCTTAGCAACGTAGTTACGAAATTGAGCCCACACACCGAGCTTTCCGGCGACTCTGTTGGTCCGCCGTTGATCTATTTCTATCCGCGCGATATAGCTCCGATTGTTGAACGTTGTCCCCGTGGTTTCAACACCCTTCTGATCCACCTCGAGTTCATCATGCTGCCAGTCGACGAGTTTGGTTACCATCCGGAGTGAATTTACGAAACGATTGTTTAGATCGCGCATTCCAACTTCGATGTTACCCACCCGTCGTGTTGAGCCGACGTCTATGGTGCCCTCCTCTTCGTGGTGATCTCCAGTATGCTCGTCATGTCCATGGAAGTCCTCGGCGAATGGAACGCCATAGCGGCCATCCTCAAGAGTTACCCCACTGCTCGCAAATAGATGGTCGCCAAAGTAGCCGACACCGGCACGACCGCTTGAAAGCTGGGTCGCCGAATTCTTGATCCTTCCGGCCGGCGTGTTGTAGTCATCGGTTCTCCGTGCGCCACCGCCGGCCCAAATCATGAGTTGTCCCTGGGCATGTTGCATGCTGCCGTTGGTTCCCGCCTGCCGGTTGGCGCTTCCCCCATCAACACTGAGTTGCCCGCGCGTTCCCTCGGTCAACGTATTACGGTAGCTTTCGTGCGGTGTGATGGTGTTGATGACACCACCTACTGCGTTGGACCCATAAAGTAGAGTCGCCGGTCCTCGCACAATCTCGATGCGTTCGAGCCCATTCGGGTCAACTGACGTACCGTGGTCGGCGGATTGACTAGCCAAGTCACCGGTGCGGACTCCGTCTTCCATCACGAGTACCCGGTCACCATCAAAGCCGCGAATGATCGGGCGACTTGAACCCGGACCGAAGCTCCGCTTCCAGACCCCCGGCTCATTTTCGAGCGCCTCTCCAAGGGACCCCTGGGCATCAGTGACGAGATCGAACGCGTCAAGTGTGGTGATGGCATTGAACGCTTCATAGGTTGTGGCAGAATCCGCTACCGTGGCCGTGACGGTCACTTCCTCGTGCACGGGCGAAAGTGCTAGTTCAAACTCAACGGTCGTCGTCTCCCCTGCAAGGATTGTGATTGCTTGGCGACTGGCAGTGAGGTGCTCGCGTTGTGCCAAAATTTCATAAGTGCCAATAGGCACGTCCTCAACAACGAACATGCCCTCCGCGTTGGTCAACACCGTCTGGCCGGGTCCAATCACTAATACCAACGCCCCGGCGATGGCATCGCCGTTCTCGGTCAGCCTAACGATGCCGCGTATGGTGCCAGTGCCCTGGGCCCATGCCGGCGTCCAGGTAAGACAAACCAGGACCCCGCTTACGAGTAGTGTGCTTCGGACGATTCGAAAACAATTCCACATGTGTTGCTTTCCCGAAACTCAAGTAACCTCTGTTCCGGACGACGCTCATGTTTCAGTCGGCCAGGTAGTCAAAAGACAGGAGAGGCCGACTTCTAAGCGAACAACTAAAATGATTAAGGTGGTGGAAAAACTAGGCGGGTGGGCCGCGAGCGGGGTCATTCTGGCCGTAATGGGAAGTGATTGTATCGGTCGAGTGAACCAGTATGGGCGATTCAGTCCAGTCTGCTGGACCGAGCAGGGGAGCCGCGGTCAGGATATTGGTAGCCTGATGTCGAAGTTGGCAAATCGCGCAATCTTGGTCTGACCCATGACCCAGGTGCAAGGGGCCAGCAATGGAGGCCACGGTGACCAGCGCAACCACCAAAACGACAGTGAGGCTACGAAAAACACGGCCGTAAGGAAGCATTGTCTCTCGGAAAAAAGCTCTAAGCAGATCGAGAATATTAGGGAATCCGATTCTATGTCAAGTAAACGAAGCTTCTCCTTGACAGCGCTTCGCCTCTCGCCAGATCATCGCTGCATACATTAATTATTAGCGCACTGTTATCTTTTTAATCGTTATGAATGACCGTGAACTCGGCTTAAGTCGGCGGATTACCCGCCGTGATTTCGTGCAGGGTGTTGCGGTGCCAGTCGGAGGTTCCCTTGTGCTTCCTCGCTGGACCGAAGCGCTGGGCGAAGGTATCAACGCCGACGCACCGTCCACAGAAGATTACCCACCTTTACGCACCGGGATGCGTGGAAGTCACGCTGGCTCGTTCGAAATCGGCCATCAGCTCCGTGATCAACGGGGCTGGGATTTCTCGGATGCCGTTGACACGGGAGAGCGCTACGACTTGGTCATTGTTGGTGGCGGCATTAGCGGTCTCGCTGCAGCGCATTTCTTTATCAAGTACGTTGGTCGCGACTCGCGAGTGCTAGTCCTCGACAACCATGATGATTTTGGCGGCCACGCGAAGCGAAACGAATTTCACCATGAGGGGCGAACCCTGGCGCTTAACGGTGGAACGCTGAACATTGAATCACCCGAGCGCTACAATCAGCCATCACAGCAGCTCCTACAGGACATCGGTGTTGACCTTGGTCGGTTCCTCTCGGACAACGCAGATTCACGACAAATGTACCGGCGGATGGGTCTCGGCTCTGCTTACTTTTTTGATCGTGAAACGTGGGGAGTAGACCGGCTTGTGAAGAATGACCGTGGTGGTTTCACGGAGGCGTTTGTCGCCAAGACGCCACTCTCTGGGACCGCACAGCAGGATCTGCTGAGGTTGAATGGGTCAGATCAGCGTGACTATTTTTCTGGACTGACCTCGGCCGAGAAGAAGGTGCGACTAGCCAAGATGAGCTATGCCGACTTTCTGCGAGATCTCGCGAAGGTTGACCCGCAAGTGCTGTGGTTCTACCAGGGGACAGGTGCGGGTAGTTTCGTTACGGGGATCGACACACTACCCGCGCTATTTGCCTGGGAGATGGGCCAGCCGGGGTTCGGTGGCTTAGGTCTCGAACCAACACCAGACGGTATGCTGGCTGACCTCCCAGGTGGACACCACGGACGGCAGAGGCCGGGCGGTGGATCCGTCCATTTCCCCGATGGTAACGCCACAGTCACACGCCTGATGGTTCGGTGGTTGCTCCCAGATGCCGTGCCAGGGTCAACCCAGGAAGACGTCGCCACAGCTCACGTGGACTATGGCCTACTGGATCGTCCAGGGCAGACTGCGCGCATTCGGCTCAATAGCACTGTCGTTCGTGCGAGACACACCGGGGCCAGTGGTAGCGATGCAGTTGAAGTGAGCTATGTGCGTGACGGTCGGACCCACCACGTCCGGGGTCGTCACGCGGTAATGGCCTGCTGGAACCGCATGATTCCGTATCTGGTGCCTGAACTACCGATCACTCAGAAGGAAGCCCTGCGGTTCGGCGTTAAGGCGCCACTCGTCTACACAAGCGTTGCACTTCGCAACTGGAAGGCGTTTGCGAAGCTGAGCGTGAGCCGCGTCAGCGCGCCAACGATGTACCACGCTCGAGTGAGGCTTGACGAGGCAGTTAGTCTGGGTGACCTGCGACACGCGGAGAATCCGGAAGAACCGATCGTGCTTAGTCTCACGCGCTACCCGATCACCCCTGGTAAACCCCGGAAGGTGCAGTATCGCTTAGGCCGTGAAGACCTGCTCTCGACCTCGTTCGAGACATACGAACGGAAGATCCGCGACCAGCTCGGGCGTGTGCTCGGCGACGGCGGGTTCGACCCCGCACGCGACATCATTGCTATCAGCGTCAACCGCTGGCCACACGGTTACTCCTATACTTACAACAGCCTGACCGATCCGATGGAATGGGTGTTCACGGCGAGCGATGAGCGCCCGTGTGTCAAAGCTCGCCAGCCGTTTGGCTCAATTACCATTGCCAACTCCGACGCCGCCGCGAGTCCTCATACTGATGCCGCGATTCTCGAAGCGCACCGCGCCGTGCAGGAGATCATCCAACGCCGAGCCATGCCGGCGCTCAGTGCCCCCTAACGCACTACGAATATTCCCACGGTCAACTGACAGCCACCCTTTGAACCTAAGGTGAAGGTGTCCGGCAAGTTTAGTCGGACCGAGCAACGTTGAATCCAAGCACTTGTTCCAGTTGAAGATTAGATGGAAGAAAATGGCGCACTGTCGAAGCTATCGGAACCGAGTGAGTGAAACGTCGATTGCACGTTCGCGGCGTTCACTTCGCTGCCACTGTACCAAGATCGGGCTCTGGAATGGACCCTCGGCGAGTGTGCCGAGTCCGGGCTGGTCCCCATCGGAAACTAGCAGACAGACCGAGCGCTTCATGCGCAGGAAGCGCCGCGCAGGAGCGCGGATAAAGCTTGCGAGGATCTTTTCTACCACCGATTCGTTTAGCCCGAGGGCGTCAACGAGTTCATTGAACACACGAACCATGTCGTATTTGGCATAGCCGATCGTTTTATTTGGGATGGCGCGTGGATCAGCCAGGAGGTGGCGGCTTTTTTCAGCCATGAACCGCAGGGGATTTCGAAGCACTTCCGCGAGGTCGTGCTGCATGAGCAAGGTTTCATACTCGTTGACGGTGAGGCCAGCTTGGTACTCACCTGGCGCCAAGGCGATGTGGATGCGGCCTTTGTCAACGCCGTGCTGGGCGATAAGTTCCCGGCATCGGTCATATAGGCCGAGGCGCGGGTCCTTTAGGTTCACCGAATCTACCGGATGCCCGGAGATTGGCACCGTCACGCGTACAGTCGCAACGGGTTCTTCTAAGTTGTAGCCGAGGATGCTGGTTACGCGCTGCCGTGGTTGCCCATTGTTAATGCCGTCGAGATCGATGAAATAGACGGGCTCTCCACGGCGGCGCCGATACGAGACACAACTACGAAGACCGGCGCTAATAAACGCTAGATGCGAGTCGGCGTTGCGCGGCTCGACGCGCCGCTGCGCTTCGGACAACTCTTCACGGAGGTGGAGCTCGTCATGTTGATAGCCGCCTCCTTCAGGGAACAAGGCTTGGAAGAAACTGAGATACGGCGCAACTCCGTCGCGTTTTCTGTTTAAACGCTTTGCCAAGCCTTGGTCAAGGTAGCCCGCCGTCGTGTGGAATGAATAGTAGAGTGCGCGTGGGAAATGTTCGAGGAGGTCACCATGAGCCGAAGCTGCGCGCGCACGAACATCCACGACGTCAATGCGAGTGCGAGGGCTGACTGCCAGAGTAACTTGGGCCGGTGCGCTCATTGCCTGAATATGGCCTAGGTCAGAGTTAAGTTTAACCGGCTTTGTGCGAAACGTCACCTGACGAGTTTTCTCTAATCAAGCATAATCCGTTATCTACCGCTGTGTTAGATTCTGCTGGTTGGTTTAACGCTAGGCCTACGAGATGTTAAGCCGGCACCACACCGCACGGAGTGAACCATGGGTCGATATACCTTACTTCTGATCTGTTTTCTAACCATTAGTTGCGGTGAAGCGCTTGACACTGTCGGTGACGCTGAGCTTGGTCTGACGACAGTACCAGTTGAGGTGCAGACTCCCGAAAGTGGCGCGGATTTCGTCATCAATTCAGCCACGATTGAGAATGCCGTGTTGAGCGTTGTTGGCAGCGGCACCTTACCTAATGGTGCATTGATCTCCTATGAGGTGAAGCACGACGGCTTCGATAACGGTGATTACGACGGCTACGGTACCGGACAGATCGAATTTAGTCGTGGGTCTTTCACGTTCGAAATGTCGGTGAACGATTGGCCGACCGGTCACGCCCTGATTCGGTTAACCTTTGAGATGCGACCGAGCGGTGCCCAGCAACCTACTGCTGTCCTCGGAGCCTACGGTGAGAACGGTGAGAAGCTCGTTGGTCCAAAAGTTAAGGACTTCGGTGGCCGGAAAACGATCACGGTCTCAGGCGAAGCAGAGATTTCCTGACCAGCTACCCCGTTCTGGCCGTGGGGAACTTGAAAAGGGCGCGGTGACCGCCTAACCTATCGACTAGGTGAAGATTGTTATAGCTAGTATGTACAAGACTGTGGTTTGAGCTGCTCCAAACCAACGTCCAACGACGCGCCGGTTAAGCTTGAGGCCGCCGAAGGGCCTGCAGACTTCTAGGCGCTGTTTCGGCCCTCATATCACGGGGCTTCGGTGGAGCAAGCCGCATGCCTGACGCTATTCTCGCGCTCGATCAAGGCACGACCGGAAGTACAGCACTCGTCTTTTCTCACGACGGCTTAATCGTGGGCCGTGCTTACTCTGAGTTCACACAGTCCTATCCAGAGCCGGGTTGGGTTGAACACGACCCTGAAGAGATCTGGCACGTTAGTCTGCGTGTGATGACCGAAGCTTTGGCGGAGGCGGGCGTGCAGCCGAACGAGCTTAAGGCGATCGGCATTACGAATCAACGTGAGACGACGGTTGTCTGGAATCGACAGACCGGCAACCCAATTCATCCAGCAATCGTTTGGCAGAGCCGTCAAACTGCGAGGATCTGCGAAGGACTAGTTCAGGATGGCTATTCTAAGACCGTCCGCGATCGGACGGGTCTGGTTATTGACGCGTACTTCTCGGGCACGAAGGTTAAGTGGATCCTTGACCGATACCCAGAGGCACGTACGAAGGCGCACGATGGCGAAATATTGTTCGGTACCATTGATACGTGGTTATTGTGGAAGTTGACTGGCGGTACTTGGGCAACCGACCCGACCAACGCGTCGCGGACCCTTCTCTACAATATCCACGATCGACAGTGGGATCCGACGTTACTTGAGATGCTGGATGTTCCCGCAGCGATGTTGCCACCGGTGAAGCCCAGTAGCGGCGTGTTTGGCGTGACTTGCCAACACGATGGAATTCCTGACGGTGTGCCG
>ERZ651768.3250-NODE-3250-length-10939-cov-6.773706_pt1 | contig 10939 bp, 9 predicted proteins | sample MGYA00514754_ERZ651768 | MGnify/ENA metagenome assembly ERZ651768 | reverse complement strand
GGTCATTAAGGATTTTATGCGAACGAACCTCCCTGGAATAGAAGGACGGGTAACTCTATATGAAATTGAAGATATAAATTTTTCTTCAGAACAAGAATTTAATAATGAAATTATTGAAGAAAATATAATTTGGAACAAATGTTCAGAGATAGAAACCTATGAAGATAATCCTCAACAAGTTTTCAAGATAAAAAGAGAAGATATACTCGTTGTAAAAATAGATGATAATTACTATGCCTTAAATGACAAATGTCCTCATGCATTTCTTAGTTTGCAAGGGAGTGATATTGATGTGAAAAACGAGACCATTGCATGCCGTTGGCATAAAAGTTCATTTTGTTATAAAACTGGGGAGGTTAAAGAATGGATGCATATAAGTAATTTTCAAAAAATGCTAGGCAAAATGGGTTTGAATGCTGAAGCAAAAGAGATTGCTGAAATGGAACATATACCTGTTGATGTCTACGAGACCAAAGAGCAGGATGGATTTATTTGGGTAGGGATACCAATAAACTAACAGTAAAGAGTAGGAGTTAATTAAAAATGGAACCTGAAAATACAACAATAGATAATAATGAATTTGTTGAGAATAATATTATTTGGACAAAGTTAGCTGAAACCAATAGTTTTGATATTGAACCACAGCAAACGTTTAAAGTTAAACGCGATGCTTTTCTGGTGATAAAGATCGATGATAAATATTTTGTTCTTGATGATAGGTGCCCTCATGCTGGACTAAGTCTAAATGGTGGTAAAATTGATAATAAAACTCAAACAATTACCTGTGAATGGCACCATAGTAGTTTTTGCTATAAATCGGGCGAGGTTCGAGAATGGCTTAAACTTAGTCGCTTTGAAAAGTTTTTAGGTAAAATATTTCTTAAAGATAATAAACAAGCGGAAGGAATGATGGAGATGGATCCTACACCAATTGAAACATTCCAAACAAAAATATTAAATGATCATGTCTGGGTGGGAATGGATCAAGATTATTAAATAAATCTTTTGATAGACCTTCGTAGTGATACTATTACCCTCCCAACAGAGGGTATGATGCATGCCATTGTCAGAGCAAAACTGGGTGATGATGTTCTGGATGAAGATCCCACCGTCCACGAATTAGAAAAAAAATCATGTGAAATTACTGGCAAGGAAGCTGCCCTGTTCGTACCAAGCGGTACCATGGCAAACCTTACTGCTGTCTTGGCACACTGTGAGCGGGGTGATGAAGTTATCTTAGGTGACCAGGCTCATACCTTTCTATACGAAGCAGGCGGAATATCTTCTTTAGGCGGTATTCATTCCCACCAGTTAAAGAACCAGGATGATGGTACCCTTGCTCTGGATGATATCAGAAATGCGATTCGTACAGAAAATGTACACTTTCCTAGAACCCGTCTGATCTGTCTTGAGAATACACATAATCGCTGCTTTGGATTTCCCCTGCACCTGGATTACTTACACTCTGTAAGATCTATCGCTGACGAGAATGCACTTAAGCTGCATGTGGATGGGGCAAGGCTTTTCAATGCCGCAGTAGCGCAGGGAATCTCCGTCGAAGAGCTTTGTGGACCGGTAGATTCAACCACGTTTTGCTTATCGAAAGGACTGTCTGCGCCGGTAGGTTCCCTTGTATGCGGGAATACTGATTTTATTTATAAGGTAAAACGTCTAAGGAAAGTCTTAGGGGGCGGAATGCGGCAGGCAGGTATCCTGGCAGCGGCAGGTATTGAAGCGTTGGAGACTATGGTTGATCAATTAGCGTTGGACCATCACCATGCGAAGGTCTTGGCAGATGGTCTTTCCAGCGTGGATGGTTTGCATTGCAACCCGGAATTTGTGCCCACGAACATTGTGTATTTTTTACTGGAGCGTGAAAATATTACTGGACAAGAACTCGTTTCAGTGATGGAAAAGAATGGCATCCAGTTCTTTGAACTCAGCCCGAAAAGGTTTAGACTGGTCACCCATGCCGGAATAGAGGAAAAAGATGTTTTTAAAACAATTGAGATTTTTCGAAAGGTCATGCATGAATGAAATGGATGTAGGGTGAAACAAGAAAAAATCAAAATCCATATTCTATATTGCTTTTATATTCAGTCCATCAATACAGTAGGCCTGCCATGAAATTGTTTACACCTATAATGCTGGTCATTATAGCCCTCAACTTCCATCTTTATGGTCAAAAGAATATTGACCGGGATAATCACGAAGCTTTATCTGAGACGCCACTATACCCAATACCTGCTGAAATGACCTTTGAAGAATACCAGGATATGAATCGTCGCATGTCGCTGGCCGTTGCTTGGTCATCCATTCCAGTTCCAGGTATAACACACTATTATGCCGGTGAAAAGAAAAAAGCCAAGCAGCTGTTTTACATTGGTCTGGGTGGCTTAGCCTGCATAATTGCAGGTGCTGGTTCAGAAGAAGAAAAAATCTGGCCGGATACTACTGGTAATCTGAGAGATAATTATGTAATCCATAATGAAGGACAGGATAATGAAAAATGGTTTGAAAGAATTCCTGTTAGTATGGAAGGAGATGTGGTGTACTATGACCTTAAGGAGGTCGGAAAAGAACCTAAGGGCGGCGGGGGTTTAATAGCCCTTGGGGTGCTTGTACTTGTGGGCGATTTTGTTTACGATCGACTATGGGGTTTCCAAAAAATCGAGGAAAAGCGGGATCGTGTGCGCTATAAATACGGTCAGCAGCTACAGTTTTCAATTAAGCCTAAAATGGAACCGTTAGCCGGAGGATTTGGTCTGAGTTTAAATGTCGAATTTTAATTGACAATTTTACATTTCAGGATCCCTTTGCCACTGTAAATCATATCTCTTTTCCATTGTAATTTCAGGCAATGAAATGGACTGTATTATTTTTTCTTCTTTTTTCTATTTCCTGTACTCAAAATGATCCCAATTTTGATCATTTACGCAAACTTATGATAAAGAATCAACTGCAAAGCAGAGGTATCAGGGATGATGCTGTCCTGGAAGTGATGCGCTCGGTGGAACGGCATAATTTTGTCCCGGAAAATTATCGGGACCGTGCCTATTCCGACGGACCATTGCCCATTGGCCATGGCCAGACCATCAGCCAGCCATACATTGTTGCCTTTATGACTGAGCAATTGCAGGTCTCATCCCAACATAAGGTCCTGGAGATTGGCACAGGTTCCGGATACCAGGCGGCAATACTGGGGGAATTGGCAAAACATGTGTTTACTATTGAGATTATCCCGGAACTGGCCGAAGGCGCAAAAAATATTCTGAATCATCTCAGTTATAAAAATATTACAGTCCGGGCCGGTGACGGATACAAAGGTTGGCCCGAGGAAGCGCCATTTGAACGGATCATGGTCACCGCCGCTCCGACGGAGATTCCCCAGACGCTTATAGATCAGTTAGCCCCTGGCGGAAGAATGATCCTGCCGGTGGGTGCGCAATTTTTGGTTCAATATTTATGGGTTATTGAAAAAGATGACCAGGGGACAGTTACAAAGGAGAAAATTCTACCCGTGCGGTTTGTACCCATGGTCAAGGAATAAGACTTAACCTTTTCAGAATCTGTCTGCCGCTTATAAAATGCAAAAATATTTATTCCTTTTTATTCCTGTCTTTTGTACGGCAAAAAACCTGACGCTTGAATCCCGGATTAACCCTCCTGCCCGGGAGCTGATGGATGTGGAAATCGTAGGTAATATTTTGATCATTCCTGGAAATCTTGATGGATACGATTTCTATGATATCAGTACCCCCGATTCCCCACAGCACATTACTAATTTTGAAGTCCCCATGAACAACCGTGCTCTTCCAGGATTCTGGGTTTGCGTTATGGATAGTTTTGCCTATTTCACATCTAGATCAAAGGGCCCCGGCTCTGCTATTTTAGATATTTCCGACCCCAGCAATCCTGTTTATCTAGGGGCACTGCTCTGGGAGGGAAACGCGGACCCATCCTTTGAAGGCCTCGATGCCCGGGATAGTGTACTGGCGATTGCAGCACATGATGACGGCGTAGGGCTTTTTCACCTTAATGATCCAGCCAACCCTGATTTCGCTATCCAGATCCCAACGATGAATGCCTGGGATATTGTGATCGATAGTACGACTCTGATCGTGGGTGATGGAGAATATGGCATCAAATTCTATGATATTAGCAATTTGACCGATCCTGTACTTATTTCGGAGTATTTAACTGTAGGCGCAGTGAAGGACCTGGAATTGAATGGAAGTTTACTTTACATTGCAGAAGGGTCTGCCGGTGTGGAACTTGTGGATATATCCGATCGGGAAAATCCAATATTGTTAGATCGTTTTGATACATCTGGTCTGGCCAATAAGATTGCCAGAATGAACGGCAGCTACTTGGCTGTTTCCGATTGGGAAGATGTAAAAATATTAGAATGGAACGAAACAGAATTAGAACTGGTCGGTTATAAGATGACCGGAAAACGCACCATGGCTATCGCCGCCAAAGACAGTGTGATTTATTCCGCCGAATGGCAGCACCTCCAGACCTTCACCTTCGGAGAGATAGACAATGCTGACATTGACATTAGTTCCTGGGATATTGCTTTCCCGGTTCTGGAGGTGGGTGGGAGCGATACCTTCGAATTATTGATTGAGAATAATGGACAGTTTCCCTTGGGTATCAGTGCCCCTTATTTGAACCATAATGATTTCCAGGCCTTGAACTTCCCGGATTACATTGATGCTGGAGGATCTGCTATTACCCAGATTATCTATACACGCTCCAATCAAAATGCATCAGGCGTAATACAGATCTCATCCAATGACCCCGATGAGGGAGAAATAGAACTGCAACTGGTCGGGAATTATGAGGGCGGTATTGTGGGGGTCGAAGCGCCGGATTTTACGCTGCCCGTTGTGGCAAATGGATCTGGCAGTTTCACCTTAAGTGATTATGCGGGAAAAATTGTGGTCATAGCCTTTTTCGCACCAGGATGACCCGTTTGCAGTCCGGAGTTGTCGGACTTTGAAACAGCCATCTGGCAGACCTTTCCCCAGGACAGTGTGGTCGTTGTGGGCATCACTGCAGTGAACCAGAACCAGATTAACCAGTTTGTGGCAGAAAACGGGATTACCTACCCTATTTTGAATGATGAACAATCCGGAGGCAGCGGTCCCGGTGGCTTCGGCGGTGTGATCTATGATGCTTATTATATTCCGAACCAGGGTTCACCTTATCCCCGGGACTTCATTGTGGATGAGGAGGGGATTCTGGCCTATGCCAATAATGAAATAGATACAGAGTACATGTTGTATACCATTGACATATTACTGGCTGCAGAAGACCTGAATACGGCTGGAACAAATATTATTCCAGGAGAATTAATCCTTTTTCCCGCCTATCCGAACCCCTTTAACTCTGCCGCCACGGTCCTGTTTATGGTAAGAGATAAAAATTTTGTACCCCTGCGTTTGAATGTTTTTGACATAACCGGGCGGCTGGTAAAAAACCTGGTGCGGGGAACGGTTCAACCGGGGTACCATGAAATTCCATGGTATGCCAGTCAATATGCATCCGGCGTATATATTATTTCTCTTGAATCCAGTCTGGGCGTTCAATCTCAGAAAATTATATTAATGAAATAATTTTTTCCATGAAAAGATCTCTTTTGGTCCTGCTGATTTTGTCTTTCTTACCCGCACAGGTTAAATGGTACCAAGGGAACCTGAAAGGCATCCGGGATTTGAGTATCCGTATCAACCTTGATGGACTGACCGATGAACCCTGGGAGCAAAAAATACTGAACTTTATTGAATTGTCGTTTGCGCAGACAGAAATCAGCGTTGACCAGGAAATTCCGATTCCTCGACTGGTGGTGGATATTTACGCTATTGACAGCAGGGCGGAAGAGGTTTCTTCCTATATGATCAATTATTCTGTTTATGACTATGGAATATCGGAATCAGAGTATATACGGTCCCTTGAAGACACAGTGATAACAAGAAAATTAAGAACCTATAAAGTATATGAACGGGAAATGCTGGGTCAATCAACCAGTGAAAAAATCCAGCTGGATATTGAAAAAGCGGTCATGGGTCAGACTGCTGTATTTATTGATCAATGGTTCCGGGATAACCCTTTCAGGCAATTTTAAGCCCCAATAAAAAATATATTGTGCTTATTTGACTTAGTCATTCATTGACGTAAATTTTTCTATCCGAGGAAGCTATGCGTCAACATAAGCTAACTATAATCCTTGTTCATGGGATAATAGCGGTGCTGGCCAGCAGTCAAATTGTGGCCACGCCCCTAAAAATAAGACCCAAGACATACAAAAAGAAGAAGAGCGACCCGGAAGAAACAGTTCAGGAAAACAGCGATAGGTCTCAAACAACCAGTGCTGTTTCCATCGAAACGGGCACTCGTCTCGCAATCTTTGAGTTTGAGGGGAAAGGGATATCTGTGCCCCTGGCAGCCCGTATGACCGAGGAATTCCGCAACACAGTGCGCCGGCTGAATATTTTTGAGGTCCAGGATCGTGGCCTGACACAGCGTATCAATATCTTCCGACCTGAAACAGATGATTACTGGGATTGCTGGAATAAGGACTGCGCCGTGGAACGGGGGAAATTACTTGGTGTCAATTATGTCATTGCAGGCACCATTGAGGATAGCGATGAAAATCAATACCTGATCAAGGGCAGGCTCTATTCTGTTGATCTGGAATCCTTAATGAATGATTTTTCATTCAACAGCACTGGAATAACTGACAGCCTTTTACTGGGTATGAAAAAACTGGCCTATGATGTTAGCGGATTGCCCATTCCTGATACATTGTCTATTGGCGCGGATACAACAAAAATTGCTGACCTGGCGGTTGAAAAGGAAAAATTCCGGTTTCGCCTGCCCGATATCGATATACCGGACAAAATAAAATCATTGCTGCTTTCCACCGTGGTCCCCGGTACAGGGCAGATGTACTCCAAGCGCAAATATGTGGGTATGGGTTTTCTAGCCACGGAAATCACTCTGGCCGGATTTGCGTTTATCTGGCAATCCGATTATAAACAATCCTGGGGAGGATTTCAAAATACCTATAATAGCTATCAAAATTTAACTGATCCCAAGGAACTGCTTGAGCTCAGGCCCGATATTATTCGTTATGCCCGGGAAACAAAACGATATAATGACCTGATGAGAAATGTGCGCATTCTTGGATTGGGGATCTGGGTTGTAAATATGATCCATGCCTACATAGTGGGTCCTGAAGAGCTCTATGAAGGAAATATCCTTTTTGGTACCGAATATGATGATGGCAGCCAAAGCGGTTCGGGACCCGGCATGACCGCTTGGGATCTGGCTTCCGGGTTTGGTGTGCGAGGCATGGTACTGAGACCTTTTGTGAATAATACTGCCCTGGAAGATTACAGGAACCATACCAGCGGTGGTTTTAAAATAAAGACACCTGTGGGATTCACCCTAGGCCCGATCCGCACATTCCTGCAGTACGAGATCTCGAATTATACTTTTGACCAAAAGAACTATGATAATGAAAATGTGATCAGCGGATTCAACCGTGCTACAATTATGAATATTGATTACAGTAATCTTTTGCGGATCGGCGGCGAAAGCGTAGAAAAGAGTATTTTGTTCGGGCTTACTCGGTCTGGAGATGGTAATGGGTTTATGACTGGTATGGACATCGCGTTTAAAATTGATGCTACAGTACCTTTGTATATTTCTTTCTTTGGAAGAACAAATTCGATTAAAAATCCAGTTCATGGTGATATGTTCTGGATAACTGCAGGAGCAAACCTGGGTGTCGATATACCGTAGCAGGATCGGCATCATACTGGTAGCTCTGGCTGTTTGCTGGTTTGCCTGTGAAGAAGCAGACTATCAGCTGGATAATTTGAGCGACCCGCTCAACCTGGGTTTAACACCGCCGGCCATATTCTTTCATCCATCCAGTTTCAATATTGGCGTCAATGATACCTTTTCGGTGAAACTTTACAGCTATGATCTTCCCGATGTGGCCGGTGCCCATCTGCAGGTTCTTTACGACCGGGGCAGTCTCCAGGTGGATTCAGTTATTACAGACACATTATTCCGGATTGAAGCTGACCCGCTTTTGTTTATGGATGATGCCGATGGGGTGCTGGATGTATTTCTTTTTGCCATGCCCACACAGACCAGTCAGAACGTTTCTGGAACAGATGCCATGGCCCGGGTATTTTTTAATGTTATTTCCCCTGGAATATCTGAACTGGTCTATGGTGATTCCACCAGGATTGTGAATGCGCAAAATAATCCTGTGCAAATAAAGAGCTATGGAAAGGCAGTGGTTGATGCGCAATAAAAAAATTCTGTGTTTCCTATTTAGTATGTATGCATCCAGTGTGGTTTTTGCTCAGCAGGATAATAGTTTTAATTTTCAATCGGATGGTGCGAACGAAGATTTTGTAACGGTGCCCACAGACGCACAACTCCAGCCTACAGCAGGTATGACACTGGAAGCATGGGTTAAGCCAACGGAAGATCCAGAAAACGATATGACTGGTATTATAAGTTATTTGACACTTCAGGGTGCTACCGTTGAATCTGGGTTTGCTTTTATATATAAAGAACCAAAATGGCGCTTTGTTGTCATTACTGATGATGCCAGTGATGTGTTTCCTACAATCGGGGACTGGCCGGGGATTGAGATTGAGTTAAATAAATGGACCCACATTGCCGGTACATATGATGGTGCCACAGCAAAAATATTTAAAGATGGTGTGGAAGAGGAAAGCTATTCCGGCGAAGACGTAGGCGGATCAATACTCTGGGAAGACATAGCCACTGATTTTTATATTGGCAAATATTTAGATGGCAACACTGCATTTAAAGGCTCCATTGATGAAGTTCGTCTTTGGGAGATGGCAAATATGGAAAATGAAATTCAAGCTTCTAAGGATGATGTACTTGACGGTGATGAAGGAGGCCTAATTGGCTACTGGAATTTTAATGATAATCAATCATCAACCGTTGCTGACCATGCAGAAGGTGTTGTTCCCGGTACCTTGACCAATAATGGCAGTGGTGACTGGGATACGGATGTATTCGCTCCTACGGGCCCCTGCTATGATCTTGAATTAACGGAAGAAAATTTCCCGTACAATCATTTGGCTGACCTTGGTCTATCAACAGATGATTATGATATGAATTTGCTTAATGACAGTGGAGGTTCAGTTAATAACGCAAATGGAAATGATTATACCTATAAATTAACTTTAAGCCAGGCGGCAATTATTTATGTGACTACCTGCGATGCTTTAACGACTGTTGATATCCAGATTGGAATTTTTACTGAAGATTGTGATAATTCATCATGGATCTTATTTCAGGATGATTCGAACTCATCCATTAATTATCCTGATGGTACCAGTGAGCAGTATGCATTCGATTGTATTTCTGGTTTTTCATCAAATCCCACATATGCGAATATGCTGCCGCGGTTGGAACTAGATGCTGGGACCTATCATATCACAGTCGATGATCGGGCCGCTGATAATACAGAGGATGCGACAGTGAAAACCTGGTTTGGCTATTCACTATTGGTGGATTCAACAAACCTGGCAAATGACCTGAATAGTGTAGATTACTACTTTAACCAGACTGTATATGGCGGGGATTACGCAGACGTGTATGCCGGGAATGGTACAGGACTGGAAACATCAGACTTCAGTATCTCTATTACACCCAATGGCGGGAACGCCACTTCTGGATCCTTCCCATCCATTACGGATTTACTGGGTTCGGGGTTAAGCGGCGGTGAAACCAGCATAAAACTAAATATATCATATAATAATGCACCAAGCGGCACAGAAACGGCTAATATAGCTCCTGCATCTGTCAGTTCTGTTTTTAATGGAATCGGTGTACCCTTATTAAATGTGGAAGGCATTCAATTCGATTTGTTGGATCTGGTTCCGCCAAGTACTACTTTTGACCCGGACGATAGCGATACGCTTGTCCCAACGGATCCAATCATCATTACGTTTAGTGAAACGGTCTACCTGGCGCCGGACGGAGGAAACCCGGATAATGATAATATTGATGCATCTTTCACTCTGGCCTATACGGATGAAGCACAGGAATCAATTGATTTTGATGCTGTTATAGATCCCGCTTATCTTCAGATAACTATTACCCCCAATAGTAATTTTACAGAACTGCGAACCGGGCAGGTGACAATCAGTGCGAATGCTTTTCAGGATGGGGGCGAGAACCAGGTGGGATTAACCAGCTCCAGTTTTTTAGTGGCCGATGTAACACTGCCTATTGTAGACAGTACCTTCAAGAGTGCAGATAATTCCTATATAAATTATTATTTCAGTGAAGCCGTTTACACCCAGGGTAACGGTGCGGGTACTCTTATACCTGGAGACTTTGGAATTAACTTCACAACGTCTGCTAATACGACAAGTGCCACTATTACTTCCATAACCCAGACCAATGGAAATGCATTAGAGGGTGGAGAGTTGAATGTTCGACTTTATTTTTCTTATGATAATTTGTCTAGCGGTTCAGAAGTGATGACTGTTGGCCCAGCTGCAAGCCAGGTTTTCGATGGTTTTGGCAACGCCATGAATGCCGCTGCAAACCTGCAGACATTTAATCTAAGTGATATATTGGTTCCTACCGTATCATTCGATCCGGTGGATGGTTCAAGCGATCTTTTGCCCGATGGAGTTATAACCATTACTTTTTCTGAAGCGATCCAATATGCAAACGGAAATGTGATCACAGATTTACTCATTGATAACAATATAAGTCTAGCATATACGGATGGTGATCAGGAGTCAGTTGACTTTGATGCCGAAATTAATGATGGGAAAACAGTAATAAGTGTAACCCCAGTTAATAACCTCACTGAACAGCACACGGTTCAAATTGCATTTGATGGAAATGTATTCTCGGA
>ERZ651768.3249-NODE-3249-length-10940-cov-4.380834_pt1 | contig 10940 bp, 10 predicted proteins | sample MGYA00514754_ERZ651768 | MGnify/ENA metagenome assembly ERZ651768 | reverse complement strand
AGTCTCGAAATGTCGCGGGATACCCAATTGCGTGCAAGCAGGTATCGGGCCTAGCCCGTGGCCCCGAGAATCACCAATATGACACCCACGACGCTGACCATCGTCCCCAGCGCCAAGAGGAAGTCGATCGCTTCCAGGCGTTTCAAGAAAAAGTGGGCCAATATCAGCGTGATCAACGGTTGGCTGGCGTAGATCGGGCTCACCACCGTGACCGGCGCCCGGCTCAAGGCCTGAAACAACGAGGCCACCGCCAGTCCCTGAAAGACCCCAGCCAGGGCGCAGATCAACAGGTATTTCCTGGGAACGGTCATAACTGACCTTGCCACCTGCCGATGCAAGATCACGGCTAATATCGTGCCGCCGATGGCCAGCGCCAGCCCCGCGGACACCAAGGGGTCGATCAGATCGGTCACCACATGCCTGCTGATGGTGTCCCTGCTAGCGAATGTGGCAGCGGAACCGATGGCAAGCAGGTAACCCAGCCGCCTCACGTTGACCACGCCATCGCCCGAGTTCACGCCGCGCCTGGGCATAACAACCAATAACAGCCCTACGACGATGACCGGCGTGCCGACGATGACCAAAAGATCGGGGCGCTCACCAAGCAAAATCACGCCCAACGTGAACGCGACGACTGGCTGTAGCCCTGCCATTGGAACCGCCCTGGCTGCGCCGACCATAGATATCGCGGTGATGATGAACAACCGGGCCATGGGATAGCCCAAAATCCCGAGGACCAAGATCCATCCCAGGGCTTCGATTGACAGCGAACTGATCTCATCCAACCTGAGGACCAACGCCAAGCCCACGATCAGGATGATGCCACTGAATACGGTAAGCAGCGTCGCGGTTGGCGCTGGCACCTTTTCGGTCCCCACTCTAACCAGTACGTTGCCGCTGGCGAATCCGCAGGCCGCCAGAAACGCAAAGGCGACTGCTACCGCCAAATATTCCTCCAGACTTTCCGGTTATTACCCCAATTTTTAACTAGACCGACTACAGCGGCGTCGCGCCGGCCTAACGGCCGGGAAACGCGCCTTTTGAAACCTAGGCTGCCCACTCAGACACCCGTTCGCCAATCATTATGGCGGTGGCGTTGGCGTTGGCCCTGGGCACCTGAGGCATGACCGAAGAATCGGCGATCCACAAGCCCTGGAAACCCTTCACCCGGCACTGCTGGTCCACCACGGCCATAGGGTCGGAATCGGGACCGATCTTGCAGGTCCCGGAAACATGCCTGGCCGAACCCACCGTTTGCCGGATCCACAGGTCCAATGCTCCGTCGTCGCTCAAGATATCTTCAGTGGGCGCCACCCTGGCTTCGGACACGTCCCTGTAGGCGTCTGTCTCCAGTATCTTAACCGCCAGCCGAATACCGTCCCGCATGCGGCGCATGTCCTCCGGATGACTGAAATAGCGGTAGTCGAATTTGGGCTGCACAGAAGGATTGGAGGAAGCCAGCCGGACGAACCCGGCGCCAACCGGCAGCTCGATCACACACGAGATTCGGCCGATTCGGTCGGGCAGTATCTCACCGGTGAAAGGACTGAACAAGGAACTGGTGGTCATCATCATGTCGTTGGATTCGTTCGACCCCTTGGCCGTATAACGCAGTGCGGTGCGCACACCGGAGGCGTCGGGCTGGAGCGTTATGCCCTCTTTGATCTTGAAGGAGATGGGGGAAATGGGGTGATTGCGCAGGTTTGCCCCGACCCCCGGGGTGTCTTGCAACACCGTGATGCCGAACTCTTCCAGTTGCTGCTTGGGCCCGATGCCCGAGAGCATGAGTATGTGGGGCGATTTCAGCGCTCCGGCAGACAGCACCACCTTGTCGCTCTCCACTGTGAACACTTCTCCACCGCTCTCAGCCTCCACGCCGGTAACTTGACCGTCCTGAATCAGTATTTGATGGACGAACACGTTACCGCGGACGGTGAGGTTCATGCGGTGGCGCATGGGCGCAAGGTGGGTGATGGCGGTGCTCATACGCACGCCGTTCTGGTTGTTCATCGGCACAACACTGACCCCAGTGGGGTTCGGGCCGTTCATGTCCTCGGTAGTGTCGTAGCCGTTCTGCAGACAGGCTGTGTGGAAGGCCGACTGAATCACGGGCCAGGTCTCGCCAGCCTTTCGGCTGACGGGTATCGGGCCGTCGGTCCCGTGGTAGTCGTCGCGGATGTCCATGTCGGTCTCTTGCTTCCGGAAGTAGGGCAGGACCTTGGTGTAAGACCATTCATCGTTGCCCCAAGACGCCCAGTCGTCGAAGTCCTGGGGGATGCCTCGGAGGTAGACCTGTCCGTTGATCGACCCGCCTCCGCCGATGACCTTGCCCTGGGCCACGTGAATCTCGCCCTGCTCTTCAGTGATTGTCCCGCGTAGAGCCCAGTTATGCTCGGAATCCTGTTCTTCGGAGGCCCGAGTATGACCGTGTTGTATGTGGTAGGGCAGGTTGGTGATATCGGGATAATCTGTCCCTGCCTCCAACAGAAGGACGTTGGTGTTGGGGTCTTCAGCCAGTCTGGCCGCGACCACTGAGCCAGCGGACCCTCCGCCGACCACGATCACATCGTACTTCATCAGTTTTCTCCCGGATTTTAGATAGCGTTCAGGAATTCCCGAGCATTCACAACCGTGCCCATCCGAGGGTAGACCTTCTCGGTCAGAACGCGGTGCACCTCGGGGTCGCCATCGGAACAGGCGTCCGAGACCACGATGAACTTGTAATTCACATCAACCGCCCACCGTGTGCAGGACAGCACACAGCCGCTGGTGGAGACGCCCATGATAACCAGGGTGTCCCGGCCCAGCTCTCTCAGGGTGACGTCCAGGTTAGTGGTGGAGAATGGTCCCGGTCTGACCTTGGTAATCACCATCTCGCCATCGGCCGGCGGCACGCCCTCGTGGAGTTCCACATCAGGTGCGTATGCGGCAAATGGCCCGCCGCGGTGGACCACGTAGATGACCGGTATGCCGGCGGCCCGCGCGCCCTGTAGCACTGCCGAAGCCTGTTTCACCACGTTCTCCGGGTCGCTGGCGTTGTTGGCGATGATCCTCTCCTGAAAGTCCATGATCACGACCGCCGTCTTATCGCGGTCAATCTTAAGTGGTTGAGTCATTTCTCTTAGTCCTTCCGGGCGGACCGCCCGAATGTTTTTCCCTAAACGGTGGATGGAACGTGCCCAGCACGAGGGCAGCCGCGGGCTATTATAAGGGCAATGGGCGGTAGAGGGGTACCCTCGGTCGAAGGTGCGGGCAAACCCGGTGGATTGCGGCATGACCGAGCGTCTCGATGCAAACCTATTTCCCGCCCATGTCACCCTGAGTGAAGCGAAGGGTCTGCCAGGGTGGTGGTTGGCAGATTCTTCGTCGGCCTCCGGCACTCCTCAGAATGACAGTTCTAGGGGAGGTGGAACTGGCGGGAACAAACACGACGGCGGCTTCGTCTAGCAGGTATGAAACAACCCAAGCGCTAAGGTCGATACCAATGGAAAAGATACTATTCACCGTAGCCGGGCTGATCATTGCTTTGGCCGTGGCTTGCTCCGGCGACGCAACGTCGGAGCCGACTGGAGGTGCGACGGTCACCCCGACGGCAACAACCGTGCCGAAGATCGAGAACCTTACCCCGAGGCCAGTCCAAGAGTGGCGGCAGGGGGTTCCTGTGGAAGGGAACACCGTCACGGTGTCATTGTTTTTCCATTCCACCGCCTCCGTTGGCGTAACGCTCGACGGCGCCCCGGAAACCTGGCGCGACAACAACATCCCTGTGTAGGGATACAACTTTGAAGGTGTGCGGACAGACGAACACGGCATCGAGATCAAGGACGTGATGGGAAACATCGAAACGACATCGGTCCTAGTAGCAGCGCCCCAACCGCCCGCCAACCGGCTACCGGGTTGGTTGGCGAAATGGGTGGCTGAATTGAACGCCAGGGAGGTGGAATTCCCGCCCCAGTCCATCACCAAGTACCAGCCTGACGGCGCGACTGTCTATTCGGTAGTGCACCAGTGCTGCGACCTATTGGACGCCAACGGCAACCTGATCGGGCATCCAGACGGCGGAATCACTGGCAGGGGCGACGGGGTGACCAAGTTTTCGCCGTTCGAGTTGGAAGGCGAGGATGTCTGGGTTAATCCCTAACCGCCGTTGACCCAGGCTGTGATCAGGTGATGTGCGATGGCGATTGGCTGGGGGACATTCAGCGAGTCGTTCTTACCCTGTAGGGCCGCTGCCACCTCGTCCCTGGAAAACCACCTGACGTCGTTCATCTCTTCATCGTCGAAGTTAATCTCGGTGGTCGCCGCATCGGCGTGACACCCGATCATCAGCGACGACGGGAACGGCCAGGGCTGGGACGAGTGATAGCGGACCTGGCCGACCTGAATGCCGGCCTCCTCCATTACCTCTCGCGCCACTGCTTCTTCTATGGACTCACCCTGGTCCACAAACCCAGCTAATGCCGAATAGGTGTTGGTGCGGTTCAGGCGCCCCCGTCGGGACTGCCCCAGCAAACAGCGGTCGCCGTCGGAGACCACGACTATTATCACGGGGTCGGTACGGGGGTAATTCTCTGTTTCACATTTAGAGCATTTGCGCACTTGACCACCCCGGATCATGTAGGACTCGCCGCCGCAGATGGCGCAGAACCCGTTGCGGTTGTGCCAGTTGATCTGGGCTCTGGCTTGGGCGACGATGCCCGAATCGGGGCCGCTGAGTATCTCAGTAACCGACCTGGCGTCCACGAACCGGTACCCGTTCCCGTTGCTGAGTTCAGCCACGGCTTTGTCTTGCGCTGAGATGTCCACGGTGAAATGGGCCGTCTCACCCAGAAGCCCGAGAAACACTGGGCTAGAGTTTATGTCCAACCGGTTCAGATCGGCGGCGCCGATCCATCCCAGGCGGTCTTCGCCGTCGGTCACCAGGACATTTAGGTCTCGTAGGGGTAAAAACTTGCTAGTTGCATCCTTTGCCTTGTCAGCTATCCATTGGTCGTCGCGGCGTTCTTTCTCGCCCCGGTCAACCGGATTTCCCGAATATACGTGAGTGAAATTCAACTGTGTGTCCTTTCAAGCGATCGGGTGATGCGAACTGATTCGCCCTATTGTATTTGATTCTACCAATAATGCCCATAATCCAGGCCAAATCTTGCCCTACTGGAAGGTTCCTGGTTATCATGCGGCCAAAGCCAACGAACCACAGGAAACATGACGGAGGAACCGAATGGCGCGAACACCCACGGTAACCAGAGACCAAGTGCCCGAGAAGTATCGGGAGGCCTATGACCACGAAGTGGCGATCAGCAGCAACGCCATGGAGAATGGCCCGGGCTCAGTGATGATCAACAGTCCCGAGATGCGAAAACGGGCCAACCACCTGGTCTTTTACTTCAGGGAGGAGTCGGAACTGCCCCAGAACATCCAGGAGATGGTCATGATCATGACCGCGCGGGCCAAAGACTGCCAGTACGTCTGGTTCGCCCACGCCGCTAGGGCCCGGCAGGAGGGGATCCCCGACGCGTTCGTAGACGCATTGCGGGACAAGAAACCCCTGCCCAAACTCCATGGCGCCGAGCAGATCGTGGTGGACTACGCCACGGAACTGTTCCACACCAACCGCGTCAGCGCGGCCACGTTCAAAGCCGCCCTGGACCACTTCGGCCCCCAACTGCTAACCGAGTTGACCACCATGATGGGCTACTACTCCATGCTGGCCCTGAACGTGAACGCCTTCGAGGTGGATGTTCCCGAGGGAGGTGAGGCACCGTTGGTAGTATAGGCAGTTAAACGAGGATTCTCTCGGATGAGTTAGGACACAGCTAGGTCGCGAAGACGATGAGACCCAGGGAAATGGCGATGAAAACACCAGCCAAAAGAACCGGCGGATCTTACGCATATTGTTTCACAGCCAAATTGCGATGACTTTTATACAATGCATTCGGGAGCAAACCACATTTTTGATTACGGTAGGGGAGTAATTCTGGGAAACATATAACAGTATCAATCAGCAGGTCAATAATCTTCCGATACGGCAAAAACCCATACCTGAAGATGTCGATTTTCCGGCATGAGCAGAAATCTTAATGGCCCCGACCGACGAATCGGCTGGGGCCATCTTGTTACATAGGAACTAAGGGAGGTCCCTAAAGATTCAGCGAGTGCTCCTCGTAGCCCTTTACCTTGTCGTAGACCTGCAGGCGGTGGCGGGCGGTCTCTAGGACGAAGATGCTGTCGTTGGCGTCGACGTTCACCGCCACGGGCCGCCGGAAGCGCCACTCAGGTTCCATGTTGGCCCGGCGCCGTGCTTTCACGATGTCCGGGTTGGCGTCGATGTAGGTCTGGGTCCAAGGTGAAGGCGTCTGGGCATCGCCCACAAGGGTGGTGACAAAATGACCGTCGGGCCCATAGATCTGCACCCGGTGATTGCCCCAGTCGGTGACATATACATCACCCTCGGAGTCGACCGCGATGCCGGTGGGGCCATGCAGGTCTCCAACGCCGTTGTCGGCGCCTTGGAACATGACCTTAAATCGGCCTTCCGCGTCGAAACTCTGAACCCGGTTGTTCTTCCAGTCGGCTACGTAAACGTTGCCGTCCGGACCCACGCAGATGCCCCAGGGCAGGTCGAACTCTCCCTCCCCGTCACCAGCCTGCCCGAAGCTGCCTAGGAAAGAGCCGTCTTTGGTGAACTTCTGGATGCGGTTATTAGCGCTGTCGACCACGTAGATGTTGTCATCGGCGTCGAAGGCGATTCCAGACGGGCCGTTCAATTCTCCCTCTTTACTGCCGGCGGTCCCCCAGGAAGACAGGAACCCACCTTCCTTGTCAAAGACCGATATGCGGTGCAGGAAGTCGTCGGAGGCATAGACGTTGCCGTTGCTGTCCAGGTCAATGGACCTGGGCCAGACGAACTGGCCGTCGCCCCGTCCCGATGCGCCGAACTGGCCCAGGAACTGGTGGTCACGGGTGACCCGTGTGATGCGCTGGCCGATCTCTTCGACGCCGCGGCTGATGACATAGATGAGGTCACCCTCGCCCAAGACGAAATCTTGGGGCGACCAGAATCCCTGCCCCGACATGCCGTACATGCCGATGCAGTAGTTATAGTCAAAAACGCGCCCTGCGGCGACGGTGGTTAACATCAGGTCTCTCCTAGTTGAACGTGGGACGGCCGGCCGTCAAAGCCTAGACGAACTGGACCTGCTCGAATTGCCCGCCCACGATGGGCACCGGGTCCAAGCCCAGCCACTGGTCAATCACGCTGGAATAGAAGCCTCGGAAATCGTAGTTGGGGTCGAGGTCGCCCTGGTTCAAGTCTTCGGGTTTGAGGGAAGGATAGGTCCCGTACATCCCGCCCTTGACGTTATCACCGATGATGAAAGCGCCGCCGCCGGCCCCGTGGTCGGTACCGGTGCCGTTGTCCCGGACGCGGCGCCCGAACTCCGTGAAGATCATCATGACTAGGTTGTCAGCAGCGTCGTGCTCCCGGAGGTCGTCGAAGAAATCGCTGATGGCCGAGGAAACCTCAGTCCACAGTCGGGCGTGCATGGGAGGTTGGTTGAAGTGGGTGTCGAATGGCCCATGGGCGGTGTAGAAGATCTGGGTGCCCAGGTTGGCCGTGTGCACCCGAGCCACGTCTCGCAGATATTTGGCGATGCCATTGTCGGCATATTCGATGGTAGAGGTGTATTGCTCGGGAGCGGCCCTGATGATGTCAGCGCCTTTAAGGGCGTCGCGGCCGGTCTGACCCAGGTAATCCATGGTGGCGCCAGTCCCTATGGCCGGTGCGTACATGCGGGCGAAACGGTCCAACAGGCGGGCCCGGTCTTGCTCGCCCGTCATGCCAGGGACGCTGGACATGACGCCATAAGACTCGAGGTTGGACACGGATGTGATTGGCACACCGCGCAGGGCTAGTGCCCTGGGAAGTCCTTGCCCAAAGTTCACGCACTTAAGTACGTTCTCGCCCGTGGGGTCCAGGTCTCGGACCACCTTAGCGACCCAGCCCTCAGTCCCGACAACTTCCGGCTCGCAGGTGTGCCAGATGTCCATGGCGCGGAAGTGAGACCGCGGCGAATTCTCGAACCCGATACCGTGGATGATTGCGACGTTGCCGTCGTCGTACATCTTCTTCAAGGGAGCCATGTTCGGGTTGAATGCCAAATCGTCGTCGATGGGCAAGACGGTGTCCTGGGGAATATTCACCTTGGGCCGGTTGTCGTAATATTCGCCGTTGTTGTACGGGATTATCGTATTAAGATAGTCGTTGGCGCCGGTGAGTTGGAGTATCACGACCACCGGGTCTTTTTTAGTTGCTGTCATTTCCGCACCTCGTGCTGATTATTCAGAGACAGGGTTGGTTTTACCTGGTATTAAGCGAATTGGAAGTCCCTGGATGCGGCGATCAAGGCCAGCATCACACCTATCTTTTGCTCGGATTTTTCCGAATCTTCTTCAGTGTCCCAGCTCAGACCACCGTCTTCAGTCGCCTGGTCCAGAAGCTCGGAATGCGTCGCCTCACTGAATTCCAGCGGACCCACGATATCCAAGCAGGCATCAACGAACTCTTCGGGCTCCGAAACGCCGCGCTGACGAAGCTCGGCGACCATTGCCTGGATGCCTGGCAAACTGGTATCGCCCATCAGGCCGGCTGCGAAGTTGACCCGGCGCACCAAGGCGCCGCCGTCAATCCACTCACCGCCGGTATGCCAGCTTTCCACGCTGGGCGGGTTGAGCAGCTCCTGGCCTTGCCAGTTGCACTCCATGGCCAGCATGTTGAATCCAGGCCGGGGCCCTTGGTAGTTGCCCGCCATCTTGACGGTGCTGACCACCAGTTCCGCCGGGCTTTTGACACGGGCGAAGCGGGCGTTCTTGAAGAAATCTGAATTGAACAGCAACCGCATCATGGAGCGTAGGTCGCCGTCGGACTCGTCATAGGCGGCGACCAACTGGTCAACCGCATCGGGGTCGTTGGGTGGATTGATGTTCCAACTGGGCACCTGCGGCTCGTCAGCCACGAAGAAGTTGTACAGGTGCCGGGCCAGGAACCGGGCGGTGGCCGACTGTTTGACCACGATATCAATGATGTCCTCACCATTGAGCCGGCCGGAGTGACCCAAGAAATTCTTCTCGCCGTCGTCGTGGTCTTCGGCCCGGTACTCGAAGTTCCAGTAGAACCGGCCCAGAGGGTTGCGGGGTATCTTGGGCTCAATGGTCCAGCCGGTGAAGGCCCGAGAGGCGTCTTTGATGTCGTCTTCGGAGTAGTTACCGACGCCCATGGAGAAGAGTTCCAGCAGTTCACGGCCCCAGTTCTCGTTGATGGCGCCGCTATGATTTCCGTTGTTGTCCAGCCACCAGATCATGGCCGGGTTCTTGGCCAGCTCCACCAGAAGGTCGCGGAAACTGCCCAGCGCCTGACGCCGGAACATTGCGATCTGCTGGGTGATCTCCGGAGGGTTGTCCACCTTAGAATTACCCGTGGCGAACAGTTGATGCCAGAACAGCGCCAATTTCTCTTCAAGTGGGCGCTGGGTATTGACCATGCGGTACACCCATTCGGCCTGGTTGATGGGAGGGCCAAGGGCGCCTTCGTAGCCAGGCATGGAACGGTAAAGGATATCGTCGTCGATGGGTGGCTGTTCTTCAGGGTGAAGAAGGTCCTCCACCGTGGCCTCGTAGCCTTTAGCGGCCCTTTCTTCCAACTCTTGCCGCGACGCTCCGAATCCTGCCCGTCGCATGAGGTGCGCTATCGAAGCGATGTCTTCTTTATCTGGCATCGTTACCCCCTATTTTTGTGACCCACAGGGATTCCGAGATAATAATCGTTATTATCAATTTGAGTTGGGTACATGCTACGTAGAGATAATCTGAGTGTCAAGCATAACCAACAGGCCCAATGATGCCTATTTTCGTCAGATATCGAAACCAACCGGCCTAATGGTGAATATACCGTTGTGGCAAGAAAAGTCGAAAGGCGTCGTTCCCATTTTTAGGACAGCCGGTAGACTCGGGCCGCTGTGCCGTGAAACAGCGCGGCCTGCTCACTGGCCGAGAAGCCATGGGCGAGACGTTTGAAGGCGTTCCATAAAACCGTATACGAACAGGCGACCTTGTCCACTGGGAAGTTGCTCTCGAACATGCACCGGTCCGGCCCGAATTGCTCGATACAATGCAAGTAGTACGGCGCGGTGGCCTGGGCGAGTTCTCTGGAGGTCGTCGGAATCGTTCGCTCATGCCAGTCGAACCCGCAGACCGGCATGACCAGTCCGCCCACCTTGACCACTACGTTGGGCGATGCGGCAACGGCGGCCATGCTTTCCTTCCAGTTCTGAAAAATCTCGTCCCGTTTGCCCGCATGGGGGCCGACCCCTAGAGGACCGCCCACATGATTCAGGATCATGGTCACTCCGGGAAAGGCGTTGGCCAGATCGGCTATCTCGTGAAGTTGGGGATGGTAGAGGTAGGCGTCGAAGCTAAGACCCAGCTTGTCCAATACCGCAAATCCCTCCCGAAACTTGGCGTCGCCCAGCAGTCCCTCTGGGAAGGGCCGGGGCCGAGGAACGTCGGAGTTGGAATCGAACGCAGTGATGTGCCTAACGCCGCGGACCCGGTCACTGGTGGCCAGATGGGCATCAAGCACTCGCTCGACTTCGGCGCCGATAGCGAGGTCGGCGAAGGCCACTATACCGGCCGCCACATCAGTATTGCCGTATTGGCCGCTGGCGTTCTGGGCAACGATTCCTTGCACGAATTCCGTTTCGGCCACAGATCGCATCTCCTCGGGGCCATCTTGGCGGTAGATGGACCGGCATTCGATGAAGACAGTCTGGACGACGTTGTGCCCACCTCCAAGGTCACGGTACAGATCGTCCAGGAAATATCGGTCGTTGGGGCGGTCCCAAAAATGGTGATGTGGGTCGCAGATGGGAAGCTCGGGCAAGAGC
>ERZ651768.3248-NODE-3248-length-10940-cov-5.314922_pt1 | contig 10940 bp, 12 predicted proteins | sample MGYA00514754_ERZ651768 | MGnify/ENA metagenome assembly ERZ651768 | reverse complement strand
TGATAGTGTCTTAGTCAAGATGGTCCGTATAAATCCTTAATTTCAGAGTGATGAATTAAAAGTATGTCATTTGCCTCTGCAAGTTTTTCTGCGCTTTTTGTGAACCCATTTGGAGCAATAACTATGCCTTTATTTGCTTGGTAATATTTCATGCCTGCTACAACCTCTTGAACTGCTTTATTACCTACTGGTTTAGCAAATTTTTTACATTGACCTACTAGAGTAATTCCGCCTTTTGATGCTATAACGTCTACCCCTTGATCTGAAGATCCTTGTGTTGCTTCTGCATCCCATTTATTTTTTTTAAATTGCTCTGCACAGAAATGTTCATATTCATATGGATCCATATCATCGTTATAGTTGAGGTCTTTACTCATCTTGTCTATTTCTTCTTCAACAGTTTCAATAATTGACTGCTTGGCATTGCCACTTTCCCAATTTATTGATGCATTCATCTGAGATAATTTCTTCCAATTTGAGGATTTTCCTTCTATAAATTCTAATAATTCAGGGTAAAACTTTTTATAATTCTTTTTCCCAAATGAATTTGAAGTAACGCTATTTCTATATGCAGAAGAGATTGGTTTAATGTTCTTTTTTATAATCCTAGGAATTTCTTTCATCAATTTTTGATATAATTTTTGTGCTTTTTCTGTAATCTCTTCTTCTTCTGATTTTTTTTGTTTTTCTTTCTTTTCGTCATACATAAACGAAAAAACTAAAATAATGAAAATTCCTAACAAAATCACACCAACAATAGGAAACTCGATTGAGAGCATAACTAAGAGATAAATTACAACTCCTGCAATTAGAAAAAATTTTAAACATCCTTCTAAATCTTCAAAGAAATTCATTTATATTCCTTACACCAATTTTGATTTGAGTGTTGGGTTTTTTTTAACATCATGATCTCCGCTAATCAAAAAAAATTAACCTCTCTAAAAGTATCAAAGCGGTTATTTCTGTTTCACCCATTAGATCTCAAAATAAACTGATTTCATTTTCTTGCATGCCTTGGAATAGTTGAGCGTATTCACACTGCTTGTCTCCTTTCGGACCAAACCCAGATTCGGAATGCTTTGGACATTCAGTTTGGTATAGACACTCTTTTAGCTCCAAGATTGTATCTTCGACCCAAGCATCATTAGCCTCATACTCAATCAATTGGACATTAAACTTCATGTTGGCTTTATCAATATCATCTTCAAGCATCCCATCTTCAAAATGTTGATCGCCATTCACATAGACAAAATAACCCAGATCCGAGACTTTATATCCGTTTTGTCGCATGATCCACTGATAGATGTCCATTTGTCGCTTGTAAGCCTCTTTGTAGTGGCCCATCAGGGTTATAGGTTCGAGTGCGGTTAACTCCTTATTGCGTTTCGATGCAGTGGACTTGTAATCAACAATGTAAAGCTCATCGGTTGTTTTGTCATGCCATACATCATCCAAGCCCCCACCCACAATCAAGTTTGAGGGTTTATGATAGGTCCTAAACCCGAGTTGTAATGCTTTTGTCCATGTCTCAAAATCATCATGCTGAAAAGGAACCAGATGGCCCACTCCATTCCGTTGCATAAACGGATGAGGTTGTTGTAATTGGCGATACACATCAAAATCTTTCTTCAGTAGTGTATCGGTGGCTGTATTCAGCAAAAAACCGGGCATGCCTGGAAATTTAATTCCTTTTACTCGGTTCATCCAAAAACACGCTGGGCAATTTAAAAACGATTGAATTCGCGAGCGACTGATCTCATAAGGCTCAGGATGATCAGGTTTAAATGTTCCTCTATGTCTTGCCATTTATGAATAGAGTTTGAAGTCAACCCTGTATTTTAAGAATACTCCGAAATATTTTTTTTCTTCTAACATTAGTGATGCATTCTAACAAAAAACCTTCAAATATTTCTTCCAGTTGGATTTTCATTTGATTTCTTTCCCATTGTTCTAGCCAGCCATTTGATCATTCGTTTTAATCTTTTTTTATTAGTATCAAAGCTTGGTGTGAGAGCAAAATAAAACTTTTTATGACTTATGGCTGGAATGAACATTGCAAAATTCTCCATATTTACAACTTTTGCCTGTTATTTTGATATAGGGAACGTGAAAAATACCACAAACTATTGCTATGAGCATAGTTGTAGCCAATAACAAAAAGGCCAGAGTATCGAAAAACCCCTTTCGGAAATAATCTCGAACTTTGCGATAGATAACCCGAAGATTTAAAAGCTCTCCATTTCTGTAGTATTCTCTCTTTAATTCAGTTCCACCAAGGGCCCACTCCCAAACACCGTGTCGTTTTCCATTTTTGTAGTTACCTCTGTTCTCTAATTGACCGTTTGAGTAGAACTCCTCACAAACACCATCTAGTTCTCCATTTTTGTAGTTTTCTCTGTGCCGTAATAGACCGTTTTTTTTGAACCATTCACGAAGACCCTCTAGTTCTCCATTTTTGTAGTTTTCTCTGCGACGTAATTGACCGTTTTCGTAGAAATCCTTAGAAGAACCGTGTTTTTTTCCATTTTTGTAGTTTTCTCTGTGCAGTAATAGACCGTTTTCGTAGAAACGTTCATCAAGACCATCTTGTTTTCCATTTTTGTAGTTTTCTCTGTGCCGTAATAGACCGTTTTCTTTGAACCATTCACTAAGACCATCTAATTTTCCGTATCTGAAGTTTCTTATTCGGCATGGGAAAGGACGGAGAATAAATGGGTTGTTATTTTCATAGAATTCTTCTACAAGACCTGTGAATGGACCTTTGGCGTATTTTTTGTATATGAGTCCGTTTTTTCTTAGGACAAAATATTCTTTGTCAAAGATTTTTTCCTGCTTATTGATCGGTGTATGCATCATGTGTTCCACTTGGTGCTCTATTCTTCACAGAATATTATCAGGACCTTTGCGACAGATTATGACGGAGACGTTTAAGTCACATGGGTTTTATGATTTGTAGAGCCATTTTGCAGACTCCATTATTTAATAAATATTCGTCACATTCTGTCGGAATGTTCTTTCTGCAAATCACAAGTAAACGGTGGCTTGTGAGTGACAGGTTAGGATGGGCAGAGTTTCTGCTTACAAGAAACCAGGATTGAGATCCTTAAACGAGAACAGGCTCTCGTTCAGACAGCATTCCACCTGTTTGCCCAGTAAAGATACTTGTTGTTCTCAAAATCGTGGAGACCATCCGCGCTTGCAGTGTTGCGACTGGCAAGGAGTGCAATGTCTTGTGTGGCCTCATCGGTCAAGAGATTGTTAAACAGATCTTGTTCCTTATCTGTAATTTTTATACTGGAGAAAGTATCTTTTTGGTTGACGAGATAATCAAAATTTTCATCGATAATTTCTTGAAGATCAAAATGAATAAACTCACCAAAAATATCAAGATACATCTTTTGTAAAACAGGAGCAGTCACCACCAATTCTTTAACTTCTTTTTTTGTTATTTTTCCATCTTGCAGGCAAATGTAAAGAATAAAAAGCACCACTGCTTCAATGGAGTTGGGTTCAACTTTTTTCATATTTTTTCCCTATTCTTTTGGACAGTTGGGCAAATTCATCGCGAAGAGATTTTGGTCTGATGACTTCGACATCTTCTCCAAAAGCCCTGATCCAGAATCGAAGTTCCATGTCGTCATTAACGGTGTCTTCCACCAGTAAAAACCCATCTCTTTTGGATATCTTCTGTGTTTTTGAAATCGGTGTCTCATACAAGTGACCGCCCGCATAAGGGCTAAATTTTAATACAATTTTAATTTTGTCCGGCTGAAGCCTGAAGCCCACAAGGTCTTTTGCAACTGTTTTTACATTCTTGTCTCTATGGGCACTGTATTCATCTCCAATTTCGATACTTTGAAACCGTTGTAAAGGCAGGTATATAAATTTATCGGTGTCGTTATCAAAAGAGCACACCAAATATGAAATTCTACCTCTGTATACCAGTCCGCATGGATGCAGGATATAGTTACTCGGCTTTTTCTTAGTTTTAGAGGTGTAGGCTACTTTGATTGTTTTTCCTTCCCAAAGAGCATTGTGAATTTTTGGTAGAATGCCTTCTCTGATCACGGCCGGTTGCAAATTAAACCCTTCATTCAAAGTTAAAACCTTATTTTTCCAGTTTTTCATTCGATTTGAAGATTGCATCGCAAGGATAACCTCTGCTTCTCTTAAATAAGGCGCAATGGGGTCCAGACTGCCAATGGGTAATAACGGGTTAAGGTATTCGTAAGCCAACTGCAGACAAACCGCTTCTGCAGGGGTCATTCCCGAAAGTTTTTGCGAGCCTTGGGGAAGTTTGTAGCCGTAAGGTTTGGATATGTCATTAACGAAAACATGCTGGGGAAATAAATCAGGCAGCTCTTTCATATCCCTTTCTACGGTTCTCAAAGAGACATCAAAACCAAGGTCCATGAGTCTTGCATGAATGTGCTTTGTTTCAAGGTAGGTTTGACCCATCATTCCCAATATCGCCATCCCTCTTTTGATGGCTTCAAAATGGGTGGGTCTTGATTTATTTTTTTTCAACATTTTTATTCGTCATAATCTGTCGTTTCATTAGAAGATAATATAAAAAAAATAAACAAAAGGACAAAACTAATGAAAAAACTATCCATTAAAAGATTATCGAATTTCTTGGAAACAATCGTTGATCATAAAATTAAGACCTCGTTGATGATCTGGGGTGCACCTGGCATCGGGAAATCATCAGTTGTTGCTGCAGTCTCAGAATCCAAAGGACTGGAATTGATAGATCTTCGGATCAGCCAGTTGGCACCAACAGATTTAAGAGGCATTCCAGTACCAAAAGATAATAAAGCATGTTGGTTTCCGCCTGAGTTTCTTCCAACTAGAGGTAAAGGAATTTTATTCTTAGATGAAATAAATATGGCACCACCAGCTGTGCAAGGCATTGCCCAACAGTTAATTCTAGATCGGAAAGTAGGCTCTTACGAGGTACCTAAGGATTGGTTTATATGGAGTGCTGGGAATAGAAAAACTGATTTTGCTGCAGTTTTTGATATGCCTGCCCCTCTGGCTAACCGTTTTATCCATCTAGAAGTAAACACTTCCTTGGATGAGTTTAAGAATTATGCACTAGCAAACAAGATCGATGATCGCATCATTTCATTTTTAAATTTTCGACCAAAATTGCTGCACAAAATCGATAAAAATAACCCATCGTGGCCATCACCAAGAAGTTGGGATGTTGCAGATAAATTACTCAAAGCGAATCTAACTGTGGACCCAGCTATTGGCACTGGAGCAGGAAGTGAATTCAGATCTTTTTGTAAAATCTATAAAGAATTACCTAAGATTGAGCCAATTCTTAATGGGAAAGATAAACCGAAGTTCCCACAAGATATTTCATCGCAGTACGCTCTAACATGCGCGTTAACTGTAAGAGCAAAAACTATGAAACATTACAAAAATGCATTTCTCTATCTCGCTGAAAAAGCATCGATGGAATGGTTAAATCAGTGCGCTTATGAAGCTAGTTCAATTTGTTCGGTAAATGGAAAATCAAAAGAACTCGTAGAAGTGGTTACTGAAAACAAAGAACTCATGAATGTAGCTGAGAGATTAACAAAACTTTTACACGCTTAAATGAATTTTGAAGACATAATCACAAAATCAATTCTGCAGATAAGAAAGGAGTGTTCTTTTTTTGGGGCGCTCATGTTGTTTGCCAAAATAATCTTGTCAAAAGAAATAGCCACTGCAGCCACAGACGGTAGGACAATATTTATTAACGACAAGTTCCTTAGCGCATTAAAAAGTTCTGAACAAAATGCACTTTTACTCCATGAAGTCTTACATATGGCTCTGTTACATTGCATCAGAATCGGCTCCAGAGATCCAATGATATGGAACATTGCAGCAGATATCGTGGTTAATAATTTGATAACACTCAACACGCCCTTTCAACTGCCTAAAGATGCCATTTTAGACAAAAATTTTGAAAATGAATCGGTTGAAGAAATTTATGAGGCTCTTTTAAAAAATAAGAAAACAATAAAATTACCAATGGCAGATATCATCAAATTAGGCAATGAGGACAAATTAGGCAATGAGGACAAATTAGGCAATGAGGACAAATTAGGCAATGAGGACAAATTAGGCAATGAGGATGATGGTAATAATAAAAAAATCAATGCCGAAGAAATTGAAAGTTATTGGAAAGATGCAATACAAGTAGTTGAAAACACCGTCAGTGATGATGCAAATGGTTTTGGGCAAGGGAATATGCCCCTGGGTCTCGGCCATGAGATTAAAACCATTCTCGAACCTGAAATTGATTGGCGACATGCCCTATGGAAGTATGTCGGCAAAACCAACTCTGATTTTGACGACTTAGACAGAAGGTTCATATACAGAGGTCTTTATCTTGAAGCTTTGCTCACAGAAGGATTGGAAATTTTTGTCTGCATTGATACTAGTGGATCTGTATCTAATAAATTATTAAGCCAATTTGCAGGAGAACTGAAAGGAATTTTATCAGCTTATCCTCATGTTAAATGCAAATTATATTATGCTGATCACTCTATTTATGGTCCATATGACATTGACAGCATAGATAAATTACCTCCAGCACAAGGGCGTGGAGGCACTAGCTTTGTCCCTTTTTTTAATGCTCTAAATAAATCCCATGAATATTTCTCTGAAGTTAATCGAGCTGCCGTATATTTCACTGATGGCTACGGCGAATTTCCAACAAAAGAACCTGATAATCCAACCATGTGGTTGGTTCCATGTGATGGGCTAGAGTCTAGGCAATTTCCCTTTGGTGAGGTCATAAGAATCAGTACAGAGAATTGGTAGATTTTTTTAACAAATCTCAGAGCAAACAAATCCAATAATGGTTAATTTAATTATAGGCCAGCAATACGCTTTGCATAACCTGCCGATTCTAGGGGATTAAGAAAAGAGAGATTTTTTGTTCGATCGATATATGTTTTGAATAGCAATGCTTGAACTTGTTGGATCTGTTCAAGATTAATAAAGACATTCTTGGTTAAAGATTGATTTAATAGATTTCCTAATTCCTCTAAGTGAGACATCTTAATATAAGAGATCAGATCTGGGTTAACATTCAAAGCGTGGAGAAAAATATCAAAATCCATCTCAAGTGGGTACGTCGATCTCTTCTGAAAATAGCCGCCAATATTGTTAATTAAACCAGAATTTTCGACAGACTTTGGCCGATTCATTAAACTTACAAACAAATTCGTTATAAGTTTTTTGTTTTTTATCTTGAATATAGCTTCCTTAGAACCCTTTGAAATTTCCAAACATTTGTCTATCAGCAAATCATCCATAGCGGTTTTAGTAGCTTTAGTCAGAAAATGAACAGCAAAAGGGTTGGAGTCAAGTGCTGCATTCGCTATCTCTAAATCTTTTCTAATCACCATGGGTGAGAATTCAAGAATGGCACCATTTATAGTCGCTGCATTTAATGCAAAAGACTTATCCCAACGTAATTTTTTTGGGGCGTTACTATATGATCCGTAATTGTTTTCAATAAGTTTTGCAACAAAGTTATCTCTTTCTCGCCACCAGGATAGTGGAATAGCTCTGAAGAGAGTGTTCTGTGTAATTGCAGGAAATTGTTTGATGCTTTCTAATATAAACTCTTCGTTTCGTGGTGGCCCAAATTCAAAAAAAGATGCACCAAGAATGTCCAATGCGGTTTTGAGGAAGTCAAAGTTACTCGGGACATGATGTAATTCCTGAGGCAAATTCTCTTCCCACCACCCATAATGGTCTTCCCAGTCTTCTATATAAGTTATACATTCCAGCCAATCATTAGGCAGATGAAAAGGATATTCAAAATCTTGTTTGGTCATACGGTCAGTTCCCCATTTTCCCAGGTTTCAGTTTTGGTCAGATTTCCCTCTTCATCAAAATATCTACAAATACCATGAGGTTTATCGTTTTTATTATTTCCCTCCTCTTCCAATTGACCATTTTCATAAAATAACTGATAAGGACCATGGAATTTACCATTTTTAAAAAAAGACCTTTCACATAACAAATAATCTTTATCCCAAAATGTTTCCTGCAATCCATCCATGTTGCCATGCTTATAGTTGTGTATATGTTTGATATGAAAATTTGAATAGAATTGAAGAAAAACTCCATGAAGTTTTCCATTCTTATAGTTTTCTCTGATCCATAAACTTCCATCCTTATGGAACTCTTCATGGAAACCGTTTTCTTTCCCGTTTTTGTAGTTTCTTCTAAATCGTATTTGACCATTTTCGTAGTAATACTCAAAAAGACCATCCGGTCTTCCATGCTTGTAATTCTCCCTGTTTATGACAGTGTAGAGATCAAACAGGTTGTCTGTGATTCTCTCGGTTATTGACATGCCGGTAAAAGGTTTTTGAGAGTTTTTCTTATACACCAAACCATCCATATCATTTTCAAATATTTCATCTGCTCTGACTGTTTCAGGTTTGTTGGTCATTTGATCATTTCCCCATTCTCCTAGGTTCAGATCTAGTCAGATTTCCCTCTTCATTTATAGTATTCCCAAAGAAGTCTGAAAGATCGCCTATTTCACACATAACATCTATGATGTTGGGTTTGTGATCTCTATTGGTTTCTAATTCTAATTGTCCGTTTTCGTAGTAATACTTAGAAAGACCGTCTTTCTCTCCATTCTTGTAGAGTTGACGATAACTTAAGATACCGTCTGCATCGAATCCTTCACGAAGACCTTCTTGTTTTCCGTTTTTGTAGTTATCTGTAGAAGCTAACTGACCGTTTTTGTAGAAAATTTCCATAAGACCATGTCTTTTGCCATTTTTGTAGTCTTTACTCATCCTCAATCGATTTTCAATATCGAACCACTTCCACAAACCCTCTTTTTTACTATTCTTGTAGTATCCTTTCTCTCGTACATGACCATCCCGATGGAAACCGCAGAAGAAACCGTGATATTTCCCGCACTTGTAACGAGCTCTGTACCTTAAATAGCCGTCTTTATCGAACCATTCAGTTAGACCGTTTCTTTTGCCGTCTATGTAAGTTATGCAACATTTGATCCGACTCAGATCAAAGGGGTTTTTGTACGAGTAGTACGATCCAACGGCAATTCCGGTAAAGGGACTGTTGTTTGCAGGGTTGCAGTGACGTCCTTTCTTTATTTTGAGTTGCGCCAAGTTTATGGTTTCTGTGCCACGGTCAATTAATGAAGAGCGCATGGTGCTGATTTTTTCCTGTTTCCTCATCTCTCAAAAAGGAATATCACAAAGAAGCGGATCACCATTAACACTAAAAAGAAGCGGATCACCTTCAAGGTAAGGTCTCCTTATGTTGCTGTGGGGAATTAAAAATTCCTCCTTCTTTCCAGATGCATCAAACCACTCCCACTCTGTAATTACTCCATTTGCGTATGTTGCCCTGCATAATATCTTTCCATTTGGATGAAATCTCTCCCAAATACCCTCTCTCTTATTGTTCAGATTTATTCCTTTTGTTTGTATTGTCGGTGATTGATCTTCGTTCCGGAAGTTCCGGAAAAAGCATGCTATGGGGCCGTGTTTCTTTCCCCAATTGTAAGTAATGTTTTCCATGGGTTGAGAATCTTGGTAGAACCATTCCCAAAGACCATGACGTCGGCCTTTTTTATATTGCCCAGTTCTTTCTAGACGACCTACGGCATTGTAAGTCTCCCATTCACCGTCAGGCACACCGTTGTAAAAATTGCCTATTTTTTTTATCCTATGTCCCTTATGGTAGTAATTGTAGTAATTGACTCTGGGGCCATGTAGAAGTCCTTTTTTATAAGTTTCCTTTTTCATTAGCCGACCCTCTGTTGAGTACCATTTGCAAACGCCATCCAATTCCCCATCTTTATAAATTAGTTTTTGTAGAACATAAGTGCCATTGCCTATAAATCTAAATTGTTCACATAGGCCACTTACTTCGCCCTTTTTAAACTCCATCCTCAGTCGTGGATCTCCGATAGGTGAGAACCATGTTGATAAACCGTCGAGTTTTCCATCGAGGAAAGTTCTTGTTGAGATTTTTTTTGACAGGTCCAAAGGGTTGTCAGTGATATTCGGCTCGAATGCTACACCTGTAAATGGTTTATTTTCATCTTGATTGTAATAAAGATCGTCTTTGTAAATTAATTGCTGGAAAATTACTTCTTTCATTTTATTTTTCCTGGAAGTGTATAGCAGGTAAGTCCAAGAGCGGACGAGTTGCGATGTTCTCAAAATTTTCTTTTTTAAAATTCATCGTCGTTTTCTCGCCCCTAATAAGAGAATTATGAAGGCTCTATCGCCTTGATTATCATTCTCCCGCCCTTGATTCGGCAGAACTTTTTTTGCATTGGGATGCCGAGCCCAATTCTTTCATGGGGGAAATTTAAATATCTAGCCATTGTTTTTTCTGTTTTCTTTCATTTGCAACATTTACCGTTACTCTAAAGCAAGATAACGACAGTATGTGACGAATAGGAGACACCAGCTGTGAATACATTCGCATTCACCCAGGAGTTGTTAAAAATGAGAAACTTTAATTAATCAGACACACATATGAAAGAGGAAAATATTTGGTGGCAAGAGCCAAGTTGTAACTTGCACGGTTAGGTGTTCTGGTTATATTTAATGCTGAGCATTACTTTTTTCATCCACCACGACCGTATCATCACCATTGGCGTCGGTTTGTGATGTTTCTTCAATGGGCTGCAATTGCTCACTGACAACCAATCCTGACAAGTCTCTGGCTGCTTGTTGTTGTGCCAATTTAATTTTTGTTAATTCAAATCGATGTTCTTGTTCTTGCCCTCCCAGACGCCTAACGAACTCGACAATGTCAATGATTCTTTTGGGTGCATCTGCAAGGTCATAGGTTTTCCCACCAATGGCCAATTTTCCAACAATTGGCTTGTTTTGGTTGTCTTTTGTATTCATTCAAGTCTCCTA
>ERZ651768.3247-NODE-3247-length-10941-cov-15.075479_pt1 | contig 10941 bp, 11 predicted proteins | sample MGYA00514754_ERZ651768 | MGnify/ENA metagenome assembly ERZ651768 | reverse complement strand
ACAAAAGGAATTTTCGCTTCAAGAAGCACCTGAGCAAGTGTCCTGCCGCCAACGCCGTACCCAACAATGACAACATGATCTTTGAGCTTAGTATCCTTACTTTCACTTGAAGTAATTTCTTTGGACTTCCACTTAGAAAACAACTTAATTGAAAGTCCTGTAGAAACCTGGATCAAAAGCGGAGCCAAAAGCATAGAAAGAATGGAAACGATAAGTAACAACTGGTACTGATGCGAGTCGAACAATCCCTGATTTAATGCCATAGCAGAAAGGATTAGAGAAAATTCTCCAACTTGAGCCAAACGCATTCCGACTACAAAGGAAATCCTTAAAGGGACTCGAACAAGAAAACAGGCTAAAGTAGCAAAGACTCCTTTAACTAGAACCACAAGGACGGTAAGTCCCAGACAAGCCAAAAAAGAATTCGTAAACACATCTGTTTGCAAAAGCATGCCAACAGAAATAAAGAAAATGCTGCTGAAATAGTCTCTCAAGGGCAAGATATCAAGAATAATCTGATGATTATATTCAGATTCGGAAATAATCATCCCGGCAATCAAGGCTCCCATGGCCAAAGTCAAACCCATTGCCTGAGATACCCAACCAGTGAAAAGAATTATTAAAACTACTGACAAAGTGAGATGTTCCTTGTTGCCTACACGGGCAACCCCAGCCAAAACTTTCGGGACAACCAATCGAAATAGAAAATAAATTGCTACCACAGCAATAAGCGATTTAGCCACCTCGAGCATAAAGTCAAAACTAGTGTGAACTTCTGACTGACCAAGGAGAGGTAAAAGGATCATAATGGGTACTACACATAAATCCTGAAACAGGAGAATTCCAATACACAGCTTTCCAGACAGTGTATCTATCTCAGCGTTGTCGGTAATCATTTTTAAAACGATCGCTGTACTACTCAAAGCAACGATCAGACCTAGAATAATACTTTGATTTTGTTGGAAATTCATTTCTACAAAAACAAACCACACGGCAAGTGAAGTCATTCCCAACTGAAGCCCACCGGCCCCTAAGATTGAAGCTAAGTTTTTGAGTATTCTCCCTAAAGAAAACTCCAAGCCAATCACAAACAAGAGCAAAACTACTCCTATTTCTGCTAACTCCTTTACCGCTGAAATATCTGAAATCAGCTTCAACCCATAAGGTCCGATTAAAACTCCAGCAACTAGGTACCCCATTACCGAGGGGAGTTTAATACGGTGAAATACAATGTTTATAGGAAGGGAAACTAACAATAAAAGGATGAGATCTTTGATCACGTGATGAACCATAAATTTTACTAAGAGTTTGTTGATTAACTCAACTTAAGCGATTTCACAATAGATTCTAAACCCAAAAGGGTTTTGCTTACTAAAAAGATACGCTTTCAATGAAACAGACTTTACGGAGATAAGATATATAAAAAAGTACTTTTGTAAGGGGCGTTTTAAAATAAAAGTAATGTCTCTAAAATTTTAAAAACTTAATTACGATTAAATGAAAAGTTTTCTTATTCAAAGTAAGCGGCACCGCAGTCATCAAACTCTTTAATTTCGACCCTTTTTAAACGAGCATTATCGCTATTCATCAAAGTGGCCAATTCGCCAAATAGCCATCGAGAAATATTTTCAGCAGAAGGATTTTCCGAGTCAAAAGGGGGAACCTCGTTAATATTTTTATAGTCAAGGCGACTTAAAATATCCGCAACATTTTTTTTAAGGATCACAAAATCAACTCCTAACCCAATCTTGTCTAACTCCTTAGTTTCCACAGTCACAATTGCAGTCCAGTTATGACCATGCAGGTTTTCATATTTACCATCGTAATAGCGAAGCTGATGTGCAGCCGAAAACCCCGTTTTCACTGTCACCTCATACATTATCAACTATCCTTTCTTTTTAAGTTAACCAAGTACCGCTTCAATGCTTTCAAATGCTGCATTCATCATAATCTCTATTTCTTCGTTTGTGATAATTAAAGGTGGAATAAAATAAATAACGTCCCCCAATGGTCTCATAAAAACTCCCCGCTTAAGTCCTTCAAGATACACCTTATATCCTACTCGGTCTTTCAAAGGGAAAGCATCCTTACTCAACTGGTCTTGTACCAATTCAATAGCAGCTATCATTCCTCTTTGCCTGAACTCACCACACCACTTTATTTCGCTTAATGAACCGCCTGCCTCTTCAAGAAATTTAATTTTAGGTTTCAGATTTTCTAAAAAATTATTTTTTGTCAACAAAGACAAGGTTTCGTTTGCACAAGCACAAGCTAAAGGGTTCGCCGAATAACTATGACTGTGCACAAATAGGTTCATTGATGCTGGTTCACCATAAAATGCCTGATAAATTTGATCACTTGTTAACGTCGCTGCAAGGGGCAGATAACCTGAGGTAATACCCTTGGATAAGCATAAAAATGTTGGCTTTAGTCCATGGCTATCACAAACAAAAAGAGAACCCGTTCGACCAAACCCAACGGCAACTTCATCATAAATCGTATGTACTTCGTAATCCTCACAGGCCTCCTGCAGTTTTTCAAGATAAACCGGAGAATACATTTTCATTCCAGATGCGCCCTGAACGAGTGGCTCAACAATCACCCCTGCAACAGCTCCTCTATTTTTTTCAAGTGCTTTCTCCAAATGTTCAAAACATTCAGCCTTGCAACTTTCAGGCTTGAGGTCATATGGGCATCGGTAGCAATCCGGACCTTGCACTTCAAGGTTTTCCATGAGCACGTTTTCAAACTTTTCGCGAAATAAATTTATTCCACAAACCGACAAAGCCCCAAGTGTTTCTCCATGATAACTACCAGAAAGATAAACAAACTTCGTTCGTTGATTTTCACCAACTTGTTGCCAGTACTGAAGGCTCATCTTGAGAGCTATTTCTACTGAGGTAGAACCGTTATCGGAAAAAAATACCTTTGTTAAGTTTGACGGTGTTAATTTAACTAAAGACTCAGCTAGGTTAATAGCAGGGCTATGCGTAATACCAGCAAACATTACGTGCGCCATCTGATCTAGCTGGTCCTTCAACGCTTTGTTGAGACGGGGATGATTATGACCAAATAGGTTTACCCACCAGGAGGAAATAACATCTATGTATCGCTTCCCATCTCTGTCAATCAAGTAAACGCCATCACCTTTTTCAATAAGAAGAAGAGGTGCTGATTCGTGCTCCCTCATCTGGGTGCAAGGATGCCAAATATTTCTAAAATCACGTTCAAGGTCGTGACTTTCTATATTGTCATCTGACATAAAAGTATATTTTGATTGAGTTATAAATTATAACGCTTTGGAGAAAATTCTGATATTTCATCAGTCAGAGTTTCTAAAATTGTATCGACTATGTACTCAGCCTGCTTTGGTGTTTGCAATATTCCGTTTCGATAATGCCCTGTTGAGTAAAAAAGATTTTGGTAACGAGTACTTTTCCCCATAACAGGCATCAAATCTTCAGCAGCAGGGCGTAAGCCTGCCCAGCTCTCGATCAGTGGGGCGTCTTTGAGGCAGGGTATCACCTGCGCCGCCCGATCGATAAGACCCTGGATCACACCTTCTTCGATTACGGGGTCGAACCCTCGATCCTCCATAGTTGTTCCCAACACAAAACCTTTTCCTCCTCTCCATGGGGCAATATATGTCATCAAACCGTGGACAGTATAATCAAGTTGATCATCCTCCACCTGCACGCGACACATTTGGCCTTTTATCGGTTTTAATGGGAGAGATACATCGAGAGCATCCCCCAATTGCGACGACCAACTTCCAGAAGCAAGGATAAATTTTTGACTCCTAACTTCCAGCGTGCTTGTAACTGCCGCTTCAACGATTGAAGAATCATGAATAAACCCAGTCACATTTTTTTCAAGAATTTCAACCCCCAGCTTTCTGGAAGCAGCTACAAGAGCATCGTGCATTTCCCTATTATTGACCTGACCTTCCCCCACCCACATTACTTCACCACAAGATTCTGCTAGAGCTGGGGCTAACTGTTGGCATCTCGCAGGCGACCAAATTTCATGAGGAATATTTTCTTCACGAAAAAAACGAATTCGTTTTTCCCAGTCGTTCCCAAGTGACGATGAAGGTATGAGGGAGCCCTTCATGGAAAGGTGAACGGGAATATCACTTGTTGAAATTAAGTCTTTAATGAAATCAGGATACTGCAGAAGAGACTCCCGACAGAATCTAAAAAACCTATCTGCTTCGCTACATTCTCCAAAAGGAGCCAACATACCCGCTGCAGCCCGAGAAGCCATGAGTGAATTCATAGGATCGCCAAGAACTGCCAAGTTAAGATCCGGCCGGCATTGCTTTAACCTAAATGCAATGCTGTGCCCAATAACCCCGGCACCAATAATTACTATGTCAAACAAACTCTGCTTCATGAATTTAAGACAATTTAAATAGGCATTCTATATGAGAACACTTGATCCCGCCAGTACTGCCATCCTCTATTCTTACTCTCAAACCTAATAACCTTGATCCTTTACCCTGCAATATGCTATTTTTTGAAGCACATAATTACGTGCTGGAGAACAACTCGACCATAACAAAAATCGGGCGTGGGTTTTCCTATTTTTCAGTATTTTTTATAATCTATTTTTTGGAAAACTTAACCATGACTGATAACAAGGATAGCGAAACAACTACAGATTCTGAGTTTGCCAAAAAAGTCGCCGCGTATATAGAACCTATTCTAAAACATTTGGACACAGAGGATGTTATTGTCGAAAAAGATAAAATCACGGAACTTTTCGTAAAGCTATGGGAATACGAAGGTGGGGAAAAATTAGACGCCGCAACCCAACGATTGACCATTCTTGCGTTGTTTATGTACACCACTCATAACGTCCTTGAAGATTATAATATTAGAATTGATCGAGCCCGCCAATACATAACCCATGCTCTTCAGGAATGGTTAAAGCCTGAAATGGAGAAAGCTATAGCAGATGAAAAAGCATCAACCAATCCATTCAAAGCTTTTGTCGATTCCAATCAAAATAACTTTGACGATACTTTTGGCTGGGAACATTTCATGCCTGATGTCAAAAAAAACGATGAGACCGAATTAAACTTCAAGTTCAAGAAATGCTGGTTCGCCGAATTTTTTATCCGTTTTGGTAGAGTCGACCATATTCCCACCGCCTGTGAATTCGACAAGATACCGTGGAACGCTAGGGAGGATTACGTAGACTTGAAACTAACCAATCTGTTCGCAAAACTTGGAACGCTTTGTCAGTTCAAATACACACCGATCAAAAAATAATTCAAAAAAATCTAACCCGGCTTCTTCCCCGGTGAAACACTAAGGTTACAGTAAATTCATACTTTCCTTTTACCAAAATCTGATTAAAAACAAATCAAGAGCACCTGTTGCTTATCCGTTAAATAGAAGAAGTAACTAGGCATTCAAACCTGTACGTTCTAACACCAAACCCTTATGAAGCCTGAAATTACTCTCATTATAACAAACTGGAACGGGTCAAAACTTCTTAGAGAATGTCTACCAACCGTTCTAGAGGCAGTAAGGTTCGACCATCACCATTTCTACGAAGTCATGGTAATAGACGACTGTAGCACCGACAATAGTCTGGAAATCTTAGCGAAAGAATTTCCAGAAATACTTGTTGAAAAAACGCCACAAAACCTTGGTTTTCAAGAAGCGAATAATTACGCTGTTAAGTTGGCAAGATCAAAAATTGTTATGCCCATGAATAACGACATTAAACTTGAGCCAAAAGCCTTATACTACCTCGCAAAACATTTTGATAATAAAGATACATTTGCAGTCAGCGGAAAAATCTTTGCTTTTGATCAAACCACCTTTTTATATGGGAACAGAGGTGGCTACTTTCAGAAGGGGCATTTCCACCTTTATGAAAAACCACCCGAAGACGAAAGCCAAACCCTGTTTGCCTGCGGTGGTGCTTTTATGGTCAACCGACAAAAGTACCTGGATCTAGGTGGCTTTGACTCGATGTACCATCCTCTTTATTATGAAGAAATTGACCTCTCCTACCGAGCGCTTAAACGTGGGTGGAAAGTTCATTATGAACCACAGTCCATTGCTTATCATAAAGTACAGGCTACAATCACTCGGCAAGAAAAACGCAGGCACATTTCTTTGATCTCTGCGCGAAACAACTATCTTTTTGTTTGGAAAAATATCCTTGACCGATCCATGACACTCAAATTTTTATTTTATATTCCTCTCTTTTTATTACGTGATTTATTCCAATTAAAGTCACGGTTCTGGATTGCATTTTACATGGCACTTAAGAGACTTCCAAGAGCACTTAAAGGGCGATCCATAGAACTGTCAGATGTTCTGTATTCGGATCAGGAAACTCTTTCCCGAATTAATGCGAACTCTGATCATTGCCGCTAAAAACCATGCCCACGGTCGCCATTCATTGCAAAACATCAATGTCAGATGGAATGGGGCACGTCTATCGCCAGATTAATTTAGCGAATGAACTTAAAAAAAATGGGTGGGAGGTTTCTTTTTATATTCCTCATTTTGCTCCTGCTATCGATTTATTAACTCAGACTGATTTCATTCCCGTAATTACAGATCCTAAATCTTCCGTTGTCGAATACTTCGACAAGTTTTTTGATTTTGTTATTCTCGATATACAAGACACAGCTGAATCATTAATTTATTCGTTAAAAAAATATACTCACCATATCGCTAGTTTTGAAGATTTGGGGACAGGACGTAATCATGTAGATATTCTTATAGACTGTAACTTGTCGCCTTCTGAAATAAAAAATCTTCCTTCTTCTACTAGAGGATTGTTTGGCACAGATTATTCTGTTTTGCATCCAGACTTTGCTTATTACCATAACCAGTCACGAAATTTTGGCACTTGCCTTCAGTCGGTATTGATAAGCATGGGAGCTACCGACCCTAAAAACCTCACCCTTCCTTTAACCAGTTTTGTTCTTCAAGAAAAACATAATCTGAAGTTGACAGTTCTAATTGGACATAACCCGAATATCACACCCGAACTTAACCAACTCTCAAATCAATCTAAGCTATTGGATGTTTTAGGTCCCGTACCCAATATGGCTCAAATTTTATGGGAACATGACGCGGTAATTTGCTCTGGCGGTGTAACCCTTCACGAAGCTATGGCAGTGGGTACGCCTGCCTTTGTCGTAAACCAAGTCGCACACCAGCAGACCAAAGCTCGATTTGTAGAAAAATCAGGCGCCGCGATCAATTTAGGAATAGGCGCCCAGTACGACGTAAAAAAACTCCGCGAAGCCCTCAATTTCAGAAAACAAAAACTAGCATCAATGAGCTTACAAGCAAAGCAATTGATCGACGGACGGGGCGTTTTCCGCGTTATTGATGCCATAAGCAAATTAACTACGGTGTAAATTGCTTAAAGTAATAAACATTTCACTGGATATGGGCTAACAAAATCTTTGATTCTAAAATCAACGCGTTTCCATTGGCATTTTCTTGGGCCACTTTAAAATGTTTGGCAGCATCTCCATGATCACCTAGTTTATCTAACGCCAAAGCCTCATTGAAGTGAATCTCCCCTATTTCTGACTGAATTTCGCCGGCTTCACGAAAATGCTTCAGGGCTATATCAAAGTGCCCTTCTTTATAATGCAAAATACCTTCATCGTTATGGGTGTTTGCTTCAGGATTTGACTCTGCCGGCAAATTTAAAGGTCCTTCAGGAAGGCTTGCCATGACATCTTTACTCTCTTTAGAATCGGGCACCTTGGAAGTATCTTTTTCTCCAGAACACCCCATACCAAAAACAAAAACCATCAAAACTAGGAAAAAAATTATCTTTTGCATGTGAATTTGCTCCTTAACTTAGGTTTAATTAAAGGAAGACTCGCTCGCTTCCAATCGGGGCTATTACCAACCACCAATAGCTAACGTCTCTTGATTGCGTCGATAACCTCATCGGTCCGGGAAGAAACTTCGTCAATCCGGGAAGAAATTTCAGCAACTCGTGAGTAAAACTCATTAATACGTGAAGAAATCTCTGCGGTTTGATTAGAAATTTCAGAAAGAAAGTTTGTCATCTCCCCATTATAAAAATCATATAAAACAAATTCTAGAACTGAAAGGTTAAGAGCGATCCAAAAAAGAGAAAATGCGATGACCGTTAAAACAAATTTTGTGTATTTATCTTGGCCCATGACAACCTCCTAAAAAAATATAACCCGACCTTCATCCAGATTATACTCTCCTTTTTGAGCAAGGATCCCTACTCATAGACGGTCAGACATTTTAAACCTTGATTTAAAAGATCTTTAGGCTGGTTTTTCTACTTAAGGAAGAGGAATAAATGGTAGAACTTATATATATTTGCGCCTAAAACTGATTCTAAAGAGTGACTAGTTCAACGATAATTTATAAAACTCATGGCTATATCAAAATCTTTTTCCTTGACCGCGGAAATAACGGCCTGTAAGTCATCACGACTTTTACCGCTAACCCTTACCTGATCATCCATAATCTGGCCCTGAACTTTCACCCCCAATGTCTTCAAAAATTTCACAATCTCTTTTCCTTTGTCCTGCGGGATACCTTTCTGAAGCTTTATAATTTGTCGAACCGTATTTCCACCGGCCTGCTCGACTTTTCCGTAGTCAAGAGCTTTGAGAGAGACCTCGCGACGTACTAGCTTGCTCTGCAAAACATCAATGACGGATTTTAACTTGTACTCATCATCGGAAACCAGAACCAATTGACTGTCCTTTTCCTCCATTTTTATATCGCTCTTACTTCCCTTAAAATCATAACGCTGACGAATTTCCATCATCGCCTGATTAACTGCGTTCTGTACTTCCGCTAAATTTACTTCGGATACGATATCAAAAGAACAATTCTTTGCCATTGAAAAGTAGTCTCCTTAGGATGAATTAACATAAGGAAATATTATAGAAGCTTAAACTTTCTAAGACAAAAAAAATCCCGGCTCTTCGACAATGGAGGAGACAACTCCTAATCGAAGAACCGGGAATCCACTTCTTATCTTACTGTCATTAATAAGAAATGTTAACTACCTTCTTTAGTATTGATAAGCAACTCCCAGATCAAAATAGTTTTTTTCTGTTCCCTGAGCCCCTGCTTTTGCATTAGCAGCAGCTTCACCACCGTAGTAGTTAATACCATATGTCGCCTTGATTGCCACATTAGGATGAGGCATATACGAGGCGCCGATAGCTAGAACGTCATAGTTCTTTCCTTCTCCATATGATTCGCCATCGTGCTCATCATTCGGTCTAAGCTTTTGATACTGGACGAAAGCTATAATATCCTGAGTGGTTTTCACCTTCATTAATTCTGGAATATGGACAGCAAAAGTTCCTAAAAGTCCAAAACCTGATTTAGGGACATCGCTACAATCTGAGCCGACTACAGATGCATCACACGCCGCGTTAATCTCTTTTGCGTCTTCAACCGTACCACTAAAAACACCAAGATCTATATCCAGTGGTCCACGCTTGGTCTTATAATCGCCTACTATCATCGTAACAGCTCCGTCCTCATCAATACGACCGCCGGTTGAACCACCGTAATAGAAGGAAAATCCGGCCTGCCCCCCTGGAGTTTTCTTTTCGACGCGCCCAGATACAGCCATGTTACCAACTTCTATACCCTTAACATCAGTTCGTCCATCTCGGACAAAACCACTATTTGAAAACTTTCGTCCATTATCACCCAAAGATTGAAGCGCGTTGGTTAGATACAGTCGATAGCTAATATCACCTTTAGCTCCCCATATACCAGCTCCTGTTTGCTGCCATGAAGTAGGAATTAAGTATTTGTGAAAATCAGGTCGCTCAACCGTATAGAAAAAATTAGGCTCGTGAAATTCATTAAGATTACCCATAGGCACTAACATGGTTCCGGCTCTAACGTTGAGAGAATCCGAAAGCATAAAATCTAAATATCCAAATTCCCATTCGATTGTTTGTCCTGCATGCTCAAAGTCTATCTCTGCGTTAAGGTGAATCCAGTTGGTAATTTCGGAATGAACACCAATCACAAAGCGGTGGTGATCCACTTTTGAAGAAGAGTCTTCGATGGCAGCAGCCCAATGAACCTCGCCATAGCCGTGAACACTGGTGCGGCTAGCCAGTCCACCCCCAGATCCACCCGAATTTTTGATTCGGTCCAATTCGTCAGATACTATATTTAATCTTCGTTCAAGTTCATTTACATCAGCAGCAAATCCGGGCACAGCAACAAATAACATAATCATTGCTATAGGCACTGTTATTAATTTTCTGTAATTCATACCTGCAGTCTCCTCGTAGTTGTTTGTCGTTTAACAATTTAGTGACGACCTAATTCAAATCTTAGGGATTAAGTATAAGCCACATAATAAAAATGATTTTCAATATCGTTTATATTATGAGAGTGATTATCATTACCTTTATCATAAATGTCAACTATTTTTAAAGGACTTATATAATTAATCTATTAAGTCATTTAAAAAAAGTAGATAAAATTTAATTACACATAAAATAAATCAAACTATTGATATTAAATAGACATTTTCTCTAAACATTTTTTCATTGCTGAAACACTACTTGAATGAGTTCGGCCAATTTGAATTCCGTTAATTTGAGCCATACGAACCGTACCTTCCACCATAGTATGAGCAACATTTCCCGTACAAATGACAATTCTTTCAAACTTACTCAGGCGTTTGACCATATCTGGAAACTTTTTACTAAAAACTTTCATATTGTTAAATCCCAGGCTACGGCCTTGCTTTAGATAATGAGGTTTTAATCGATCTATCCCACCCAATATGACAACACTCATTGTTTACTCCTTGTAATTTAACTGTTTATATTGATAATGACTATTGTTATCAATATAAATATACAACAATAAAATGTCAACAAAAATTTGCAAATAATATAAAAACTGGGATTTAATA
>ERZ651768.3246-NODE-3246-length-10951-cov-2.618724_pt1 | contig 10951 bp, 8 predicted proteins | sample MGYA00514754_ERZ651768 | MGnify/ENA metagenome assembly ERZ651768 | reverse complement strand
ATACTTATAAGTAATATTTAAAACTACTGCCTAGAATTATAGACATAGCAACCACATATGGTAATCATTTTTTCCAATCAATAGCACCGGATCGTCTTTTTGTCCTTTCCGACGATATTTAGGGCAACTACCTGAGTAACTACCTATTAGTTGTCGAGTCAGATTATTTATTATTAATTATACAATCAAGAAGTACTTTAAGAACTACGTCCCCAGCGGTATCGCTATAAAACAATGATAAGCATTCCGACCAGGATCCCGGCCGCATCGGCGAACAAATCACGCCTGCTGAAAAAACTGCCGTTCCGTTTATCCCAGTATTCCTTTATTATGCCATTAGCAGCGGAGACAGCCACACCTGCAGGAAGCGCAGTTTCCCCGTTCATATCAAGTTTATTTTCCAATACATACTGGGTACTGAGCACTAGGGAACAGCTGATGCCGAAATGTAGTATCTTGTCATAGGCCAGCCAGGGATCCTGTTTAGCCGCTGTCTGCACCGTGTCCGGCGTTAAAGCCATGCCAGAAGCAGGCATAGCCAGAAAAATAAACAAACATATTATAAGTAGTAACCGCATGCTTTTCCTCTTATGGTAAAATGTGAAATTAGCCATATGATATAAAAATAAGGCTAAAAGTAATTTTCTAAATTATACTACGTTATGTTCGGTTTTATAACACCTAGTCCCAATATTTTCCGGGTTCAGCGTCAAAATAATCACCTTCGACAGGGTGATATGAATAAAAAACGAGCCATGTATTTAAAATATCCTGTTGAGAATAATGCACATTTTCTCCTTTGGCCAGGGCAATTCCTGTTTCTGTTTCACTGTATAAACAAATAACCAAACTGTTGTATTCAACATATTGTTCCCTAATACGCCGACATAATTTTTGTAGGGCTGATTTATCACTCCCATTTACGGTAGCATATATTTTTGCCTGTTTAAATGATCCCGATAATTGTTCAATATGTTGAATGGTGTATTTTAATGTTATTGCACTTGAAATAACAGGTTTCATGACAGTCTGTTCAGCATGAACAATTTCATCGGTTTCGTTTTTGACTGTTGCAGAAGAAAGTATTTTACGACTGTAGCGCTGGTTCAATTGTAAATAGGGTTCCTGCTGTAATCGAAACGCTAATTTTTGTAATTCTTCCTGATACAAATCTTCATGAGCTAAAATAGAGTTATTTTCTAAAGCCTTATTTAATTTTGATAGAGAGTTTGCGGTATCAGCAGCAGGAAACCGGCTATACTGAAAGAAGTACAGAACACTTATAATAACAAATAAAACGAAAACCACTTTTTTCATTGAACATAATTTATAAACATAAAAGGATTCGTTTAGATATGTTCTTTTTCTTCATAATTTCTGTCCCTTATTTTTAATACAATTATTAAAAATTCATTTTAAAATATTATGTCTCTAATTAATCCCCACGGCGGAAAACTGCGTTATTTAGTCGTGGATAGCGATGCATCTGCAGTATTAAAGCAGAAGGCAAAATCACTGCCTTCCTGGACGCTGAATGACCGCCAGGTCTGCGACCTGGAAATGATCCTCAACGGCGGCTTTTCACCATTAACCGGCTTTTTGAGTGAAGGCGACTACATTACAGTGCTGGGTAACATGCGCCTGCAGGATGGAACGCTATGGCCCATACCCATCACCTTGGATGTAACTAAAGAATTCTCACTAAACATTGATGTAAGCCAAGAGATTGCACTCAAAGATAAAGAAGGATTTATAATCGCTGTTATGACCGTTGAATCCATCTGGCAACCAGATAAAATGGAAGAAGCAAATAAAGTTTTATTAACAACAGATGAAGGCCATCCGGCGGTCAATTACCTTTTAAATGAATCAAACCCAATATACGTAGGCGGACCGGTAAAAGGGCTTATGCTGCCCACACAGTACGATTATAAAGATTTGCGCCATACTCCTCATCAAGTCAGGGAATTGTTCGAGAAAAACAGCTGGGATAATGTTGTCGCCTTTCAGACACGCAATCCCATGCACAGGGCCCATGTAGAATTAACCAAGCGCGCGGCAGAAGAACATGATGCTAAAATATTGATTCATCCTGTTGTTGGCTTGACAAAACCAGGCGATGTGGATCATTTTACACGTGTGCGCTGTTATAATTATATATTGAAAAAATATCCTGAGAATTCAGCCATATTGAGCTTATTGCCCTTGGCTATGCGTATGGCCGGTCCCCGGGAAGCGCTGTGGCATGCCATCATCCGCAAAAATTACGGCTGTAATATGTTCATTGTAGGCCGTGATCATGCCAGTCCTGGTGCGGGCAAAGACGGCCAGCCGTTCTATGGTCCCTATGACGCCCAGGATTTGCTGAAAGAACATGAAGAAGAACTGGGCATCAAAATGGTTCCTTTCCGATTAATGGTCTATGTGCCCGCAAAGGAAAAATATGTGCCCAAGGACGAGTTAACAGAAAATGATGAATTTAAAATGATCTCCGGGACAGACCTGCGCAGCCGCCTCCGCAATGATGAAGACATCCCTGAATGGTTTTCATATCCTGAAGTGGTCGCTGAACTGCGTCGTTTCCGACCAGCGCTGGATAAACGCGGGTTTACCGTTTTTTTTACAGGTCTTTCTGGGGCAGGAAAGTCGACCCTGGCCAATGGGCTTATGGTCAAACTCATGGAAGACGGCCGCCGTCCCGTAACACTTTTGGATGGTGATATTGTCCGCACCCATTTATCGAGTGAATTGGGTTTTTCCCAGGAACATCGCAAATTGAATGTACGCCGCATCGGTTTTGTAGCCAGTGAAATCACCAAAAACGGCGGTATTGCCCTTTGCGCTCCCATTGCACCCTATAAATCAGACCGCCGGTTCAACCGTGAATTAATATACCCTCTGGGTGGATATATTGAAGTATACGTGGAGACATCTCTGGAAATCTGTGAAGAACGGGATGTGAAAGGCTTATACGCTTTAGCTCGGGAAGGTAAACTAAAACAATTTACAGGCATAGACGATCCTTATGAAATACCGGAAAATCCAGAAATTGAAATCACGTCTGCAGGTGTTGTACCTGAAATTCTTGTAGATGAAATATTAGCGCGCATTAAAGAAATGGGTTATTTATAATAACGTGAATTATGTTTAAATTTAAAGACTATATGAAAGTGATAATCCGAAGAGAAAGGGATGTTCTCAATTGAACACAATACGAACATCTCGGGACATTTTTCCCAACCGAATTTCAAATGCACCTGCACAGGTGCATTTTTTGTATCTGAAAAGGAGTCATTAGATGAATGCAACATCTTCATTGGTCAAATTACAGGATGTTGATACCCAATTGCTGGAAATCAGTGAACTGCTGGGTGATTTGCCTGTAAAAGTTGAAGAACTGACCAAAGAGGAACAGCAACTAAAAGAAGATATTAACCAACGTAAAGATCGAATGAAGGAGATTGATCTTGAGATCTCTAAAAAAGATTTACTGGTGCGTGAGCTCACAAGTAAAATTAATAAATTGAAAGATCAATTATTCTTGGTAAAAACAAATAGGCAATATGACGCGATATCTCATGAAATAGATTTTCAGAAAGAAAAATTAAATAATATTGAAACAAAAGAACTTGAACTGGTTGAAGAAAAGGATAACCTCGCCAGTGAAACAGAGGAACGGGACAATAATTTAGAATCATTGACCAAAGACCTCCATAATAGGAAAACAAATTTAGAATCGTTGTTAGCTGAATCATCAGAAAAGAAATATAGCCTTGAAACAGAACGATCTGATATAATAAAAGATTTATCAACTCCTGTTGTTGCAAAATATAATAGCGTATTTGCAGCCCGGGACGGCGTGGCTGTTGTGGAAGCGTTTGGTGCATCCTGTGGGGGTTGCGGATCCATAGTTCCACCACAAAAAATTGCTGAATTAAAGCAGAATAAAATCCTGCAATCCTGTGATGTCTGCAGCCGGTTTCTGTATTGGCCGGCAAACAATAATTGATTTTCCTTATTTTTCATAAATACAGTAAATTTAACTGTTATTTGAAAATCTGAGTCGGCTGAGTGGTTACTCTGAACTGTCTTGACACACATGTCGGGAGCGGTTCGGAGAGGAAAGTCCGGGCACCGTAGAACAGGATGCCTCCTAACGGGAGGAGTCCCGGCGTCTTTGATGTCGGAATATGGAAAGTGCAACAGAAAGTATACCGCCTATTAAGGCAAGGGTGAAACGGTGGTGTAAGAGACCACCAGTCCCGACCGTAATGTCGGGAGCTTGGTAAACCCCATCCGGTGCAAGATCGAATAGGCTCTGAGACGTTGTTCGCGTCGTTTTCAGGAGCGGGTAGATCGCTAGAACCCAACGGCAACGTTGGGTCCAGAGGAATGACCACTGCTTCTCATCAAACTTATTTGTTGGGAGGAACAGAACTCGGCTTATAAGCCGGCTCAGATGATTCATTTATTATGCGTTGGTTTTTATTAAATCCTGATCAGAACACAGTCAGTTCCGTTAAAAAGGCATTCCGTACATCGGAAGTCATTGCCAGAGTTTTAGCGAATAGAAAAATCCTGAACCCGAATCTGGCACGTCCCTTTTTTACTCCAAATTTAGATATGCTCCATAATCCTTATCTAATGCAGGATATGGATAAAGCAGTTGAACGCGTTTTAACAAATATCAATTCAGGTAAACCTATTATGGTTTTTGGTGACTATGATGTTGATGGTACAACGGGGGCAGCCGCTCTTTATTTAGCATTTCAAAAATTTGGTGCAGATGTAACCTATTATATCCCTGATCGGGAAAAAGAAGGATATGGCTTATCTTATCATGGAATTGAAGTTGCTAAAGATATTGGCATTGATCTTATCATTACGTGCGACTGCGGAATCAATGCATTCGTACAGGTGGATTTTGCTAACGAACAAAATATTGATATTATTATTACAGACCATCATACCACAGATACAGAACTGCCGAAAGCTCATGCAATTCTGAATCCCAAAAGGGAAGATTGCGAATATCCATTCAAAGGTCTCTGCGGTGGGGGAGTTGCCTTTAAATTAATCACGGCAATTGGAAACGAATTAAAAATACCATTAACTGATTATGAAGAAATCATACCCTTGATCACATTGGGTACTGCTGCAGATGTTGTCCCAATTAAAGATGAAAACAGGGTGATTGTACATCATGGATTAAACATACTTGAAAACCTAGAAAAACCCGGTTTAAAAACACTTTTGGAATTGGCAGGGTTAAAAGGACATATTTCTGTGGAGCAATTGGTATTCAGTATTGCACCCAGGATCAATGCAGCAGGCCGGATTGGCGATGCCAATAGAGCGGTAGAATTGTTAGTGACAGATGATCAAGATAAAGCTCGATTATTAGCTAAAGAATTGGATAATGAAAATAAACGCCGGCAAATAATCCAGCAGGCTGTGGTGGATGAAGCATTGTTAAAAGTGAATGCAGAAGCAGATTTGAAAAATGAAAATGCATTGGTTTTAGCCAATGCAGGCTGGCATCCTGGTGTTGTGGGTATTGTCGCTTCAAAAATTAAAGAGGAATTCAATCGGCCTACTATCATTATTGCTTTAGAGAACGGATCTGGAAAAGGATCTGCTAGGAGCGTAGCCGGTTTTGATTTATACGAAGCACTCACTGCATGCAAGACTCATCTGGATGATTATGGCGGCCATCCCATGGCGGCTGGATTAACCCTTTCAAACAAAAAGCTGGAGGATTTTAAAAAAGCGTTTATTAATTTTGCCAATGAGCGTTTAACAGAAGAAAATTTGCAAGCAACACTGACGCTGGACAGTGAAATAGCACTGCAGGATATAACACCTTGTTTTATGGAATTTTTGGATAAATTAAGCCCTTATGGTCCGGGGAATATGCGACCGAAGTTTGCAATCAGGAATGCAGAAATTGCTGGTGCACCAAAAGTGATTGGTAAAACTGGCGAGCACATAAGGTTTAAAATTAGACAAGGTTTAAAATCTTGCTCGGCTGTAGGCTTTGGTCTGTCCAACAAATACGAGATGTTGATTACAGGCCAGCCGGTAGATATTGCCTGTGTTGTGGAAACGAATGAGTGGCAAGGAAATACATCAATTCAAATGAATGTAAGAGACATTAAACGAGCTGTAATGTGAGCATGATTAGGACAGCTATAACAGGAATGGCTTTTCATGTCCCAGATAAAATTGTTACCAATGCAGATCTGGAAAATATGATGAATACCAGCGATGAATGGATTCGTTCACGTAGTGGAATAGAAAAACGTCATTGGGTTCAAAATGGCGAAGGCGGATCAGACCTTTCGTTGGTTGCCAGTAAAAAAGCCATGAAACAAGCTGGAATTACAAATCAAGATATTGATATGGTTATTGTGGGCACAGCTTCCTCTGACTATTATTTTCCAGGCATTGGTGCACAATTACAGGACTTGCTATCGCTAAATACCGTGGGGGCTTTCGACATTCGGGTAGGCTGTTCGGCCTTCATCTATGGCTTGTCCATCGCTGATAATTTCATAAAAAGCGGACAATGTGAAACAATTTTACTTGTTGGCGTAGATGTTCTGTCTCCAGCCTTGGAAAAAACGCCTGCAGGACGTGATGTGGGCGTACTTTTTGGTGATGGGGCAGGAGCAGTAATATTACAACCAAGTGAAAGTGGCGGAGGAATTTTATCAACGCATTTACATTCTGAAGGAAAATATTTGAAAGAACTTTGGTGCGAATTGCCATCGTTTAGGATGGCTGGGCGAGGTTTTTCAGATGAAATGATCAGTGCCGGCCGACATCGTTTAAAAATGAATGGCCGTGAAGTCTTTAAAAATGCTGTCAAGCGCTTTCCGGAAGTAATTCAGGAGGCATTGGACGCAAATAATCTTAAAATAGATGATATCGCTCAAGTTATTCCCCATCAGGCTAATCATAGAATTACAGAAGCAGTTGCCAAACGAATGGGTGTGGATTCAGAATTGGTGTATAGCAACATAAATCGCTATGGAAACACAACTGCTGCAACAATCCCTATTGCCATGTGCGAAGCATTTGCAGAAGGAAAATTTTCTACAGGGGATCATATAATTTTAGCTGCTTTTGGTTCGGGATTTACATGGGCTTCTGCAGCAATTAAATGGTAAAGGTCTATTAATGGATAGTTTATTTTTTAATGAAGAACATACCTTGCTTGTGGATATGGTTAAAGATTTTGCCAATACTGAGATTGCGCCCATCGCCTACGACATGGATAAAAATTGTGAAATTCCTAAAATGATAATCTCTCAAATGGCTGAATTGGGACTCATGGGCATTCCAATCCCGGAAAAATATGGCGGTGCCGGGATGGATACAGTGGCATATGCGGCTGCAGTGCTGGAACTGGCCAAAGTGGATGCATCAGTTGCTATTACCATGGCAGCTCATACATCCTTGGGATCGTTGCCCATTGCCATTGCCGGTACGGAAGAACAAAAACAGAAATACCTACCCAAACTGGCGACAGGAGAAATTATCGGTGCTTTTGGATTGACAGAACCATCAGCGGGGAGCGATGCCGGTTCTACTAAAACGACTGCAGAATTAAATGGGGACGAATATGTCGTCAATGGCGGAAAAATATTTATTACGAATTCAAGCCTTGCCGGATTGCTGACATTAACGACGAATATAATTGAAAATGGAGAAAATAAGGGAATTGGTGCACTCATTGTCGAAACGGATAACCCCGGATTGAAAATTGGTCCCAAGGAAAAGAAAATGGGTTGGTGCGCCAGCGATACCCGGCAGTTATTTTTTGAAAATATGCGCGTACCGAAAGAAAATTTGCTGGGACAGCCAACAGAAGGATTTAAAACATTTTTAAAAACGCTTACTGGGGGGCGCATCTCTGTTGCTGCCTTATCCTGCGGTACTGCTGAAGGTGCTTATCAACAGGCTCTCAACTATTCAACTGAACGGAAAGCCTTTGGTAAGGAAATACATAAATTTCAGGCTGTCGGATTCAAACTAGCTGACATGGCTACAGATATTGAAGCGGCAAAACTGCTGACATTCCATGCTGCTTGGATGAAAGACCAAGGTAAAGATGTGACAAAAGCAGCAGCTATGGCAAAACTCTTTGCCAGTGAAGCAGCAATGCGCATTACAACGGAAGCCATCCAAGTTCACGGTGGTTATGGTTATGTAAAAGAATATGATGTTGAGCGCTTTTTTCGGGATGCGAAGGTACTCGAAATTGGAGAGGGGACAAGCGAAATACAGCGTATAATCATTGCCAGAGAATTGGTTAAAACATTCAGTAAAGCGGCTTGATCACTTCCAAGAAAATCCAGGATTCCATTACTGCAGCAGGGGAAGTTTTACGGAAAAATTTGCCACAAATTACTATTTTGTTGGTTTTGGTTGTGGTAGTATCTCTGTTTTTTCGTCAAGGCAGAACGTTGCAATACAGCTATCAAGTGGATGATATTACACGAGATCCAGTCATTGCTCCCTTCAATTTTCCAATTCTGAAAACAGAAGAAAAACTGCAAATTGATTTGGATGAAGCTCTTCGATCTGAACCATATCTATTTCATCGCAACCAAGATGCAGTGCAAGAACAATCTGATGCGCTGGAAGAATATTTTCTCATGGTTGCAGAAATACGGTCTGCATCAGAACAGTTGGAAAAAACGAAGGAGCTGCTATACCGCTATCGCCATGATGAAAAGTATGATGAAGTCCGTTCCATGTATCAGGCGGATAGCGCAACGCTGGCAGTTTTGCAGAATAAATACAAACAAGATTATCCGACCCTCGTAGCAGAAAATGAACGTTTTTCAATTTTCGATGTCCAGGAGCCTTTCGAGTCAGATAAATCATTAAATCATTTTTATGAGGATTTATTGCAGATCTGTAAAAACAGGTGGGCTGAAGGAATTATCGATATTAATGCAACAGAAATTGTCAGTTATGAGGTGTCTATTGATCAAGGTAATATTCCTATTTCATTAAAACCGGGGGCATTGAGTGATCTCAATATCGCCTGGACACGCTCCAAAAAGGAGATCAACTCATTGTATAGTGATGAAACGGATATTCAACGTGAATTAGGTTATATCATTCTTGTGGAATTTATGAAGCCCAATATTATTTATGATAAGGAAACCACAGAACGCCGCCAGCAAAATCGATTAGATAGGGTTCCCCGGAATCAGGGGATTATGCTGAAAGACGAAATGATTGTAGATGCAAACCAGCGCATTACTTCGGATATTTATCAAAAACTATCATCTCTTTCTATTGCAATAAGTAAACTGGATAAACGTGAAAAAGGCTGGGAAAAGATTACATCCTACCTGGGCCGTTTAATGATGGTGGCAGTGGTCATTTCATTCTTCTTTACATTTTTACTTACTTACCGCAGTTACATTTTTAGTTATTGGAAACTGGTTTTACTGATTTCGTTGATTTTTGCTATCATCATTGGCTTGACGGAACTTTTCGTCTTTCGATTCGAATTATCAGAATATTTAATTCCCATCAGTGTTGCAGCCATGTTGCTAACAATTCTCTTTGATGCTAGGATTGGGTTTATGGGTACAATATCCATTACTCTTTTAAGCGGCGTTTTGATCGGCAACAATCTCGAATTCATCGTAACGATAATCTTTATCTCCTCTGTAGCCATGTATATGGTGCGCCGTTTAAGAACCAGGAGCCAGTTCATTACAACCATCCTAGCAATGATGGTAGCCAGTTTGTTTGTAGTTGTTGCCCATGGTCTCTATAAAGGTCACGTGTGGCCTGATATGCAGATCGATCTGATCTATCTCATGGTTGCCAGTTTACTCACTCCCATTATAACATACGGTCTAATCGGGATTATTGAAGTGACATTTGGCATTACGACTGATTTGACACTCTTGGAATTGCTGGATTTCAATCATCCCCTTTTGAAACGTATGCAGCGAGATGCCAATGGCACATTTAACCACAGCATTGTGGTGGGTAACCTGGCCGAAGCCTGTGCCGATGCCATTAACGCACGAGCTCTACTTTGCAGAGTGGGTGCTTATTACCATGATATTGGTAAAATGGTGCGTCCGGAATATTTTATAGAAAACCAATTCAGCGGTGAAAACAAACATGATGGCCTTACGGAAGCCATGAGTGCCAAGATCATTCGTAATCATGTGAGCGAAGGACTGAAACTTGCGGAAGAATACGGTCTGCCGAAAATTGTCAGCGATTTCATTCCCATGCACCATGGTACCACACGCGTTGAATATTTTTATCGCAAGGCACTGAAAAATTCCAATGGTAAAGCTGTAGACGATCAAGCATTTCGCTATTCCGGCCCCAAGCCTAATTCAAAGGAAACCGGTATTCTCATGCTCTGTGAAGCTATTGAAGCAGCGGTACGTTCTATTAAAGATCCGGACGTATTTAAGATAGAGGAAATGCTCGAAAAAATCTTTAAAAAACGGCTGGATGAAGGTCAATTAGACGAATGTCCGTTGACTATCGATGACTTGCGCAAAATCAAGGGTGAAATTGATGGACAGACTGGAATGCTTCCAGTCCTCCGGGGTATTTATCATATTCGCATTGAATATCCAGAAGAACAGACTATAGAAGTAACTGCTGAAGCTTGATGCCCATAACCATTGAAGAAGACCCCACATTTAGTGGGTTTAATCAAGCCATTATCCAAAATATAATAAATACAGTTTTTGAAAAAGAAGGTTTTGCTGTAGACAATATAGCTCTTGTTTTTGGGAACGATGATTTACTTAACAGCCTGAAAAAAGAATTCTTCAATAAAGATCATCTTACAGATGTGATCGCTTTTCGCTTAAATGATTATGCAGAAAAAAATGTTGAAGGTGAAATTTATATCAGTGTCCCCCGGGCAAAGGAAAACGCAAAGTCATTT
>ERZ651768.3243-NODE-3243-length-10959-cov-4.627091_pt1 | contig 10959 bp, 8 predicted proteins | sample MGYA00514754_ERZ651768 | MGnify/ENA metagenome assembly ERZ651768 | reverse complement strand
GAAAAAGGATCTCATCACAGGAATTGCATTTTTCCCATAAACCATCTGGTATGGATTTTTTTTCTGAATCCTTGAGTTTCTTATCTTTTCTTTTGTACCAGGCCATAACTAATTAAGGTGAACACAATTCCATTTCATAATAATAGCATCTTCACTTTCACTATAATATCCATCGCGAATATCAATTTCCCAGAAACCAGAGTAGTGAAAAATTATTAAAGCAGGGGAATTACTCAATCTAATGTCCAAAAATACGGTGGATTGATTGGGAATTTGATCTAAAACTTTATTAATAAAAACCGGTTCTTCAATCTTAAGGATGTCTGAGAGATAATTAACAGTTCCTCGGCAAATATTCATATTCGGGACTTTATTTCAAATGGCGCAATATAACTAGGAACGAGTTCATACGGCTTTTTAACAACCCATTCTTTAAAATTATGATTGGCGAGGATTCCAACATTTATTGCCGATGGTTTTGATTTGATTGCTGGAAATTTATCATCAATTATATTATCACATTGCCATTGAAAGATGGTTTGTTTTATCGGTACTCTTTCAATCAAGTCATCCCAATTATTAACTTCGATACTGCCTGCTTCAGCAGGCAATTTATTCACCCAGGTAACAGGCTGGGAATATACCCGAGTACCATGAGACCAAATCAGCCCATAAGTGGGATACGCATAACGCACTTGATAAGCCAAGGCCATCATTGTGGGAACGGGTACAATTGGTAACCCTTTTGAATAAGCTAAACCTTTGGCAAAACTTAAACCAATACGTAATCCAGTAAATGAACCCGGTCCGATGCTGACAGCAATTGCATTAATTTTAGCTAAACAAAAATTCGTTTTTTTTTCTAATTGATGGAAAAATTCCGGGAGAATCTCTGCATGCTTTCGTGGGGTACTTTTTTCGATACAGCCTACATTTTCACCATTAACAATATAAGCTATACCGCAAATACTGGAGGATGTTTCTATTGAAAGAATTTTCGTTCCGCTTGTCACCGAAGTTAAATACCTTTGATATTAATCATCCGTACATTGGGCTGATTTTTTAACCTAGAGAATTTTATCTCTATTGTATTTTCCGGCAACAATGGCTGAATTACATCAGCCCATTCTATAAGACTGACACCATCATGTGGCATCAACAGATTTTCACCGCCCAGATTCAAAAATTCAACCGAGTCCTTCAGCCGGTAACAATCCACGTGATATAAATTATAGGGGGTTCCAACATATTCACTCACTATTTTAAAGCTAGGCGAGCCTACACGATCATGGATACTGAGTCCTTTTGCAAACCCCTGGGTGAATGTGGTTTTTCCTGTTCCCAGATCACCCTTTAGGGCAACAACTTTACCAAGAGGTATTTTTTTTGCCAAATCCTTCGCGAAAGATTGGGTTTCAGCAACCGAGCAAAACCGAACATTCAAAATATCATAATCCTTTCATTACCGCTACAGGAACCAATAATTCTTCCATGGATATGCCTCCATGCTGAAATGAATTTTGAAATCGAGCCCTATATTTATGCGCTTCATTCGGATAAACAAAATACACATCATCCTTGGCAATCAAATAATTGAATTGTGGACCAAAAACAGGTAGTCTATATTGCTTAGGCTCCTTTATAATCAAAGCGTTTCGGCTCTTGGTATTTAAATTCCGACCATATTTATACCGAACCCCGCTGGATGCTTCCCTATCGGCAGCAACCATCACATCCCTTTGGACACGAATGCTCCCATGGTCACTGGTAATTACAACTGTAAAATCACTTTCACTAAGTACTTTTAAGATCTTATTAAACCAAGAATGTTCAATCCAGGAACGTACCGCAGTTCGATAACCTGATTCATCTGGAACCATTTCCTTCAATACATCCGTTTGTGAACTACTATGGGCAAGCATATCTACAAAATTAACAACCAGTGCTAAAATATCTACTTGTAACAAATCTTGAATCTTATTCTGAAATTTTCGGCCTTCTTCCACTGCCCAAATCTTATGATAATGTAAGGTTTTATGTTCTAAAACATATCGTTTCAACTGATCAACAAGAAAAGTATTTTCTAACCGGTTAAGGCTGGACGCGTTTCCCAACATTAATTTTTCCTGCTCCGGATATTTTTCCACCATTTGATCAGGAAAAAGACCAGAAAAAATGGCATTACGCGAATAAGGAGTTGCTGAAGGTAAAAGGGAAATCTGAAATGAAAGATCCACATTAAAAAAGGTCTCAAGAATAGGCAGGATAGTCATGAACTGATCATGCCTTAGACAGTCCACTACAATTAAACAGACTTTATTATCTGTTTCGAGAACTGGCTTGATAAAATGGGAAAACAGGTCAGGGGGAATTACTGGACGACTATTAGTTGACAACCATGATAAATAATTTTGCTCTATAAAATGAGAGAATTCCCGATTACATGTTTGAACCTGTTCTGAAAGTATATTACCGAGACCTGTATCCCTATATTCATCGAATTTCAATTGCCACTTCACCAGTCGGTTATAGAGTTCCCACCAATCCTGGCAGGATAAATCATCCTGTAAACAACTATTAATATTCTGGAAATCTTTCAAATAATCAGATGTAGCTCTTTCTTCCCTTAGCTTGGTCTGTTCCAAAACCTGTTTACAAGCCATAAATATTTGGCTAGGGTTGACAGGCTTGATTAAAAATTGTTCAACCTGACTTGTAATTGCCTCATTCATCAGCCACTCATCTTCTGTTTTTGTAATCATGATGATCGGTATGGATTCACGGATATTTTTTATCGATTGGAACGTTTCCAATCCATCCATTCCTGGCATTGATTGGTCTAGGAGAATCAGGTCAAACTGTTTTTTCAGGGTAAGGGCTATTGCATCATTTCCATTGGTGGCTTGAGTTAGGCTATACCCTTTCTCTTCAAGAAAAAGGATATGAGGTTTAAGATGGTGTATCTCGTCATCCACCCATAAAATATGACCACGGGAATCCTGCATGATATATAGACTGGGAAATTACTGATGAACCAAATTAGTTAGGGATAAGTTAAAACAAGTTTGCAAGATTACTTTGTAACCATTCTCCAGACTCCATCCCAGTTTTTTTCCGGTGGTTGTTCTATAAAATGCTTGCAACGATCCATAAATACGGCGGATGGAGTGGTATTTCGCCCTTCAAAATGTAATTCCATTGACTCCGATTTTTCGAAAAGATTTAATGCTTTATTCCACTCTTGTTTGAAGTAGTGATCCAGTCCATCCTCAAACGTTTCGATCAAATCCAAGACCGGTCGCTCAATAGAATCTTTGGTATCCATAAGTTCATAGACACGAACAGGAATTTTTTTGCCTTTTACTTGAAGAAAATCAAGGAAACGAAAAACATATTCATTATTGGTGGCATCATAAATATTTTCTCCCACAAATATATATACACCATATTTTTTTGCCGCCGGTTCAAGCCGGGCAGCGAGATTAACTGTATCACCCATCATTGTATATTGCATCCGCATATCGGACCCCATATTACCGGTAACCATAGATCCACAGTTCAATCCAATTCGATGGCGCATTGAATACACGATTTCTGGCCAGTCACCTTCTTTTTTCCATTTCTCTCTTAGGTTCTTCAATCGAATCCTCATAGCCAAAGCAGTAGCACAAGCTTTTTTTTCATGATCTATTACAGGAGCAGGTGCACCATAAAAAGCGACAATTGCATCGCCAATATATTTATCCAGTGTTCCTTCATGAACCAACAATACATTAGTCATTGCGGTCAGGTATTCATTCATGAGCCTGACAAGACGTTCTGGGTCCAATACCTCAGAAAAAGTGGAAAAATTTTGTATATCAGAGAAAAAAGCTGTGTGATAATCCTGGACACCTCCCAGTTTGGGTGCCTGGTGTTCTTCATGCATTTTATCGATTAATCCAGGCGAAATATATGTGCTAAACGTGTCTTTCAGGAATTTTTTATCTTTTTGTTCATTTAGAAACTGATAAATCACATTACTAACATAGGTTATAACAACCCCTGCGAGAGGGGCTACAATTGGCATTACATGACTCTTACCTGAATCTGGGAGCTTGACAAGTAAACTTTCATAAAACATATCATGTATTGAATAGGGTAAAATAGCTGCAATACTGGACTTCACCATCCACCAGATATCATTCGCAAATAAACCCAGGGCAAGACCGTAATAAATAATACCTTCCATAAGAATAATGATTCCAGCTAATATGGGGTACATATCCAGTTTTCTAAACAGAAAATAGGCGATGATACACAACACTGCAACTACCAGAAAATGTACAAATGGATACGTTCCACCATGAAAAAGACGGGTTAAACTTCCCCCAAAGACATTTAAATAATTATCATGGATGATTGTTTGGATCGCATTGGCATGTGTTTCAAACCCTGGTGTATCCTGAGTTTCACCTAAGTAATTATAAAATGGGGTCGATTTCACATCATGCAATACCTCAACAGAAACACCTAAAATAACAATTTTGTTATAAAAAGGTGATTCTGAAATATCAAAACCATCACCGATACCCATCACAGTCATCATTCCCTTTCGTTCATCCTCATCTTCAATTGCCATGATCCATTCAGGGATTTCACCAGGGATAAATTGACTCATCCAATCCAGATCTTCAGATAATTCAAAATCCTGAGTGTCTAATACCTGTGATAATGAATAACTAGGAAAGGTACCCCATGTTGGGTAATTAGTCCCTGGCAATTTATATCCTGATGGTGGACCATAATAATTGACTAAAAAAGAATTTGTTTTGCCATGAGCTTGAATATTTAGCGGGCCGAATGTCCAGACCAGCTCCTCGGTATTCCAAACTAGTTTGACTGTATCTGAGATATCAAAATATTCCTGAACACATTTCAAACCCAGAGTCGGGTATGGTATTCCTGGTTCATGATCCATAAAACCAGCAATACTATATTCACGGGAAAAGCCATCAATATCCTTCAAATCATTTATCAGCCCGGTTGCTGGTTCTGCTTCCATGATCAGTTTTACCGGTTCCATAATATACTCAGGCGGGATCCTAGAAGATTCACGAACCATTTTCGTATCCATCACAATACGCGTTCCCTTATCTTGGGCATTTCTGATTGCATCCGCTAAAATTACATCTCCATGACCAGGCAGATACTGCCGAAATTCTTCAGGCAGATTATTGCTCACACTACGTAAATATTCAGACCGGGTGTCAGGAGAATCAAATTGAATATCAAAAGCAATAACCTTGGCACCTGCTTGAGAGATATTATCTATAGCCCTAGCCCATATATCACCACGAGAATAAGGCCAGGTTATATCTTTTTCGGCTAGCAACCGCCATGTTTCATCGTCAACATCCACTAAGACTACATCAGTCCCTAAATCGGTGATAGTGGAATCCGAAGCGCGCCAGCCCGTTAAGGGTCCGCGAACCTTATGGAACCGGTAGTCATAGGTCTTTAGTTCCAGAAAATCAAAAACCCCCGCCCAATGCAAAAAGCAGGTCAAAAAAATGGACCCAGAAGTCAGTCCTAAGTCAATCTTGTGAGCCATTATAAATTGCTTGATCTTATCCATTAAAACCTATATCCAAGCGATAGTATCATACCTGAGCTATTAGTTGACCATTCTTCACCAGCATTATCAACTGTACCATCGCTATCATTATCGATACCATCATCCTTGTTCCCAGGGGAGTGTGTGAATCGAATATTCCCCTTTGCATGGAGAACCAGACTATTAAGAATATCCCACTCACAACCGATCTTTCCACCAATGATCTTGACCTTGTTATCACCATCCCCATGGGTCATATAATCCGAGCCGCTACTCAGGCGGACCTTATTCTCGAACAAGGAATAGGTGCCGCTCAATCCTAAAGATGTCATTGACAGTTCATTCTTATAGGACTCCAGATTCTCATTCATCATAGGAATAAAAATTTCTGTCCTATTCATAGAAAAAACAGTTCTCAAGGGAAACGGGAAACGGCTGGATATATTAAATGAATAGGTCTTGGAATCAGCCTTCTGAAACAGATAATCATCACGACGACGCATATCAGAATATTTTTCATCGGTTTCAACAAGATCAACATATGTCTTCGAATTGTAATTTATTGCGATCGTATTGCTGATGGGACCTATGGTGGCTGGCATATTGAGTGAGAATAAAGCATCCAAAGCTCTTGAGTCTTCTCTATTGTCCTTTAAAAATCTGCCAAGCGAGTCCACTTCAACCGTGTCAAGATCGTTTGTCTTACCTATGGCCTGCAGGTTAAAGACAATGGAAGGTGCACCCGGGCCAGGGACCAAGGTCGTATTCAAGGATATTGTTTTGGTCTTCTGTGGATTTACAACCGTCTCACTTAAATTATTGTCCTTGGAACTATATCCCACTGCTACCATCAGCCTTCGCCCTAACATAGATAGTCGGTCTTTTATGCTGAATTCTCGAATATTATTTGTCAAATAGGGATTTCCGAAACTATAGAACTGAGGACCTATCTGTTTGTACTCCAGGAGCAAATTATTTAAAGAGTAACTGCCCTTGACCCGCATATGAAAGGCTGCTGATGGCATATTTATGATCGCCCGAACTAGGTTTCCTTCAGCTGTTACTAGATCAATGGGCGCAAATGGCGTCATGAACTCATTTATGGTGAAGAGATCTTTGTACTGTTCTGGGTCAGGCACCCCTTCAAGAGATGTAGTACCCATGATCATACCATCCTCAAGGCTATCTAATTTTACATCAAGCTCTGCTAAGGTCAGAGGCCCATCCCAAATGTTGTTATTCGTCATACTAAAGTTCCATGCAAACTGGAATAACAAATTCCGGTTATCCAGAGCGGTCTCAAAGTCAAATCCCATTACAAGGTTTTCTCTTGGACTGTTACCACCCCAATTCTTAGAGTCGACGAAAACTGTATCACCATATGCTGACGCTAAATTCATGAATTCATCAAACTGATATTCGCTATTTTCATTCACATAATCGTTGTATATATAAATTGAATCCATGGTAGAGTCAGTTGGAACAAACGTGAACATTTCATTACTATCTATGTACTGTGGAATCTTCTCAAAATCATCCTTGGCCTTTTGGAAGTGCATTCCACCACTGAATATATTGAAAAATGTAAAAGATAAACGTGTTGCAGTAATGTCCTGTGGGAACGTGTACCCAGTTCGTGTCAGGTGGAACCTCCGATGACCATCAGTATCAAGGATCTCGGTATCAAACTCAAGCATCTTATATCCACCATCCACTTTTTGCTTATAATCAATGCTACGAACTATTTGACCATTAACATATTGCAGGTCAAACCAGGGAAGATCGACATGTGTGTGCTGTCCTCTTACCCGTTTCCCATCAAGTAAAAAAGGAGACAACGATGGATAGACGTCACCATATTCTAGTTTAAGGTAGTCCGTGATCTGAATAGTAAACGATTCACGATTCAATGGTTGCAAAAAGGATGACTCCCTCGATGATCCCCTATAGGAATAACGTGCCTTGACCCAGCTAAGTTCGGCATCGATCTTACCATTTGTTTCCTGCTCACTAAGATTTATTCCAGTAGCAGTGTTGCTTGAAGCTTGCCCACCAATATTACCCTTATACCTGAATCCTTCGGACACATTGACCATCCCTTTGGTCACATTAAAGGACCATGCAACTGGTGTCACATCCAGACCATAAGTAGTTTTAAATAATAGTTCGACCGAATGCAGTCCAACAGACAATTCCTCAGGTAACAACGTTAGTATGCCTTCATCCATAATAGTATTTCTCGTTTGATCTCTACCATCCAACAGAACCTTGAAATTTGATTTATCCACTACAGCTGTACTGAACAATGAGGCGGCTATCACAATCTCTTCAGGCCGATTAACGGATCCGACCTCAGGAGATAGAATCAAAATATCTGCATCCACATATTCCGTACTGGTCGACACCTTGCGTGTTTGTTGATCAGCATCCTTTTTAGGTGCAATTACTATAAAAGATAGTGGATTCTTGAATGGATCATTTGATTGCGGAACCGCAATACGACCCCATTTTTGTTTATGCAATATCACGACATATTCGATTCCCTGACCTGTTACTTGTATACCTGGGATCAGACCTTCCCAATTACCAGCATCATAGTGCATGGGTAATTCCTGATAGCTCATCTCACCAACTGGACGAAAAAACAGCATGCCCGAAACGATCGGGTCAGGGATGAACATTAATACTGATATGAGAACATCCTGACCATCCTGCACACTCTGTGGTTTTCTGTGATAATACTGTGTGGTGGATTGTGCAATAATTATAGATCCATTCCAAAAGAGGATCAGCAGGAAGAATATCCTGTGGATACCTTGCGACATAGTGGAAAGTTTATAAGAAATAGGTGGAAGGAGAAAGCTTATTGATACTCGATGATAAGCACTTTTTGTTCTCCATTCGGTCCTTCAAGATAGATCCGCATGACTGAGGGGCCTTCTTGAGCTGCATCGGGATCTTCAGGTATGGATTCTGGATCTGTTTCACTTGCAACGACCTGTCCATCCGGTGTGGAGTTACCCGTCATCCCTTCGCTAACATCAACTTCCTGCCCAGTCTCCATATTCACCAAACTTATAAGACCTTCGATTCCGATGACCTGGTCACCCTGAAAAGGATCTGAGATCATCCAAAAATCCGTACCTTTTACAGATGCCACAGAAGTAGGGGTTTGAATGACAAAATCGACATCTTGTTGCGAGATGATTGCTCGTATGGTCCCTCCATCCATATTGATCTTTTTGGAAATACTTGCTGCGGTTCTTTTACCCGTTATCACAGCCTCAGAATCCCCTTTTATTTTCAATATGGATTTATCATCGATAAAGATCACTACGGCAAAACCTGTTTTACCTGTCCTTATCTTATCCCCATCAGCTAAAATAGTACCTGCTTTTAGTACTTTGAATTCCTTTTTTCCAACTTCCTTTAGGTCCACACTACCCTGTACTTTCGTGGCAACAGCAATTTTACTTGCTATCAGAAAACTGGAAATACAAATCAGTAAAGGAACAATTATCCTATAGACCTTAAAAGACACTACTCCTCCACCTGAATCGAATTGATCTGATAATTTTGGCTCAGTATCTGATTTAACAAATAATTTACGCTGGCCTGATCCACAGTTGTCCCATTGATCTCCATCTGCCCATTAGGAGCAAAGCCTTCTAAAGAATTCCCAGGTCCAAACAGTGAATTGAACTGGTCATCACCCAGGGCCTGCTGAAGCATTATCAGAAAAGGGTCCGTAATCGATCCAGTTGTCTCGATTCCACCTGCTTCACCAATTTTGAATGCGAATATTGGTGAAAGTAGATCATCATCTCCTGCTGTAGTTGGAAGGGTCATCCTTATCTGCCAACAGTAAATATTACCTGGTTCAAGCGGGTAAGCCTCACTGAATGGATACTGAAAACTGGTTATATTTTCAATCTGATACCAATCCTCAGATTGGTTAAAGGGCAGTACGCGCTGATCCTCAATGGCATCGTCCAATGAGCTATGAATATCTGGATCAAATTCCGCAACTCGAATAAAACTATTGCTCCCGTTCACGGGTGAACCGGCCGACCATTGGAACATGGGAAAATTTGTATACACAAGATTATCAATAACATCATCCAAAGGTCCACCTGGAGACTCAAGAACGATCGATGCGGTCGTTTGAACAATAAATGTCTTTGAATCTTCAAAGACTATTGATAATTCATCCTCGGTCAGACCAGCTTCTATAATGACCGAGAATGTATATTCTCCATCTGAAAGTTTCCCACTAGTCAGTATTGTCTGCATTATAGCTTCTGCCGTCATTGGATCAAGTACGTCTTCCAAACTTCCCGTTAACTCGATCTGGTTTCCCGACATATCTTGGATAGTGGTAGCATCTGCAGATAGATCCCTATTATCAAAGACCAGACCTGCTCCGATCTGAAATGGATCCGTCAAAATCTCCACAATGGTCGTTTCGTTGTCAATACCTAACCCAGGAGAAATCATTGATGCTTTAAATCGTACGGTTACAAAAATAGGATAAACATCGGATGATAATACATAACGAAAGATCAAGACATTAGTAGAACCATTACTAATATCAAAACTGCTTACATAATAGGTTGCGTATTCGTAAATATCACCCGATACTGTTACATTTAAATCTTGGGACTGGGACTGCATTTGGGCCGTAAGCGGATTATGAAAAGCCAAAAGTACCAGAATTAGAAAAATTCTATTTAATATTTCCACTATTACAAATTCCTTCTATACAAATTAATTTACCATAAATCTTCAGACAGAACCATAATTAAAACTCCCCGCACAGACTTTTGTGCGAGGAGTCATAGCAACAGTTCCCGGCAACGACCTACTCTCCCACGCTGGTCTCCCGCGCAGTACCATCGGCGCAATGGGGCTTAACTGCCGAGTTCGGGATGGGATCGGGTGTCTCCCCCACGCTATTGTCACCGGAAAGAATTTTAGGGAAATCGGGCCAAGTCCAATATCAAGAAAGATAATTTAGTAAAGCCATTCGGTTTATTAGTACCACTCGGCTGAAACCATTACTGATCTTACACCTGTGGCCTATCAACGTTGTAGTCTTCAACGAACCTTATTGCCATAAAGGCAGGGAAATCCAATCTTAGGGTGGGTTTCGCGCTTATATGCTTTCAGCGCTTATCCTTTCCGAACGTAGCTACCCAGCGATGCCCCTGACGGAACAACTGGTACACTAGAGGTTCGTCCATTTCGGTCCTCTCGTACTAGAAACAGATCCCTTCAAATTTCCTACGCCCACAGCGGATAGAGACCGAACTGTCTCACGACGTTCTGAACCCAGCTCACGTACCACTTTAATGGGCGAACAG
>ERZ651768.3242-NODE-3242-length-10960-cov-3.556280_pt1 | contig 10960 bp, 8 predicted proteins | sample MGYA00514754_ERZ651768 | MGnify/ENA metagenome assembly ERZ651768 | reverse complement strand
CCGCCACAGTGACATATATCAGGCTGAACAAGGCGGATACTGTTCGTGGCCAGTAATGGTCGAAACTCCCAGCGGTTATACAACTGCTCCCCTGTCGCGATTGGAACATTCACTGACCTCGCAAATGCCGCCATAGCCTCAACGTTGTCGTAGAGAATCGGTTCTTCCATCCAGGCTATATCAAATGGTTCAAGTCTTTTTGCAACCCTACCTGCACTCCAGACATCAAGCCGAGCACGAATATCGATACCGATGTCCATATCATTACCCACTGCTTCTCTTACAGCCTGCACAAGTTCGATGCCATGATCTATTTGCTCGGGCGTAGTGACCTGTGGCCCTCCAAATGGATAAAATTTCAGCGCTTTCCAACCATCGTTTTTTAGTTCAAGCGCCGCTTTTGCATGAAGTTCAGGAGAGGCCTGTCTGGCAACAGTCTCGGCCGGCACGCCCGGCACCGGCTCAGTGAGACCTTCAAACCAACCGTTCGCATAAACTTTCACCTTATCTCTGTGCTTCCCTCCGGCCAGTTCCCAGACGGGCATTTCATATGCTTTAGCCTTGATGTCCCACAAGGCAAGATCAATGGCGGATATCGCTGACATTGTCACCGCACCCCCACTCCAGGTCACACGTCTGTAAAGAGAGGTCCAGATCCAGTCGATACGGAACGGGTCTTTGCCTTCCAGGAATTTGCCGAAATCGAGAATTTCCGCCTCGAGTGCAGCGTCTTTGTACTGCAGGGAACCTTCACCCCAACCCGAAATACCAGCATCAGTATCAATACGAACGAATAACCAATTGGTACCAGCCGTTTTGTGGACCGGGGTCGCGGTTCGAAAAACTTTTACATCTGTTATTTTCATTTTGCTTCGGGCTAACCACCAACAGGCATGAACTGGATGCAGACAGGCGCAGGTACTTCTATCACTGAGCCGGTCGCTTCCAGCGTCCCGTCTGCGTTACGCTTGAATGTAACGACAGTACCAGTATCCTGATTCTCTGCCAGCACGAATCTGCCGTCGGGTGTTATCGCAAAGTTTCTGGGTGTTTCACCCCGAGTTTGTTCATGTCCGACATACGCCAACCGTCCGGAAGACGGATCAACTTCATATATAACGAGGGAGTGATGACCTCGATTTGACGCGTATACGTAATTCCCATCAGGTGAGGTGTGGATATCTGCGGTGGTGTTATCGCCCTCCCAGTCGTCAGGAAGCGTCCCAACTGTCTCAATCGGACTTAGTCCACCGTTAGCGCTCAAATGATATGCCGTGATCGTACAGCCAAGTTCATTCAACACGTATACGAACTTACCTGAAGGATGAAAAGTAAAGTGCCGCGGGCCCTGACCAGGGACTTCGTCCACTGATGGCTGTTGAGAAGGATTCAGCTTTCCGTTTTCATGGTCAATGTCATAAATGAACACCTTGTCCATCCCAAGATCACAAACGTACGCATGTGTGTTCGACTCATCAATGTTCACAGAATGTGCATGAGCTTTTTCCTGACGCTGCGGGTTGATCGACGAGCCTTCATGCTGGATGAATTCTGTCCGTTCACCAAGCGATCCGTCATCATTTATCGGTAATACTGCAACGCTGCCGCCAGCATAGTTGGTCGCAATCACCAGCGAATCGCTTCCATCAACCATCAAATGACATGGACCGGGGCCCCCGGTGGATTGTTGATTGATAGGTGTCAAATCGCCAGTGGCCTGGTTAATGCTAAATGCAGCACAGGCTCCACTACCATCCTGATCTCCTACCTCACAGACCGCGTACAAGTGCTCGTTAGAAGGATCCAATGCCAGGAAAGAAGGATTCTCAATACCAGTTGCAAGTGATACCTGTTCTAACTCCCCGGTATTCCCGTTCATTCTGAGGGTGTAGATACCTTCACTCCCAAGTCGTGTATAGGTTCCAACAAATGCAAACAAATCATTAGCCATTGTCTATTCTCCTGAACATAGTCATCAGTTTTTCATAATCAGGTCGGGGTCGATCTCTATCCCGAGTCCGGGACCTTGCGGCAATGACATGAATCCGTCCGAATCAACTTCGGGTGCGTTGGACATGATTGAAAATTTATTTCTGTAATGTCCGACAGGCGGATCATGTAGAAGTTCCATAAAAGGAGCATGCCGCCATGACGCGACCAGGTGCATATGGGCAATCACCCCTATATTACCTCCTCCGTGATGCGGGACGATTTCTTTTCCATAAAGCTCCGCCAGAACGCCTATTTTCCTGAGATTTGTCAGACCATTCATGACCATGCTCTCGGGCTGTAACAAGCCGTAAACACCCTGTTCGCAAATCTGAACGAACTCGTTCACTCCAGGGTTGTTCTCTCCGCCTGCAATGGGAATCTCTACTTTGCTGCTAAGCTCCGCAAGCCCATCATAGTTGTACCTGGTTAAAGGCTCTTCAAGCCAGTAAACATTCATATCCTGTAACTCTGAAGCCGTCTCGTAAGCACGCTGAGAGTTCCATTGAACGCCGGGCTGCCAATCGCCACTGCTTTGCGCCTGGTTTCCATCTGCCATCAGGGTCATTTCATCGCCGACAGCCTCTCGAATCACTTCGATTGTTCGAATATCCTCCGCAATCGTCTCATGATGCAACCGTACCTTCATGGCCTGCCAGCCTTGTTCACTAAGAGAACTAGCCTGCGCTGCACGTTCCTCAGGTGTAGACAGTAATACCATGCTGGCATATGGAATCACCTTGTCTTTGTCGCCGCCCCAGAGCTTGTAAAGTGGCAATCCCGCCGCTTTTCCTACGATGTCCCAAAGGGCCATATCTACTCCGGCAACACCTTGGTATTTCAAATCAGGAACGTAGTAATTCAGTGCTGCAGCGTGCTGTTCTACCTGAAGCGCGCTTTTACCGATGAGATATTCCTTCACCGAGTCAAGAAGCATCGGGTGCATCCCTGGTCCAATACCGGTTATCCCGCCATCTGTATGAACCTCGGTAAACGACCCTCCGCCGACATCAAAAGACATGGTCGTTCCCGGGCTCCATGCAGGTTCTAGGTCACCAACGTGCTCCTGAGTCCGTAGATTTAAGACCTGAACATCAGTAACAGTGAGGTCTCCGCTCAATTTTCTCTCCAATCCTGAACTTCAAAGTGTGTGGAATCATACCTTCAAGCAAAGCGAATAGTGTTGTATTGCTCATGGGGTTAAGCGCGTACACTGCCATCTACCGGACCAATATGCATTAAAACCAGGTTTTACATGATAAGTAACCACGGATCGAAAGATATGACAGTAGACGTACTAATCATCGGAGCGGGTGCATCAGGAGCTGCTGCTGCTGCATCTCTGTCAGAAGCAGGGTTCAAGGTGAAATGCCTTGAACAGGGTTTCTGGCAGGATCCATCCAAATACGCATCCGCATCTGCCAACTACGACTTCGAAATGTTAACTAACTGGTCTGTTGACCCGAACAAACGTCAGCGAGAAGAAGACTACCCGATAAACATCGATAACTCGCCGGTAACTCCTGTTATGTTCAACGGCGTCGGTGGTTCCACAATTCTCTGGACTGCCCATACACCGCGATTTCATCCTTCAGATTTTCGAGTAAAGACTCTAGATGGGGTGGCGGATGACTGGCCACTGACATACGAAGAACTCGAGGGTTATTACGATCGTAACGATGAGGTGATGGGGTGCTCTGGCATAAACGGCGACCCGGCTAACCCACCAAGAAAACCCCGGCAAATGCCGCCACTGCCAATCGGTTCTGATGGCATGAGACTAATAAATGCATTTGAAGAATTAAACTGGCACTGGTGGCCTTCCGACAGTTACATCAACTCTGAGCCATACGGTGAGGGTCGAGAGGCCTGTAATTTCTGTGGTCATGTCCATATGGGATGTTTTAAACGCGCAAAAGCAAGCACAGATCTAACGTATTGGCCGCTGGCACTGAAAAACGGCGCAGTAATCGAAACCGGTGCTCGAGTACGGCGCATAACTACTAATTCTTCAGGTATCGCTACCGGAGCGGACTACGTTGATTCGAAAGGAGTTGAACGCCATCAGCCAGCACGATCTGTAGTGATGGCTGCAAATGGAATCGGTACGCCAAGGCTTTTATTGCTTTCAAAATCTGATTCACACCCCAATGGACTTGCTAACTCAAGTGGCCTGGTTGGTAAGAACCTGATGTTCCACCCTTTTGCAATGATCACCGGAGTCTTCCCAGAAAACATGAAAACGTGGCAAGGCCCTTTAAGCAATTTCGCAATGAGCCAGGAATTTTATGAAACCGATAAGTCCCGTGGATTCGATCGAGGTTACACCTATCAATTTCAGCGAAGCCTGGGACCAGGTTGGGTGGCTAACGGTGGATTTACCAGCCCTATACCCTGGGGCGAGGGTCACCATGAGGAGTTGGAAAAGCGACTAGGCAGCATGATGGCCATAGCCGTGATCGGCGAAGACCTGCCCGAGTTGCACAACACTGTCGACCTTGATCCTGATCTAACGGATTCGGATGGGATTCCGGCTCCACGAATCAACTACACAATGAGTAAAAACTCTCGTGATCAACTCGATCACGGCATAAAGAACGCAACGAAGGTATTCGAAACAGCCGGCGCATCGGATATCTACGTTGACCCCTTGATGCGTCAATCAGGCTGGCACCTGATGGGAACAGCACGAATGGGAGAAGACATATCAAACTCAGTAGTCGACCAGTGGGGTCAGACACACGACGTCGATAACCTGTTCATCATAGACGGCAGTGTTTTTGTCACAGGAGCAGCTGTAAACCCGACCCCAACAATTCAGGCACTCGCATTGCGTACAGCGGATTACATAATCGCCAATCGAAATGATCTGAAAGGCTGAACAAAATGGCTTCCCAACATTCAACACAAGAAAAATTACTAGAAGCAATCATGGATCGAATGATCCCAGCAGTAGGAGATCTACCCTCAGCCGGTCAGATGGGCTTAACTGCCGAGATTGTTCAACTTGCAGCCAAGCAGAAACGATTTGAAGATCTGTTCAATTCTGCAACCGAAGCATTTGAATCTAACAGCCCGTATTTTTTGACTAGCTCAACGTCAGTCCAAGATGAAAATTTAATAACATTTGAGTCAAATAACCCGGATCTTTTCAACACAATAAGAACAATCGTTTACATCGTTTACTACAAGGATCCCAGGGTTCACACGAGGATCGGCTGGGATGGGCACGCACCACAGCCGCAAGGGTATGGGATGGACCCTTGGGATGAATCGGTACTAGTAAACGCACGGAAAAGAGAACCGTTTTGGCGTAAGGTTTAGTTAAATCAACACGATCAATCAAGCTACCTTTAGTGTTCTGAACAGGAGTGACTCTTGGAACCGGTAATCAGAAATCAAAGCGATCATGAAAACCCTATTCTGGGCCCAGATGATGGCGTGTCATCCTATGTAATGCTCTACGTAAAACACGCTATCGGTGAGTCCAGTCCAGACCATGTTCATCCATGGGAACATCAGGCATTCATCACTGAGGGCTCAGGGATTCTGGTCTTCGGCGGAAAGGAATACCCGATAAAGGCAGGAGATGCTGTACTGGTACCAGGCGGTGTCAGGCATCAGTTCACCAATACCGGCGATGTACCGATGAACCGTGTGACCGTAAATCCAATTGAGTCAGTTCAATAGGGACGATTGAAAGCCTTTATCAGACCCTTACATCAATAAGCGTAATTTCACCATTTTCCACCGTGTAAACGTGTGTAGCTATTTCTTCGACGATGGCAGGATCGTGGCTTGCACAGACAATCGTCCCGTCATAATCAGCTAAAGCACTAAGCAACTCCCTGCGGGTAGCTGAGTCCAGGTGATTGGTGGGCTCATCTAATAAGAGCACATTGTTAGGCTGAACCAGAAACTTGGCCAGGGCCACCCGACTTTTTTCTCCTCCTGAGAGCATCCTTACGGTCTTGAATACGTCATCATCGGAAAAGAGAAAACGGCCAAGAATCCCGCGGAGAACACCATCCGGTTGATTCTCTGCCGATTCCCTAACAGATTCGAGAACTGTCGCATCCAGCACAAGAGATTCATCCTGATGCTGCGCGTAGTATCCCCTTTGTGCTCGTTGGGCCCAGTTAACCGAACCTTCGGACGGCTCAACTTCACCGGCAAGAATTCGAAGAAGCGTACTCTTACCGCCTCCATTGGCCCCGATCAGCGCTATTTTCTGTCCTCGTTCAATCTCCAGTGACACATCAAGCAGCACAGGAGAGTCTTCCCAGTCATGAGATATACCTTCTGCCAGTAAAACTTTATGTTCAATTCTGCCTGATGATTTAATCTGGAATCTGGTCGCTTTTGATTCTCTCATTCGTGAAACACGGTCTATTTTCTCGAGTGATTTAATTCGACTCTGCACCTGTCGAGCTTTAGTGGCTTTAGATCTAAATCGATCGATGAATTGCTCCTGCCTCGCGATTTCTCTGTCTTGTCGATCAGCCTCGGCATCCAGTTGCTCCTGGCGAACCTTCTTTCCTTGCAGATACTGGCTAAATGTTCCTGGATATGACATCACGACGCCATGTTCGACATTAAGAACGCGAGTCACAACCTGTTCCAGGAACTTTCCGTCGTGTGTCACCATCAACACTGCACCAGGATAATCGGCAAGTTCACGAGCAAGCCACCGTTTCGATGTTTTATCCAGGTGGTTTGTGGGTTCATCTAAGAGGAGATGTTCATCGCGCTTCAACAGTATCTTCGCTAATGAAATCCTCATTCGCCAGCCCCCGGAAAAATCTCCACATAGCTTTTCCAGATCGGCATGAGAAAAACCCAGACCACTGGTAACCCTCGCTATGGAAGCATCAACACCCTGGCCTCCAAGAACACGAAAGCGTTCATGGGCACGATTTAAGTCGGCGGCAAGAGATTCTGCATTAAGTGCCTCGAGAATCAAAGCATCTTCTATTTGATCGATAAGGTTTTTCAGACTGTATAACTCAGGAAGCGCAGTCCACATCTCATCATTAAGAGATCTATCAAGTTCAACATCGGCTTCCTGATGCAGGTAAGCCAATTGCCCGCCAGTGAGATTCACCTGTCCGTTACTGACCGGTTCATCTCCAGCAATCATTTTTAACAGCGTTGTTTTTCCAGAACCATTAGGACCGACCACGCCAATTTTTTCACCTGAAGACACGGTGAACGAAACCGTCGAGAACAAGTCGCGACCAGCAAACTGTTTGGTCAAATTTTCAACAACGATCATGACAGAGAAAACAGATTATCTAATAACTAGACTGTGCGCCTTTTTTAATGGAAGCTACCCAGGCCTCACTCAGGGAATCGACAGAAACTCCTTTATCTCGTGCTGCAGCAATTACGATTGCCTCCTGTTCGGCAAGCGCTTCAGCCGCAGCAGGAAGGCGCTCAGCGGCATCAAGAGGAACCTGTATCACGCCATGTAAGTCAGCTGCGATGAGATCGCTGGGTTGTACATAGACGCCACCTACATCTACAGGAACGTTATAGGCCACTGCATGTACATATCCATGTGACACAAGAACTTCCTTGGCCCAGAAAGGAAACCCCATTTCTTCTGCTTCCTTGAGATCACGAACACCACCATCAGTCACCGCCCCAACGCAATCAAGACCCATTGCTATATTTCCCTGGATCTCGCCCCAGTAGGAGCCCACCGTTGCGGGGTAATCGAGATCATGTAAAACAACCATACGCGGGGTCGGTATCGCCTCTATGGCTTCATAATAGTCGCGTCGTTCTAGGGCCTTAGGAGACCTGTGCCGGGCTGAAATTACACCGGTCACAGCGTAGCCGACATGAGTTTCAGTCACCGGCGATATGGATTTGATCTCAGGTCTCATAAAGCCTTCGGTACGCGGTCGAATATCCATCAGTTCAAGTGCGTTGGCGATCGTCGGGGTGTCGATTTTCCTGAGTTGATCGAGCAGATCTTCAGTCAGTGGGCCGGTCGTGGCACCCATGTCGGGACTCCCATACAGGATTCAAATGTGTAGAACTAAAAGGATTTGTCTCAAAAAGCATAGTCATTCTAACCAGTTACCGAAAGCCCTGATTACGTTTGATACAAAAATCTATGGAGGCTCCAGAAGCACCGTCGCATACCTGAGTAAAGGCTCTTAAGGTTGGCACCAGTAACTTAAGTAAAGATCAAACACCGCGCTTTCCTCGTGCAGGCTTTTGTACTAACCCGTTAATAGGTCTAGAATCTCCACGCCCCGGACAACTGCGATTCGTGGTGACATCTGGTCAGTAACAGGAATAGACACGGAGATTATTGAATGAACGGAACAGAGTTCATAGCCCACATTCTCAAGCAAGAGGGCGTCAACGAAATGACATGCTTCCCAAGTAACGCTCTTATTGAGGAAGCAGCCAAGAAGGGCATTCGCCCTGTAATGTTCAGGCATGAACGCGGCGCAATAATGGCGGCCGATGGTTATAGCAGAATGAGCGATGGTAAGAGATTTGGCGTAGTGGCCATGCAACATGCCGGTGGCGCCGAAAACTCTGTCGGAGGTCTCTCTCAGGCTTTTGGAGACAATGTGCCTATACTGGTTCTTCCAGGCGGATATCCATTGGAACGCAGAAACGTCAGACCAAACTTTCTTGCGAACGAAAACTGGAAAGGTGTTGTGAAATGCGCTGAGGTAATACACACACCAACCCAAATCAAGGATGTAATGCGCAGGGCCTTCCAGGCGCTCAGGAATGGCAATGGTGGACCGGTAGTCGTGGAAATGACACTGGATGTATGCGCTATGGAGGTCCCAGACCACGCCCTTGACTATAAATCTCCAGTAGCAACCAAGTCCGCACCCTCGGAAAGTGACGTTAAAGATGCTGTCAAATCACTGCTTGAAGCAGAGCGTCCACTGATATGGGCGGGCGCTGGAGTACTCACCGCTGGTGCCACTGCAGAACTCGCTGAATTCGCAGAGCTTACTGATATCCCCGTTTTCACAACGATGGAAGGCAAATCCGCTTATGACGAGCGACTGCCTCTGTCCTTAGGGGCTGGCAGCGGAGCAACCACAGGGCAGGCTTATGAATGGATCAACGAAAGCGATGTTGTGATAGGAATTGGCACGAGCCTGACCATCAATAGTTACACCAGAACTCTCCCATCAGGAAAGAAGACCGTAATTCACAACACGATAAATACAGCCGATGTCAACAAGGACACCCCGTCAGATATCGGCTTGATCGGCGATGCTAAGGTCACGCTCGAAATGTTGATAGAAGAGGTCAAGGCCCAGATTGGGGAAGATGGTCGCGATACCGGCGTCTCGACACACATCGCGGCAGTTCGCGAGAAATGGATGGCGGAATGGTTGCCTTTATTGAATTCCGATGAAGCACCGTTAAACCCTTACCGAGTGATCAACGAGATCAACAAGAACCTCGATCACGACAATAGCGTCGTGACACACGATGCTGGCGGTCCACGCGACTGCATGGTTCCGTTCTACATCGCCACGACTCCCCACAGTTACATCGGTTGGGGCAAGACTACGCATCTTGGTTTCGGAATCCCATTAATGATCGGAGCAAAACTTGCCGACCCAAATAAGTTTTGCCTCAATTTTATGGGTGACGGTGCCTGGGGCATGTCCGGTACAGACGTGACCGCATCAGTACAATCGAACTTACCAATCACGACTGTTTTACTGAATAATGGTGGAATGGCCACCTACCCCGGAGGATTCCCAACGGCACAGGAACAGTATGGCGTCTCACACATGGTTGGTAATTACGCACAGATTACTGAGGGCATGGGTGGAGTCGGAATCGAGGTGAGTAAACCCGAAGAAGTAGGTCCAGCGCTTAAAAAAGCTGAACGCTTAAACAATGAAGGGCGCACAGTTCTAATAGACGTAAAATCCAATTACGAATCACGTAAATCGCGTTTTACTTAGACGCGATCGAGCCATATAAGCCTGAGTTACAAGACCTTATATTGCCGATGCGGCGGACAATATAAAATCAGGCGGAAATTCGAAGGCTAACGAGTAGAAACAGATTCAGTCTAAGTACTCACTGCAGGAGCAGCCATGATTTCATCTGCATTTCCTGCGATGTCGTCAAACGAAGTGTAGTTCGTTTGCCAAAGCTGAGAATACAATCCACCGTTTGAAACCAGTTTTTCATGCGTGCCGACCTCATCAATCTCACCGTCTTGAATGACGACGATCTGGTCCGCATTACGTATGGTGGACAATCGATGGGCAATAACGAGAGCAGTGCGCCCTTGCAACAATTTCTTCAGCGCATCCTGGACCACGCGTTCCGTATAACTGTCTATGTTAGCCGTCGCCTCATCGAGGACAAGAATTTTGGGATCCGATACCAGTGCACGTGCGAAACTCAATAGTTGCCTTTGCCCTACCGACAGGTTAGAACCACGCTGTTCAAGAATCGTGTCGTATCCATCTTCAAGTTCCATAATGAAGTCGTGAGCTCCGATAACCGTACAGGCTTGCACAACCTCTTCCCGCGTTGCGTAAGATGTGTTGTATCGAACATTTTCCAGAACAGACTGTGAGAACAGGAACGGCTCTTGTAATACCATCCCCATTACTTCTCCAATCGACTCCTGGGTAATGTCCCTGATATCTTGCCCATCAATGGTGATAGATCCGTCCTGCACTTCGTAAAATCTATGGGCAAGCGCTGTGATGGAAGTTTTACCTGAACCTGTGGGGCCAACAAGAGCAATGGTCTGACCTGGATCGGCAGCGAAAGTGATATTTCGAAGAATAGGCCTATCAGGGTTATACCCAAATGTTACGTCATTGAATTCCACACGCCCTTTCACTGCACCAATTGGCTTGGCGCCGGGCTTGTCCTTTATTTCAAGTGGAATATCGAGTAACTCGAATATCCTGTGTCCAGATGCGACAGCTCTTTGGAGCATTGCGTA
>ERZ651768.3241-NODE-3241-length-10961-cov-6.457277_pt1 | contig 10961 bp, 4 predicted proteins | sample MGYA00514754_ERZ651768 | MGnify/ENA metagenome assembly ERZ651768 | reverse complement strand
CTTCGAGGACGGTGACCAGTACTTCCACATGGACGGGCCTGCGGTTTGGGACTTTGCGACCGAAGCCTTTCCCCAAGCTGTCAGAGCAGTCCTCGAGCGAGTCGGTCGGTCGCTGGAAGATGTTGCCATGATAATCCCTCATCAGGCCAACCTGAACATCATCAAGGCGGGCATGGAGAAACTCGGACTACCGATGGAGAAGACGTTTACGAACCTACAGAAGTATGGCAACACGGCTGGAGCAAGTGTGCCCATCGCCCTGCGCGAGGCCCTAGACGAGGGGCTAATCGGCTCAGGGGACCTCGTGGTCACCGTAGCCTTCGGCGGCGGCCTGGCCTGGGGTGCTAACGCAATTATTCTCTGATAGTTGTCGAGGGCAAGATAATTCGGTGATGCGCCTTCGGTGCGAACATGCGAGTGAAGGTTCTGCTAGTCGGGATTCTGATGCTGTCGGCATCGCTCGCTGGTTGCTTCAAGGATGATGCTCCCCCTCCACCTCCTCCCGAACCGACTCTGCCGGACGGGGTCTTCATCACCGGGCCGGACGGCGAGAGCCTCTCACTGGACCTCTACCAACCGCTGGACCTCAACTTCGTGTTCAGCAGTGTTGGCGAGGACGGAGCCGAGCCCAGCCTCGGTGTCACGTCGAGTGGTTGCATTTTCTTCATCGCTTTTGAGAAGGTCATGCGTTCTTGTGACCACGGAGAATCCTGGGAGGACGTCGCAGGTCCCATGTGTGCGTTCCAAACCAATGATCCGTGGGGGTGGGTAGATCCGATAACGGATCGAGTATTCAACGTGCAAATGCAGGGCTTGGAGACGTCTTGGATATGTTATAGCGATGATGACGGGGCAACGTGGGTGGGTAATCCACACGACTCTGGTACGACCCCGATTAATGATCACATCAAACTGGCAACCGGTCCTTGGACGAGCAGTGGGTATGGAATCGGCGGCCAGTTTACTCAGGCTTACTACGAGACGGCTGTGTACTATTGTTACAACAAACTCGCCGGAATATTCTGCTTCACCAGTTTTGATGGCGGTGCCACATTTAACACAGGTGGACTGATCTTTGGATTGGCCACCACGAACGGTGGACTGCATGGGGCCATCACTTCTGCACCGGATGGCACAGTCTATGTCACGCCTCGAGTTGGGACACCAACCGTCATCATTTCCGATGACAATGGTTTGACTTGGTTTGATCGATCCATGGGTGAGGATGTAGGGACGCCCAATCCCCGCAAGAATTCAGAGGTTGCGACCGACACTGAATCCAATGCATATCACATCTGGACGGGGGCAGACGAAGGCGTCTACATGTCGAGAAGTACTAATTCAGGAGAGACATGGGAGCAGACCAGTATCCGAATCAGTCCGAGCGCGGTTATCTCGACAGTATTCCCTCAGGTTGATGCAGGCGACCCAGGAAGGATTGCGGTTACCTACCTTGGGAGTGAAAATGCGAGTGAATTGAACCAATCCGACATCGACGGGGAGCCGTGGGACGGTAATGCGCACTACGCGCCCGCCAATGTCAGCTACTACCTGTACATCACCTACAGCCTCAACGCACTTGACCCTGTGCCAGTGTTCCACACCGTCAGGGTCTCTCCTGACCCGGTTCAGGTAGGGAGCATATGCCTGAACAGCGGCGACTGCCGAGACATTGGGGGCTCGAACCGCAACCTGCTGGACTTCAACGACCTACATATCGATCTCGAGGGGCGGGTGTATGTGGCCTTTGCAGACGGCTGCACTGGCTCGTGCGCCACCGGTAACAACTCCACCCCGGAGGACTCCCGTACCAGAATAGGTTCTGTCTACTTCCTCGGCAGTGGGCCTAGTCTGTTTGAGTCAGTGGGTGATCTTGCGGAATTCGAGGATCTATTCCCAGTAACTGGATGATTCCAAAGTACTGAGGGTAATCTTGGCCGCTTTGTGCATGCTATCACTAGATATCACAACGACTCGGTACTGACCTTACTAGATCCATTCACCTTTCGCTTCGTCAATCATCCGCACCGTATTCGTGCCAACTTCAGACGCTATTTGGATCAATTCGCGATAAGTCTCTGGGCCCCCCAGGGTGTTCCAAAATTGAGAACCAATGTAAACAACAGAATCTTCATTCATTGAGAAGACACTCTTTGGTGGCGAATAGTTGTAGTAATGCCCTTCACCATAGGGGTTGTACCATAAGCCAAAACCAAGAGTGTCACTAGGAACGTTTCTGCCATAGTGCAACTTCAACAAATCAATCTTCGCTTCCATGGTCTGATCTATATTCGGCTTAACCGTCTTTAACGAGAAAAACGCTTCTGCGCCAACTCTTGAGTAGTATAGATCCGTTTTAACGGAAACTTCCATGAGTTCGCCCTCAAGCTTGGTATTTTTCCCAATCCAATACAAAGTTTCCTTCCAATTCAACTTTAGTTTATTGCTCCTAGCGTTTTCACGATAAAGCTCGATGGCACTTAACCTGCCTCTGTCTATGTGCATTTTCTCTGTGTGTTGCCCTTCGGCCTTTCCGCCGGAATCTTCGACAACAACACGAGCAATCGTCTCAACGGCTTTCTGTCCGAAACTCGTACTGAATGATCGTTCAAATTTACTATGCACCCTCACATCTAGTGGGATTAGCGCTTCGTGAAATGGTTTGGAATCTAGATCTTTGGAGAGACTATCTCCAACCCTTTCTATGGTTCTGTAGACAGAATCCAAGAATAGATCAGCAATCTTCTTTCTTGCTTCATAAGATAGTGGCATTAGAAGTTGCTTTGCTCATTTTGCCATAATCTTTACTTGAGTTCGCTCGGATGTGTTTTTGTATCTTGAATATCTGTAATCCTCGAAAGAGGGTATTTCTCTTCCTTCAATCAGATTAATCAGATGCTCACCCAACGCCTGACCAAGGCCTATGGGAACCGCATTCCCTATCTGTTTGTATACCTCCATGATTGGGCCATCGAACTCCCAATCATCTGGAAACATCTGCACCCTTGCGTATTCTTCTATGGACAGTGGCCTAGTTTCAACTGGGTGAGCTAGATCTGTGGCCTTCTGAGCCGGGCTCGTCACTACCGTGGGTGATGGCTTGTCCCATGCTATCCTGCGATAAAATCCGGTTCTCCCACCTTCTGAATCAAATGCCTTGCCCATGGCCTTTCTCTGCATTTCCTCTGGCAATTGCCTCCAGTTTTCACCTGGCCCGAGCATTTTGTAATACTCAACTCTGCTATCCGGGAAATTGGCATGTGTATGTTGTTCCAATCCGGTTACAGCTTCCCTAAAGGTCCTCCAAGGTTTGAGATTCGAGTATTTCGGCAACTGTTCGTATGCATCCCCGCAATGAGTGGGTGGTATGTGTGGTGAAGGATCTCCGTCGCGCGAGCAGATGATTATGACGCGTTCTCTTCTTTGGGGGACTCCAAAGTTAGCAGCGTCGTATAGGTTGAATGAGGCACTGTATCCTGCTTCATTTATGATCGAGAGAACAAATTTCAGGGCCCCGCCTCTATTCTCATCTTCACTTAATGGAGGAAAACCGTCTCCCCTCCATTTGTGAGGCCTGTGTTCCATCGGCGCGGACAACAATCCCCTCACATTCTCAATCACAATGTATTTTGGATTTAGGCCGATACAAAGTTGGATAAAGTCAAGGAATACATGTCCCCTTTTGTCATTCAACCCTCGCCTCTTCCCCGCTGTACTAAATGCTTGACAGGGGGGGCCTCCTACGACTAGATCAATATCAGAATCACCGACTCCTGAAATCTCTCGGATATCTTTTGCATCATAGTCTCTAACATCCTCAATTAGAGGAATATCGGGATGATTATTCCTAATCGTCCGTTGACAGTATGGATCAATTTCACACGCTATCTTTATCTCAAATCCAGCCTTCTCTAATCCAATATCCAATCCCATTGCTCCTGAAAAGAAACTCAATGCAATGGGCCCATCCATAATTTCCCTCTCTGAGCAATAGTGGCGGTCCATAAAGTGTTTTAAATTTCAAATATTTTTCTGGGCTAGTTTTCATACCAAATTTGGATTACCGAGGGGATCCTTTGCATCAATGGGTCTGCAAACGACACCCTATGATTCAGATTACTCAAGCGGCTCCCACGATCCTGTCGAGACGTTGAACGTGACCATGCTGCCGTCGGGATTCTGGGCGTATACGGTGCCAGCATCGTCGACCCATACAAGTTGGCCCTGCTCGTTCATCTTGGCGTGAGGGGGCGCTGCGGGGCGGCTCAGGTCTGCTTCGAGCTCATCTAGGAACTGCCCTGTGTCCACCTCCGGCTCGGGCTCTGGCACGTAGGAAGACCGGGGGGGTGTCTCGACGCTGTGCGTGTGCTCGGCCGCTTCGGTCACGGTTGCCTCTCCCTTGCGCCGCAACACCATCCAACCACCCAATCCGAAGACTAGGAGTGCCCCTAGGAGGGCGATGACGAAGCCGTACTTGCCCATCAGATCCTCCTCGAGATGCTTGGAGGCATCACTGGGGAAGGCATCGCCGTTGTCGCCGTAACCATCGCCATCGGTGTCGGCCCACTCGGTCGGGTCCTTCGGGAACGCGTCCACGGCGTCACCGAAGCCGTCATCATCGGTGTCCGTGTCCTTGGGATCAGTGCCTGCAGCCGCCTCGTCGGAGTCAGTCAGACCATCATTGTCATCGTCGGGATCCTCGTTGTCGCCGAGTCCGTCACCGTCGTTGTCCAAGTGCTCTGCGGAGTTCAGCGGTAGCGCGTCGTTGTCGTCTGGGAATCCGTCGTTGTCGTCGTCCGCGTCCTCCTCGGTGTCCTTGCAGCCGTCCGCATCGTTGTCGGAGCCGGGGCTGCTGGACCATCCCATCAAGCCCAGAGGGCACATGTCGATGCCGTCGTCCACTCCGTCGTTGTCGTCGTCCGAGTCGGCCGTATCGGGAATACGATCGCCGTCACTGTCGAGGAAGCAGTCGTCCCCAGAATCGGCCCCCTCTTGCAGGGTGATGTGGCTCTCCGGGCAGTCCTCCGTGCTGGTGCTGGCTGTCCCTGAGGCATAGGTGTCCAGTGGAGCAGGGGTCTGATGGTCAAGTCCTAACACGGAAACGTAGTGCCCGGGTGCAGCATCGATGCACGACAGTTGACCCGGTGAATCCTGGTAGGTGCCCGGACTGCATGGAGTCTGTGTGGGGCTGGCTTGATTGCCCACGTAATGGCCGAGGTCTGCAGGGGTGCAGTCAGCGGCGCTTCCAGAGGCTTCGGACGGGTTGTAGGTTCCTGCAGGGCAGGCTGACTGCGAGGTTGCTCCGCTGGAAGCGACGAAGTGCCCGGAATCGGCATCGATGCACGACATCTGACCAGAATTTGGCTGGTATGTCCCGAGGGCGCACTCAAGCTGCTCTGCGGTCCCCCACTCATCTGAGTAGTGGCCCGGTCCGACGTCGATGCAGTCATCCCGGTCATCCGAGCCGGTGGCAGGGTTGTAGGTGGTCGGCGGGCAGTCCGTTTGTGAAGATGAGCCGTTGCTGTCGACGTAGTGACCCGGTTCCGCGTCCGAGCACGAAGACGAGCCAGAGTACGCCTGGAAGGTGCCAAGCAGGCACTCCGACTGGGTCTGGGACTGTTCTGTGGGCACGTAGTGCCCGGGATCGGCGAGAATGCACGAGGCCTGTCCGAGGGAGGGCTGGTAGGAGCCGGCTGCGCATGGGATCTGGGCAGCTGCCCCGGCCATCGGGACGTAGTTGCCCGCATCCGTGGGCAGGCAGTCGGCCGCCGAGGATGATCCCGTGCTTGGATTGTAGGTGCCTGCGGTACAGGCGAATTGGGACGTGGAGGCAGGTGTGTCAACGTAGTGCCCAGCCGACGCGTCTGTGCACGAGGACTGGGCAGTATCGGGATTGAAAGTGCCTAAGCCGCAAGTAATCTGGGAGTTGGCACCGTGTACTGCGACATAGTAACCTGCGTCCGCATTGAGGCAAACCGCCTGGCCAGATGCGGGTTGATAGTGACCAGGGGTGCATGGAGTCTGGTATGAAGAGCCCCCCATCGGAACCGAGTTTCCGGGGTCTGCCTGTAGACACGCATCAGCACTGGATGAACCCATAGAGGGATTGTAGGTCCCGGGCCAACAAGGAGTGGGTGATGTGGCCGCACTCGTGTCCACATAGTGTCCGGCTGGAGATTCAATACATGACGATGAACCCATGTTCGGCTGGAATGTGCCCGGGTCGCAAGCAGTCTGGTTGACGGACCCAGTGGTTGGCACATAGTAGCCAGAATCTGCGAGATTACACCTGTCCTGGCCATATAGCGGCTGATAAGAGCCGATGCCGCAAGGAGTCTGTGAGGTGGATGCGATGGTGTTCACATAGTGACCAGGTGTTGCGTCCAAGCAGAATGATTGGCCGGTACTTGGTTGATAGGTCCCTACAGGGCAGGCCGTCTGGCTAGTTGAGTTGTAGTACAGTACGTAGTATCCAGGAGATGCATCAATGCACGATGATTGCCCAGTGCTCGGCTGGTAGGTTCCAGGGGAGCATGCTGTCTGGAAGCTCAATCCGCTGGACGGGACATAGTACCCTGCGTCTGCATCGAGACACGAGGTCTGCCCCATGCTGGGCTGGTAGGTGCCAATGGAGCACGCAACCTCCTGAGTCGCACCCGAGGTGTTCACATAGTGACCTGGCGAAGCTGGAGTCTGGTCGATTGCAGCGTATATGCTGACATAATTTCCTGGAGTGGCTAGTAGGCATGAGTCCTGAGCCATTGCCGACTGGAATGAACCGGGGCTGCATGGTGTCTGTGTTGTTGAGCCACTGCCTGGGACGTAATGCCCAGGTGAGGCATCAATGCACGCAGGCTGCCCGGTGCTTGATTGGTAGGTCCCGGGGGAGCACTGGTACTGGCCAGCCCCGATCTCGACGTCTATTGTCATCGAGGGGTTGCCCACAACGGTTCCATCAACGGTGGAGAACAACCAGACCTGCAGCGTGTACTGGCCGGTCCCGTTCCACGGGGAGACGAGGATGTACAGGTTGGTTTCCGCCGAGAAGTTCGTGTTGTTTGTCGAGGTCTCGTCGTAGGAGGTCGAGTAGCTTGAGTTGAGCAGGTTCAGGGTCTCGTCGTAGATGACGAGGTCGAAGTCGGCTCCCGAGGGGGACGTCAGGCCCACTGTGACGCCATGGTCCTTCGGTACTGCCATCATGTACAGATCCTGCGCGTCGCTGGAGGAGTGTATCGAGCCGTTGTACTGCGCGCTCATAGCTGAGATATTGAACGCCGAGGAGGAGTACGAGCCGGCATCGCCGAAGTTCGGGCTGGTGTAGTTGCCGGCGGAGCTGTTGACGCAAGAGGACTGTCCGAGGTCCGGCTGATAGGTGCCGGCTGAGCACAGAGACTGCGCGGTCGCTTGGTCGGCAGTCACGAAGTTGCCCGCCGATGCATCGTAGCACAACGGATATCCGGCCTCGGGCTGGTAGGACCCAACTGAGCAAGGTGTGTGATAGAGGTCGCCCGACTCTGCGTAGTGCCCGGCCTCTGCCGGACTGCATGCGATTCTCCCCCATGAACCAGGATTGCAGTTCATCCATCTGGAGGGGTTGCTCGGGTACGGGTCGTCCGGAACCGCCACGCCGTCGCCATCGTCGTCGCCCGCCATGTGGGTGTCGAGGGCGTTGACAGTGCCATCACCGTCCATATCCTGGTCCGAGTATGCCACCTCGGCCCCGAGTGTGAAATTCATCGTATGAGGATTAAGGAGAGGTTCTGTGGTTCCATCGAACTCGCCGGATTGCTGACCCCAACACTGCAGCGAGTAGTCATTGAGGATCGCGCATGTCGCACCTGCTCCGGCCGAGATGGCGATAGCACTGCTACCAGTGCTCAGGTTGACATGCACTGGGGTGTTTCCATTCACACCATTGCACCCACTGGAAGGGATGACCGAGCTGCACGAGCCGTCGCCCCACTGGCCGTAGGTGTTGACGCCCCAGCAGTTCATCGAGCCGTTGTCGAGGATGGCGCACATGTGGTCAGAGGTCCCATCGATGGCGACTGCAGTCCTGCCAGCGGCGAAGTCAATATGGACGGAACCGTTTGTGACTGCCCCAAACATCGAGGTGACTGTGTAGGACTGACCCCAGCAGTACACGGAGCCGTTCTCGAAGATGGCGCAGGCCCCATAACCTGGAGTAGCTATAGCGACAGCTCGCATTCCTGTCGAGTGATTGACCTCCACTGGCTCATTGCTGTGAGTGGTGGTACCGTCCCCAAGAACTCCGTAGAAGTTGCCTCCCCAGCACTTCACTGCCCCAGTATTCGTTATCGCGCACGTGAAGTCAACTCCAGCGGATATCGCCACCGCAGTGGTGTTGGTTCCCAGATCAACGCTTACGGGCGCGTTCCTGTTTGCGTTGGACCCGTCTCCGAGTTGTCCGACGTTGTTCCTGCCCCAGCAGCTGACTGAGCCGTCGGTGAGGATGGCGCAGTTGTGGCTGTTCCCATCGGATATCGCAGCGGACATACTGGTGCCGAAGTCGACTGTTCCGTTGCTAAGGGAGAAGGAGCCGAGGCCGAGCTGGCCGTAGTTGTTGGACCCTGTGCATCTGAGACTGTAATTGTCCAGAAGAGTGCAAGATCCTGCAATTGAAATCACGTCGTCGTTGGTGTAGACAGGGGCCCCTCCTCCTGTGCTGTTCCCTCCTCCGATGCCAGAGGCGAAGCTCACCAGAGTACCGTTGTCGAGGACTAGGGTCGGCGAGCCCGAGTTTAGCTCGAGCACCGAGTGCGAGAACACTGAGTCCCTCTGCGAGCCGGGCTGGTTGTAAGGTGACGAGGGGGGTGATGAGGTCGCCTCGGAACTGGTCCATGAGGCGGAGCCCCAAGTGTCGCCAGAACTTGCACCGTTGCCGTTGACGAAGTTCACTGAGAGATAGAAGGTCACATCGCCTGAACCGCTCGAAGGAGCCGTCCAGTCCACTGTCCACGAGCGCGAGTTGGAATTGGAGTGGGTGGCTTCGCCTCCGACTATCTGAGCGTTGGTCCCTGGATTGGAGAAGGTTCCGTGGGTCGCGTCGAGGTTGAATCCGCCATTCGTTCCAGCGGTGCCGCCACTACCTCCGATTGTGAGGGAGTAAACTGCCCCGGCAGTGTAGTCGGAACTGGGCAGTCCCGATAAGCTGGGAGTCACCGTGTTGGTGCTGCCATGGCAGGAGCCGCCGCCGCAACCTGTGCTGGACGAGCCTGTCTTGCCTGAACTGTTGGCGAATGCCTCCTGAGGGACGGCGAAGACCAGCAGGAGCAGGATTAGCAGCGATATCTGCCTAGAGTAACCCTTGTCCATTTCCATGCCCGCCTTGTCTTCTCATCGCAGTCTAGGTCAAAGAGGTTCGTCGGACCAGTCCGACTAGTGCCCATTACAGCAGAAACCGATGCAGTTCGCAATATGACTATTCCTGCGCCGCGTCCGTGCTTGCATCAGTGCTGAGAACGGCTTTCGCAAGAGCCGGTGCGTCCAGTCCTGCGGCCTTGAAAGCCTCGCTTTGTGAGTAGAAACCTCCCTTCGACGAAGCTCTCGCGCGAGCGCTCACCAGTCTCCATGCGCCCTTGCTGCCGATGCCGGGTATGGCCTCTAACTGGTGCTGGGTCACCGAGTTCACATCCAGACCTACCTCGACACCGGTGATGCTGCGCATGCCGTGTCCGGTGACGACGATGTCCGAGGCGCTCTCAAGCGGTATCTTGTACGGCACTCCGACAAGGATAGGATACGCCCCTATCTGCCGTCCGAAGGTTATGCCGGCAGTCCCTCGAATGGATTCGTCGCGGTGCTTTGGGTTCAGAACCTGCTCGGGCCTGCGGATGCGGTCGTCATGGGCCTCCCACCAGACCTCCCTGAGGATCGTGCCAACCGGCAGCATCTCCTCGAGTAGGGGCTGGTCGATGCCCTCACGGACCTCGCGCTTGAACTCGCTGAAGGCCTGCTTGGGAATCTCCTGGAAGCCCTGCCCCTCGACCTGTCGGATGTTGATCCTCCTGAGCCACAGTCCCTCCTCTCGCATACTCCGGAGGAGTTTGAGGTTCATCTGGTAGCTCTCCTCTGTCTCTCCGTTAAGACCGGCGATGAAATTGAGTCCTGGCAGCAACTTGGGAAGTCCCCTCTCGCCACGCTCCCTGCCGTGCTCGTTGACCAACCTGACTGCGGTTCTGAGCTGCTGTGGATCGCAGTTCAGCCAGTTCTGCTCGTGCACAGTGGGATCGGCCGACTCCAGCCCGAACGATAGCACTGCACCGTCGGAGAGGGTCTCGACGAGAGTCTTCGTGATCTCGGTAGCCGGCTCGATACTCTCGGCGACGATCGAGGGGTTGGCGTTGTCGACATGGAGGATTGCCAGCCTCTCGTCCTCGCGCGCGCCATGTAGCACTCTGGCTATCGGCTCGGGATCCGGGATCGGGTACTCGAGCTCCTCCACGCCTTCGGCACGGTAGGTGTAGATGTCCGTGGCACCTCCTATGCGGACGTTCCTGACGCCGGAATCGAGAGCCGTGGATATCTCGGTGAGGACGTCGTCCTCGTCCCGCCAAAGCGGCAGTCCCTTCTTCGGCTCGATGCAGAACTTGCAACCGCGCTTGAAGCGGACGCAGCCCTGGTAGAGCTCGATCTCGTAGGTTAGCGGTCCGGGAGAGCCTTCGGGGGATATGAGGTCAGGGTGTTCAGTGACCGCTTTCGAAAATGCTCCCGCCAGTGCCCACTCGGACCATTGCTCGGGCGTCCTTTTCCGGTGCCCCCACTGCCCCGTCGACAGGTAGTGATGCAGTGAGGCGTCGGTGTCCTGAACCGCACAGAACAGACTCGAGCGGAGGGGCGTCCAGCCGTCGTAGCGCCAATGGCGAATCGCCCAGCCACCGCACAGTACCGGCTGCTCGCTCGGCAGTATCGAGAGCACCTCGTCCATCTCTCGGCGACTA
>ERZ651768.3239-NODE-3239-length-10970-cov-2.769669_pt1 | contig 10970 bp, 11 predicted proteins | sample MGYA00514754_ERZ651768 | MGnify/ENA metagenome assembly ERZ651768 | reverse complement strand
CCAGCCGAAGAGAATGGCACCGGTGAAGGTGACAAGACCTAGTCCTGAACGACTCAAAGGCGATTCGATATAGAAAATTACATCCATTCGGCCTGCCCTAAGGCTCCGATTACAATTGATGCACGGCAGACAAGGCGAACCTTAGGGTCGAAGGCATTGGAGTTGAATTCATAGATATCTTCGTAGTTCCGGGGGTGAGTGGTGGCCAGCAATAAAAATGCGCCTAGGCTTTCCCAGTGTTCGTTCTGCGAGAAAGCCCAGGCAAGGTCCCGAATGGTGATGGCTGGACAGGGAAGGGCGGCGGTCTGCTACGATTGTATCCAAGTTCTAGGCCAGTTGGTTGAAGACGAGGCCCCAAAGAAAAAGGTAGCGCGGGAAGATAACGGCCCACTGGTTCCTCGAAAGATCTACTCCAATCTAGATACGTATGTTGTCGCTCAGGAACGCGCCAAAAAGATACTGAGCGTGGCCGTCTACAACCACTTCAAGCGTATCTGGAACGGCAAGAACTCCTCGGATATAGAACTCCAAAAGACCAACATTCTGCTTATGGGTCCCACCGGTTGCGGCAAGACCCTTCTGGCGGAAACCCTAGCACGCACTTTGGATGTTCCGTTCGCTGTTTGCGATGCCACGTCGCTTACCGAGTCTGGATATGTGGGGGAGGATGTGGAAAACATCCTCCTCCGTTTGATTCAGGCAGCCGATTGGGATGTCTCCCGAGCCGAGCACGGCATCATTTACATCGACGAGTTGGATAAAATCGCCCGGAAAGAGGGCGTGAACCGCTCCATCACCAGAGACGTATCCGGCGAAGGCGTCCAGCAAGAGCTGTTGAAGATTATCGAAGGATGCGTCGCCAACGTGCCGCCCCAGGGGGGCCGTAAACACCCGCACCAGGAATTTCTACAGATCGACACTCGCAACGTCCTGTTTATCTGTGGTGGCGCCTTTGATGGCTTGGACGAGATTGTCTCTAAAAGACTGGTCTCCAGCTCCTCCCGTGTCGGCTTCCTCGCCAGCGGCCGGAATGGGGAACAAGAGCCTAATAATCACCTGAGCGAAGTCACACCGGAAGACCTCCTCCAGTTCGGATTTATTCCGGAAATGGTAGGGCGGCTGCCGGTAACCGTGTCGCTGGAACCCTTGGACAAAGACTCTCTGATCCGGGTGCTTACCGAGCCAAAGAACGCCATCGTAAAGCAGTACCAACAGTTATTCAGCATGGACGGGGTAGAGCTGGAGTTCACTTCCGAAGGGTTGGAAGCCGGCGCTGAACGGGCATTGGCTCATCAGACCGGGGCCAGGAGCCTGCGTTACATCATAGAAGAGACTTTGCTTGACGTGATGTACGAACTTCCTTCGTTGACCGATATCGTGCGGTGCGTGGTGGGACGGGAGGCGGTGGAAGGCAAGGCCGACCCTGCACTAATCACGGAGTCCGGCGAGACTCTGGACATCGAGTTGGGGTTGGTGGAAAAGTCGGCTTAGGCATCGCCTGCCGCCGAATCCTCCGCCATCGCCCGCTGTATCTCCGGGTCCAAGCAGATTCCGGGGAAAGCCCCCGTCTCTGAACCGCCAGGTGCTGCCCCATATAACACCCGACCGTCCCTGATGTTTACGCGGCCATCGGCCACGGCCCGTAGTGTTTCAAACAACAGATAGGGCTCCCTTTGGTATTCGGCCTGCCTAATCATCTGAAACAGGGCAAACTCCTCTCCCACTTCCATCGTAACCTTATCCAGATCGCCCTGCTCCGCAGCCAGCCATTGCTCATCGATCTGCGGCCCGGTCAGCGGCACCGTGCAATAGGAAATCAGAGGACCTCTGTCTACCTCTTCTGTCGCCAGGTGAATCATAGCGCCCGTCCTATCCGCCCGAGTCTCGATCAAACGCCAAACCACTTCCTGCCAGGTGCCGATGGGACCGTCGGGAAGCGCAGGATGCAGATTCAGCATCCGATATTGACGGCTCATGGGGCCGCCGACAATCAACATATATCCGGCCAGCACGCAGATGTCGGGTTGAAAGCCGCTCAGCAATTCCATCACCCGGCCGTCATATTCGGAGCGATGATCGGCAAAACGCCCCCCCATCTCCCGACGGAACTTGTTGGAAGATAGGGTAGCCACATTCAATCCGTAATCCCCGGCTAGCTCAAAAAACTGGTCTGAGCCTTCGGTCTCACCAGGCTCCCGGTTGCTGAAAACGAACTGGATGCGGGCGTCTAGGAGTCCTTTTTCCAACCGGTCCTGAACGAATCTCAACAAACCCTGAGAGCCAGGGCCTCTACCGGTGGAGAACCAGCCGATGTTAAGCATATCCACCCATCATCCAACGCAGCGGAACCTACACTTGCGGGTCCCACTCCTCCTCATCGGAAGCCAGCGCGAAACTGTCTTTAAGGTTGGTGATTTTCAGTTCAGCCTCGTCCAGCAGTTGGTTGCAACGCCGGACCAAGTTCATGCCTTCTTCGTAGCGAGCAGTGGCGTCGGCAAGGCTCAAGCCGCCGTCGTCCAGAGACTCGGCCATTTCCTTCAAACGCTGGAACGCCTCTTCAAAGGAGAGGGTTTCCAGGTCTTTCTGGGACTGGGGTTCTTTTGTATCAGCCATATCCAAGGCCTCCCAGGCATCACCTGAGAAAGTATATTACTTATGCCGCCCCGTTAGGAGAATCCTACCAGGTCGATCTTGGGGTGGGAAACATTAACGAATTAAGGCGCGTTTAGAGCAAGCGCTCCATCCCAGCGGCGGTAGCGCCAGCCTTTTTTCTCTTAGCCGGTTGGGGTTTGGCAGTCCCGCCCGCAGTGGCCTCAACGATACCATCACTGACGGTGATTGAGAGCGAATCGCCAACTTCAACCTGTCCGACCTTAGTTACAACATCGCCCGCTGTCCCCTTCTGTACTACCGAATAGCCTCGGCGCAGGGTGGCAACGGGGTCCAGCGTCCGGATCCGGTCCTGCCGGTTTTCGACCTGTAACCGGGTCAACTTCAGCCGGTTGACGAGGGCTATTCCTGCGCTGCGAGCAACATCATCAACCCGGCGCCGCCAGTTGTTGGTATCGGGCAAGATGCCTTCGAGAATCCCAGACATTCTGGCCACATCGGACTGCCTGGAATCCGCATGATAGGCCCACATCCGGTCGAAGTACCCTAAAATTTCATCCAACTGTTGTCTCAGCACATATTGGTCCGGGACCACAATCTCCGCTGCGGCGGAAGGCGTGGGTGCTCTCAAGTCAGCCACCCGGTCGGAGATGGTGAAGTCGGTTTCATGACCGATGGCACTGACGGTTGGGATGCGGCTGGCATAGATGGCTCTGGCTACTTCTTCCTCGTTGAAAGGCCACAACTCTTCCAGGGCCCCACCGCCTCGGGCCAGCACTATGACGTCGGCTCGACCGTCCCGGTTGAGACCCTCTATAGCAGCCACTAACTCACCGGCCGCATTCGGACCCTGAACCAACGATGGAGCAAGCAGAAGCTCCGCCAATGGGTAGCGCCTCCGGAGAACGTTCTGGATGTCATGGAGCACGGCGCCCGACGGAGAGGTAACCACGCCAATAACCTTGGGAAACAGGGGCAGCGACCTCTTTCGGGACTGCTCAAACAACCCCTCGGCTTCCAGACGCAGGGTCAAGCGTTCCAATTCCAGGGCTAGCTCGCCCACACCAGCGGCCATCGCCAGGTCCACCATGAAGTCGGTGGACCCCCGGGGCTCGTAGAACTGGAGCCGTCCATGGGCTAGAACTGCGGATCCGCTGGCCAGCAACTCAGCTCCCGGCTGACCGCGAAACATGACGCAGTTAAGTAAGGCTTGGTCGTCCTTCAAGGAGAAATAGGAGTGTCCAGCGGAAGAAACCCGAAGGTTGGAAACCTCGCCCTCCACCAGCACGTCGGCCAGCAGAGGGTCGTTTTCCAGAACCTCTTTTACATGTTGCGAGATTTGGCTGACCGTGTAAACAGCCACTAGGCTAGCTGCTGACTCGCTCGGTATATTCTCCGGTGCGCGTATCCACTTTTATTATGTTGCCGGGAGCGATAAACGTCGGCACAGTCACCCGCAGGCCGGTTTCAAGGGTTGCAGGCTTGGTGCCTCCCTGGGCGGTATTTCCCTGGAAATTCGGTGGGGTTTCCTTAACTTCCAGATCGACATGGGTCGGAAGATTGAGGCTGATTACTTTCCCTTTGTAAAAGACCGCTTCAACCATCATCTGCTCTTTCAAGTAATCAAGGGACTTGCCCAATTGGGCCGAGTCCAAATCATATTGGTCGAACGTCTCTTGGTCCAGGAAGTAGTAGTAATCCCCGTCGGTGTACATATACTGCGTCGGCCGGTTCTCGATGTCAGCCGCGGAGAACGAGGTATCGTATCGCTGGAAAGTCTTTTCTACAACCGCACCGGTCAACAGATTCTTCATCTTTAATCTGGTAACCGGAGCGCGCTGCTGCATCTTGTGGCGTTCGTAATCCATGATTTGCCAGGGCGCGTCTTCGAATTCGATGACGGTGCCCTTGCTTAGGTTGCTAAAGTTGATGCTCATTCGAACCTTCCTCCCATTCGCCTGCCTTCAACCGATAACTGACAGCTATTAACCAACGACTGAGCCCGCCTACTTGGAGGCTTTGCTCAGTACTTTTGCTCCACCAGCTTCCAAAACGACGATATCTTCGATCCGTACACCGCCCCAACCGGGTAGATAGATGCCCGGCTCGACCGTGAAGACCATGTTCGGCTCCAAGGTATCCTGGGAGCGTGGGCCCACGCCGGGCCTCTCATGGACCTTTAAACCGACGCCATGGCCCAGACTATGGCCGAAGTTGTCTCCGTAGCCAGCATCTGAGATGACCATGCGGGATAAACCGTCGCAATCTTCGCCGGTCATGCCCGATCTTACGGTGTTGATGGCGATGAGTTGCGCTCCCAGCACGATGTCATAAATCTTGTTGAAAGTCTCATCGGGTTCCCCCACCACCACTGTTCGGGTAATGTCTGAGCAATACCCGTCAGCTATGGCCCCCATGTCGATGACTATGGGTTCACCCGCTTGAATAGGCCGGTCCGACGGCATGTGATGGGCCATCGCTCCATTAGGACCGGAGGCCACGATGGTTTCGAAACTCAGACCGTCGGCGCCGGACTCCCGCATCGCCTTTTCCATGCGCCAGGCGACTTCCTTCTCGGTCATTCCCACCTTAATCGTGGGACAAACAGATTCCATCGCTGCATCCGAGGCATCGATAGCCTTCTGCAGCAATGCAATTTCTTGGCCGTCTTTTATAACCCGATGCTCTTCAGCGATGCCAGAGGCCGCTACTAGCGAGACTTTGCCGAGGTTCCCGTCCTGCTTCAGCGCATCCAGGATGCTGTCATAGTTCGCGACAGTCATGTGACGATTCTCGAATCCAACACGTTGAATCCCGGACTCTTTGAGGTGCTCCAGCAGCCAGTCCCAGCCGCCCCTCACCTCAATGACTTGAAATCCGGGAGCTTGACCGGCGGCCTGCTCGGTGTAGCGGGAATCGGTGAATAACGTCACTTGGGCGGAGGTGATTAGCAGATATCCAGCGGACCCGGTGAATCCTGAAAGATAGCGGCGGTTTTCCGGAGCGGAAATCAGCATTGCGTCCAGATTGCTCTCGGGCAACTGGCTCGCCAATCGCTCCAAGCGCTCGCTCATTACGCTGCCTCTTCCTTGATTATCGCCGCAAGAATGTCCAGAGCCGCAGTATAGCCTCTCCAACCAAAGCCCGCAATCTGGCCTCGGGCGATGTCGGTTACGACCGAATGACGCCGCCATTCGTCCCTTGCGTAGGGATTACTCAAGTGGACCTCGATTATCGGCACACCAGAGTCTATGAGGCCATCCTTCAAAGTGTAGCTGTAATGGGTTAGCGCACCGGGGTTGATGATGATTCCCTGGATAGTACCAAAATGTTCCTGGATGCAATCAACCAAGTGGCCTTCGACGTTGGATTGGAAGAACGTAACTTCCACACCAAGCTCATCAGCCAGCTGTGACACCTTGCTATTAACGTCATCCAACGTCATAGCGCCGTAGAACCCGATGTCACGGCGACCAAGGGCGTTGAGGTTGGGTCCGTTCAACACCAGGAACTTAGTCATCGGAGTCGACTCCATCCCTCGCCGATGAAACGGGAGGCAGGTCGGAGCGGGGGTGGTTGGTCAGATAAGCAGAAAGAGCCTCTTGCTTGGTGACGTGGGTATATATCTGAGTTGTACTGGGGCTAGAATGGCCCAGCAACTCCTGAATCACCCGTAGGTCCGCGCCGCCTTCCAGCATATGGGTAGCAAATGTGTGGCGCAGGGTATGCGGATGGACCCCCAGAGTAGTCTGTGCCTCAACTCCGTAACGCTCAACCAGTTTCTCCATACTACGTCGGGAGAGCCTGGCGCCGTAACGGTTCAAGAACAAAGCCGATTCGGTACGTACCGCCAGGTGGGGTCTACCTTCGTCCAAGTAGCGTCGCAATGCGGAGGCGGCGGGTTGACCGAACAGCACCCATCTTTCTTTAGAGCCCTTGCCCCGGACGAGAATTTCTCGACTGGCGAAGTTAACGTTGGGCAGGTCCATAGTCTGTATCTCGCCCAGGCGCACGCCGCAGGAATAAAGCACTTCCAGGATCGCACGGTCCCGCAGACCCAGCGGTGTTGAATCATCGGGGGCATCCAACAGCCGAGCTACATCCCGCTGTCCCAGAAAACTTGGAAGGGGCTTCTCAACCTTCACGCGGTAGCTCCGGCCCGACGGCACGGGGCTGGCTTTGAACAACTTCTGCTGCACCAGGAAAAGGTAGAAGGAGCGCAGGACCGTTAGCTTGCGGGCGATACTGACCCGAGCATAGCCTTTACCATCCAGAGCATCTGTGGCCAGCCAGGCCATGTATCCCCGGAGCATCGGACGGTCCATAGTTTCTAGGGTTGCCTCTTCCAAGCGGAGATAATGACGGAAGGACCCGATGTCGTCCAGGTAGATCCGGACAGTGTTTTCCGACAGCCCCCGCTGTCCTCGAAGGTAGTCCGGATAACGTTCTACCAAATCATCGAAGCGGGCCAACTCGGCGGAAGTCGAGGCGCCACCATCAATCGCCAACTGGCGTCAACTCCGATGTCTGATCCGGGGCCGGCTCAAGAATTGCCTCACGCCAATCGCAATTGGTGCAGGAAAGCATGTCCCGTCCTTGCTGGACCATCATGCCACTACACTCTGGGCAAGGAGTCGGCACCGGACGCTGATTGCTGATGAAGTCGCAATCCGGGTAGCGGGAACAACCGAAGAACGGACGCCGGCCACGGGCCCGCCGCTCAACAATCTCTCCGGTGCAGTCGGGTTTCGGACAATGCACGCCAACCTTATTCAAGATTGGCTTGGTCGTACGGCAATCTGGGAATCCGGTGCAGGCCAAGAACCGGCCAAACCGCCCGGTCTTGATGACCATGGGCTTGCTGCAGGTGTCGCAGACCTCGTCGGTCTCTTCTTCCACCTTGGTTCGGGGCATGGATTCTTCGGCTTTTGCCAGCGCCTTCCCAAAGGGGTCGTAGAACTCGCCCAACATGGGGACCCATTCGCGTTCCCCACGGGACACCTCATCCAGTCCCTCTTCCATCTTCGCAGTGAAATCAGGGTCCATCACTTCAGTGAAGTACTCAAGCAGCAGTTCCGTGACTGTGGAACCCAGAACGGACGGCACCAGACGGTTCTGCTCCTTGGTTACATAGTGCCGGTCCAACAGTGTTCCCACGGTTGGAGCATACGTGCTGGGACGACCGATACCCTTCTCTTCCATGGCCTTGATCAACGTGGCCTCAGTATATCTGGGCGGCGGTTGAGTGAAGTGCTGCAATGCCTCCAGCTTCCGGCATCCCAAGCCATCGCCAGCCTCTAACACAGGCAGAGATTGGCGTCCATCATCCGTCTCTTCTTCGTCCAGGCTTTCCATGTAGACCGCCCGGAAGCCGGGGAATTTCAATACCGATCCGGTGGAACGGAACATATAGACCTTTGATGTGCCTTTGCAGGTTGCATCGATATCCACCGTGGTGGCTTCGGTTCTGGCGTCAGCCATCTGGCTGGCAACCATCCTCTTCCATATAAGTTCGTACAGGTTCAGCTGAGGACGGCTGAGATAGGCCTTTACCGAGTCTGGAGTACGCCTGATGGACGTAGGCCGGATCGCCTCGTGGGCTTCCTGCGCCGACTTAGCTTTGGTCGTAAATACCCGTGGCTTATCCGGTACATAGTCCTTGCCGTAAGCTTCAGTGATGTACCCCCGCGTCTCGCTGATTGCGGAAGTCGCTACTTGAACGGAGTCGGTCCTCATGTAGGTGATTAGACCCACTGATTCCCCGCCGCCCACGGTAAGACCTTCGTAAAGCTCCTGGGCCACGGACATGGTCTGCCTAGGGGTACGGCGTAATTTCCGCCCAGCCTCTTGCTGGAGGGTGCTGGTGGTGAACGGAGCGGTGGGCCGTTGGCGAACTTCCCGCTTCCGAACGTTTGACACTGCGTAGGCCGCGTCCTTCAACTCGGCCTCATATCCGCGAGCGTCATCCTCTTTGGCGATGGACAAACGGCCCTTTGCGCCTTTCACCGAGTGCAATACGCCGGAGAAAAGATTGGGCTTAGTGGCCGGACTTTTCTCTTTGTGCAGTTCGGCTTCCAGGGTCCACGACTCGACGGGAACGAAGACCTTAATCTCGTTCTCCCGGTCGACCACCATTCTCAGAGAAACCGATTGTACCCGGCCAGCAGATAGTCCCCGCTGTACCCGGCGCCATAGCAATGGGCTGATCTGATAGCCTACCAGCCGGTCGAGGATCCGCCGGGCTTGCTGGGCATTGACCAGCTCCATGTCAATCTCGCGGGGATTATTGAAGGCTTCTTCCACGGCTTCCTTAGTAATCTCGTGGAAAACCACCCTCTTGGGAGCGTCCGGCCTCTCGTCCCACTTCGCCGCCGTTTGCAGGTGCCAGGAGATAGCCTCACCTTCCCGGTCCGGGTCTGTGGCCAGATATATCTTGGAGGCCTGATCGCCGGCCTTTTTTAACTCGCTGAGGATGGACCGCTTGTCCCGCATGATTACGTAGGATGGTTCGAACTCGTTTTCTATATCCACCCCAATCTTGCTTTTCGGCAGATCCCTCACGTGACCTTGGGAAGCAATAACCACGTACTTGTTGCCCAACATCTGGCCAACCGTGCGAGCTTTGGCCGGAGACTCAACTATCACCAGTTGTTTGCCCGCCGTTTTCCGGAAAGCAGTACCTTTCTTAGTAGACTTGGCAGTCGATTTCCTGGTACCTGCTTTGGTAGTACGTGTTTTCGTGGTTTTGGCCTTAGTTACCATAGACTTGGGATACCTCCCGTAAACGGACATAGTGCATGCAACCCACTTGCCACACTTGGCCTTTCAATTCCAGCATGGTAAGCATGCTGCTAACAGACGCGATCGAGATGTCGGCGCTCCTTCTAATGTCGTCGATATGCCGTGGCTCATCGTTCAGATAGGCCAGCAAGACCGACTCAGCGTCGTCATCCGTCTCCACCGGCAATGGCATCGGAGCTTGCCGCGCCACGGTCGTTAGGTTCAACTCTTCCAGAATATTGGTGACGTTGGATACCAGCTTAGCCCCCTCCTGAATCAACCGGTTGGTCAACCGGCTTATAGGAGAGTAGATATTGCCGGGTACTCAGAACACTTCCCGGTTCTGCTCCAACGCATGATACACGGTCCAACGGGCCCCGCTGCCTTCCCCAGCCTCAACCACCAGAGAACCCAGGCTGATGCCACTGATTAAACGGTTTCGCCGGGGAAAACTCCTGGAGTCGGGCCGGACGCCCGGAGGATATTCGCTGACGATGACGATACCGTTGTGCGCTAACTCGGCGGTAAGCCCAGCCGTTGCTTCCCTTCCATACGAAGTCGGACCCCTGGTCCCCACTACTGCCAGCGACCTTTCGTCGGACGGTAAGAGCGTTCCTTTGAAATAGAGGACGGGCGGCGGGTCCGCGATCTCTTTCAGCCGCACGGGATAATCATCATCGTGCCAGCTAACCAGATTTATCCCGGCGCGTATAATCCTTTCAAGCTCGGATTCCGGCGTGGTCTTGCTACGGAGGGTTATCAGGTCTCTGGCGGTCCGATCGTCAAGACCCGCCGCCTTGAATTCACCAAGGCTTGCCTTCCAAGCCTTTTCCATGTCTCCGAAGTAGGCCTCTAGCTTGCGAAACCTTACCGGTCCTAATCTGGGCACAAGGTTCAACGCCGCCCAGTATTTTATGTCCACCATGTTAGCGATTCTAGCATACCGCTGAAGTTTGAAACAACGCCGCCAGGGACATAATTATTAGACATTAGACGGCGCTGGTTAATTGACAATAGACCGTGCCTGCTGTAACATTCGAGTCGCTGCTTTAGATATGAACAACAACCCTACAAGGTTGTTTGCGCTTGACCTTATGGCTCCCCCCCAACCGAGGCTCGATGTTATCTCGAACGGCGCCATGGGGCTGCTCCGAACAATCACCATGATAGCCGTCACAAAATCCTTATACCCCAGCGTGGCGCGACAATTGTTTCTCCTTTGCAACCCCCAGCCCTTGCATGCCAATCGGCTTAACCTTAAAATCCAATCTGCCCGATACTGACCCAGGGAGAAATACACATGGAAATGCGTGACTTCGTCGTCCGGTTCGCCGGTGAAGGCGGACAAGGGGTTGTAACCTCTGCTGAGGGGCTAGCACAAGCCGCCTCTCAGGTGGGATACAACGTACTCACATACGCCACATTTCCTTCGCAAATATTAGGAGGTCCAACGTGGACTCAGACGCGAGTTGCCACAACAACGGTACTTAGCGCCGGAGACGAGCTAGACCTGCTTGTAGCGTTCAACAGAGAAGCTTACGACACCCATGTTGGAGAAGTTCGTTCGGGCGGGGTTGTAA